>Ga0194137_10001685_pt1 | contig 13389 bp, 14 predicted proteins | sample TARM_MetaG_T3_14_FD_134025 | JGI IMG/M metagenome (GOLD analysis project Ga0194137, IMG submission 134025) | Freshwater microbial communities from Pennsylvania, USA, analyzing microbe dynamics in response to fracking - TARM_MetaG_T3_14 (version 2) | ecosystem: Environmental > Aquatic >... | reverse complement strand
GCTTAAGATCGTGCTTGAATGAGCGGTGGGGAAGATTACTCTTCAATCCAGCCCGGTACTGCTGCGCCTTTGAACAGCTCTTCGGCTTTTTCAATGACTTCGTCACGCTGGTAGGCGTCTACCAGTTGGCGAATCTCTTCGCGCTCTTCATCGCCACTGCGCACGGCAATCAGGTTCACATAAGGAGACTCTGGGCCTTCTTTGATCAGCGCGTCGTCAAGGCTTAAGCCGGCCGGCTGGGCAAAGGTGTTGTTGATGAAAGCCATGTCCACGTCGGGAAGGACGCGGGGAAGCTGGGCGGCTTCGATTTCACGGAAGCGGAAGTTACGCGGGTTTTCGGCGATATCAATCGGCGTCGCTTCCAGGAAGGTCGGATCGTTTAGGGTGATCAGGCCTTCATTGTGCATCAGAATCAGCGCACGACCTTCGTTAGAGGGGTCGTTGGGCAGTGCGATTTGCGCGCCGTCCGGCAGTTCATCAATGCTGTCATACTTTTCTGAGTAGGCACCGATGGGATACACGAATGTGTAGCCTGCAATGGCAAAGTCGTAGCCGCGGTCATTCACCATCGCTTGCATGTAGGGCTCGTGCTGGTAGGCGTTGGCATCTAGGCTGCCATCGGCCAGTGCGGCGTTCGGCGTCACGTAGTCAGTGAACTCGATGATTTCGACGTTCAGGTCGTACTCTTCTTTTGCAATGCGAGCAGCGACTTCCATCACTTCGGTTTCAGGACCTGCCACGGTGCCCATCTTAATGGTGCGGGTTTCCGCATTGGCAACGTTGATGGCAAGTGCAAGCGCGGTCAGGCTGCCGATAATGACTTTTTGCATGGCGTTACTCCAGTGTCGTTGTGAATCATGGTGCAATGATGCGGTAATAAGAAATACAAGTCTAATGCGTTTTCGTTATATTTGGCTATGTCGATGAAAGGCGCTGGCTATGACTATTTACGGTCGCTTTTGCGCACTAAATAGTCGCCCAGGCTTTGGAATCCTTGTACCAGCACCACTAGAATCACCACAGTGATTAGCATAATGGTTGGGTTGAAGCGGTTGTAGCCATAGCGAATGCCAAGGTCGCCAAGGCCGCCGCCGCCTACTGCGCCTGCCATGGCTGAGTAGCTCACCAGAGTGACGAGCGTAATGGTGAGGCCAGTAATAATGCCGCCGCGAGCTTCGGGAATCAGCACCTTGGTAATAATTTGCCAAGGCGTCGCACCCATGGATTGTGCCGATTCAATTAACCCTGGAGAAATCTCGTTGAGCGCACCTTCAATGAGGCGAGCCACAAACGGAATTGCCGCAATGGTCAGCGGTACGGAGGCGGCGTTGATGCCGATAGACGTACCTACCAGCATGCGGGTGAAGGGAATGATGGCCACCATCAAAATGATGAAGGGAATTGAGCGGCCAATATTGGTAATGATACCCAGCACTTGGTTAAGCACCGGCATCGCCAGAATTTGCCGCGGGCGGGTGACATAAAGCATTACGCCCAGCGGCAGGCCAAGTAGTGTGGCGATGACGCCGGACACTGCCACCATATAAAGGGTATCCAGCGTGGCCTGTAAAATAAGATCAAACATTGCGCTGGACATGGCCGAGTACCTCCACCTGTAGTTGATGCGCTTCTAAATAGGACATGGCTTGCTGGGTTTGCTCATGGCTGCCCAGTAATTCGGCAATCATTAGGCCAAGCGTGCGGTCCTGAATGGACTCGACTTTGGCCTGCAAAATGCTGACATCGACGCTGCACTCACGCGCCAAGCGAGAAATGAGCGGCGTGGAGACCGCATCGCCTGAGAAAGTCAGCCGCACCACCGGATGTGTATGTTCGCTGGGGCTCTCTTCCAGGCGTTCCAAAAGCTCTTTAGGAGGACTGAGCTTTAGAAAGTCGTTCAAAAAGTCGCGGCCAAGCTGGGTGGCTGGCGCAGTAAAGAAGTCGCCGACTTCCGCGTCTTCTACCAGCTTGCCGTCAGAGATCAGGCTGACCCGATGGCAAATCGATTTCACCACTTCCATTTCGTGGGTAATCAGCAGAATGGTAATCCCCAACTGATGGTTGATATCCCTGAGGAGTTCAAGGATTGAACTGGTCGTTTGCGGGTCGAGGGCTGAAGTCGCTTCGTCGCATAGCAGCACGTTGGGCTTGCTGGCCAGGGCACGGGCAATGGCCACGCGCTGTTTTTGGCCGCCGGAAAGCTGGGCAGGGTACTGCTTCGCTTTATCGGCTAAGCCCACCATTTCCAATAGCGGTAAAACACGATTTTTGATAGCGCTGCGCTTTTCGCCCATCAGCTCCAGGGGAAGGGCGACATTATCAAACACGGTCCGCGTGGTGAGCAGGTTAAAGTGCTGAAAAATCATACCAATACGATGGCGAGCATGGTTGAGCTCACGACGGCGTAGACCGGTCATTTCTTGACCATCCACCAAAACGCTACCGCTAGTGGGGCGTTCTAGCAGATTGACGCAGCGAATGAGCGTCGATTTGCCCGCACCGGACAGACCAATCACGCCGTGTATCGTGCCTTTGGGAATCGTTAAATTAACATTCTGAAGAGCATGGACGGCGCTGTCGCCGCTGCCATAGGTTTTACTAACGTTGCTAAGTTCAATCATAGCGTCTGCCTTAATGGTAGGCCAAAGACGGAGTGCGAGGGGGCAAGCGTAGGGCGGGGAACAAAAAAAGGCCACCCTTGCGGGTGGCCATCAACGCTGGACACACCCTTTTAGCTGCACTTCACCCCGCCAAAGGCCAGGTGGACGCCCGCAATCTGGGTACAAATCGGCGTCATTACATTTGCGGCGAAAGTCTAAAGAGTGGCGAATGGGTTGTCAATTAAATCCGTTCTATTTCATGTTTTTAAGTTCATATACAGGTTTATTTTCTTTTTTATTGGTCATGTTTGGTTTTTGTTGCTGTTTGGGGTGATTGAACTGCTTGCTAACAGCAAAAAAGCCATGATCAATAGACGTCTGCTAACCACTGGCTGCACAAGGTTGGGTCATTAGTAGTAAGCTTGCGCGAGTTTTTATGGTCTACGCCATCCTACTAACCTGAGATTGAAAGGAAGGGCCAATGTTTACTGGCATTGTTCAAGGTATCGCAGAGGTCGTTGAGGTGCATGAACTAGAGGAGTTCCGCACCCATGTGGTTGCTCTGCCAGAGAGTATGCGTAGCGGGTTAGAGATTGGTGCATCAGTGGCACATAACGGCGTTTGTCTGACGGTAACGGCGATAGATGGTGAGCGCGTTAGCTTTGACCTGATGCGCGAAACGCTGAGATTGACCAATCTTGGTGCAATTACGCCAGGCCAATGCGTCAATATAGAGCGCGCAGCTCGTTTTGGGGATGAAATTGGCGGGCACTCCATGTCAGGCCACATTATTTGTATGGCGAAGGTAGTGGCTATTGAAGAAGCTCCTAATAACCGTCGGCTCTGGTTTGCGTTGTCTGATAAAGCGGCCAAGTTTGTGTTTGAAAAAGGCTATATTGGCGTCGACGGTATCAGCCTCACCGTTGGCGATGTACGCCCATCTGCCGATGGGGTAGGGGTGGAGTTCAGTGTTAATCTCATCCCTGAAACATTGTCACGCACGATGTTAGGTAGCCGTTTGATGAATGACTGGGTCAATATTGAAATTGACCCGCAGACTCAAGTGATTGTTGAGACAGTGGAGCGGGTTCTGGCGAGCCGCCAATAGTGGAAAATCTTGGCTCTTTGTTGACCAATCGGTTAGCTCATGGCCTGAAGTTTGCTAAATAAATTAGGTATGAGGCTTCTCCTCAACTTAGCCAGCCGCACTTGAGGTGCTCGCATCGCGTGGTGCCTTTCGGTAGTATGTGCGGCTTTTCTCGCATCAAGGGACGCATTCAGCGTAAGCGCGAAGGATAAAAACTAAATGAAATCACTGGACAACTACTTCAAGCTCACAGAGCAGAAGACCAATGTAAAAACGGAAGTGATCGCCGGGATTACAACGTTTCTTACCATGGCGTATATCATCTTCGTTAACCCAAGCATTCTCTCGGAAGCGGGAATGGATTACGGCGCTGTGTTCGTAGCCACCTGTTTGGCCGCGGCGATTGGCTGTTTCGTGATGGGCCTATGGGCCAATTATCCGATCGCTCAAGCGCCGGGTATGGGGTTGAATGCCTTCTTTACCTACGGCGTGGTGCTGGGTATGGGCTACACCTGGGAAGCGGCGTTAGGGGCCGTCTTCTTCTCCGGTTTGACCTTTTTCCTGCTGAGTATTTTTAAAATTCGCGAATGGATCATTAATTCTATTCCGCTCTCTTTACGTTTGGGCATCGCGGCGGGTATCGGCCTTTTCCTGGCAATGATTGCACTGAAGAATGCCGGTATTGTCGTGGCAAACCCGGCAACCTTTGTTGCCCTTGGTGACCTATCAGAGCCTGCGCCGCTTTACGCGCTGCTGGGCTTCTTCGTGATTACCGCATTGGCTTACCTGCGTGTTACTGGCGCCGTTATGATCGGCATTATTGGTGTCACCGTGCTGGCCATGGTGCTGGGTCACAATCAGTACGGTGGCATTATGTCGATGCCTCCTTCGATTGCACCGACGTTCATGGCGATGGATCTGGTGGGCGCGCTAGATGTAGCCATGCTCAGCGTTATCTTCGCTTTTTTGTTTGTCGATCTGTTTGATACGTCCGGTACGCTGGTAGGTGTTGCTCACCGTGGCAAACTATTGGATGAAGACGGCAAGCTGCCGCGTATTGGTCGTGCCATGATGGCAGATAGTACCGCTTCGATGGCTGGCGCCGCGCTGGGTACCTCCACCACGACCAGCTATATCGAATCAACCGCAGGTATTGTATCTGGTGGGCGTACTGGCTTAACGGCCGTTGTGGTGGGCGTACTGTTCTTGATCAGCCTATTTTTCGCGCCGCTGGCAGGTTCTATTCCGGCTTATGCAACGGCGGGTGCGCTACTGTATGTAGCGGTACTGATGGCGGGTAGTCTTGCACATGCGAATTGGGAAGATCCCACCGATGCTGCCCCGGTACTCATTGCTGCTCTGGCCATGCCGCTGACCTTCTCTATTGCCGAAGGCATCGCGCTGGGCTTTATCAGCTATGTGGCGATTAAGACGCTGTCGGGCCGTTTTGAAGATCTGAACCCGGCGGTGGTTGTACTGGCGCTGCTATTTGCGGCGAAATTTTTATTCCTGGGTTAATTACCCGACCTTTGACTAATCAATGAGAGACGCGATGAGCATCTACGGCGATTACATTAAGTCCGTTATTCGCACGGTTCCTGACTGGCCAGAGCAGGGGGTGAACTTTCGTGACATTACCCCTTTGCTACAAAACAGCGCTGCCTTTCGTAAGCTGATTGATAGCTTCGTGCACCGCTACCAGGAAATGAACTTGGATGCCATCGCGGCCATTGACGCCCGTGGCTTTATTATCGGTGCGCCGCTGGCGTATGAGTTGGGCTGCAGCTTTGTGCCGGTGCGCAAAAAAGGCAAGCTTCCGTTTAAAACCATCAGCGAAACCTACACGCTGGAGTATGGCCATTCAGAAGTAGAGCTGCATGCTGATGCGTTCCAGGAAGGCGACCGGATCCTGTTAATGGACGACTTGATTGCCACTGGTGGCACGATGCTGGCAGCCGCGAATTTGATTCAGCGCTGCGGTGGGCAGGTGGTGGAAACAGCCACTATCATTGATCTACCTGAGCTGGGTGGTTCTCAGAAAATTCGCGATGCGGGCTATAGCGTATTCGCGGTCTGTTCCTTTAACGAAGACGAGTAACTCCCCATGAGCAGCGAACGCTACCATCAACATTTCACCGTCTCTTGGGACCAAATTCACCGCGACGTGCGCCAACTTTGCCATCTTTTAATCGAACGTGATTTTAAGGGCATTGTGGCGATTACTCGCGGCGGCTTGATTCCGGCGGCGCTGATTGCTCGCGAACTGAATATCCGTTTGATTGATACCGTGTGCATCAAAAGTTACGACCATATGGATCAAGGTGGTTTGGATATTATGAAAGGGGTGGATCACGACGGTGACGGCTGGCTGCTGGTTGATGACCTCGTCGATACGGGAAAAACTGCACGCGCCGTACGCGAAATGCTCCCAAAAGCGCACTTTGTCACGATTTACGCTAAGCCAGAGGGTCGCCCTTTGGTGGATCAATACCTGACCGAAGTGGCTCAGCAGTGCTGGATTCAGTTCCCTTGGGATATGGGCATTGCCTACGTAGAGCCTCTCGCTGACCAAATGAAGAAGTAATATGGCTAACCCGCTACCTGAAGACTGGAGCCAGTGGCTGGGGCAGGATTTTCAGGCTGACTATATGTCCGCCCTGAAAGCATTTTTGGCCGCAGAGAAAGCGGCTAAGAAAGTGATCTACCCTCACTCCTCAAACTGGTTTCGCGCCTTTGAATTAACGCCGCTCTCCTCGGTGAAAGTGGTAATTCTAGGGCAGGATCCTTACCACGGGCCTAATCAGGCCCATGGGCTCTGTTTTTCGGTACAGCCGGGCGTGCAAGTGCCGCCGTCGCTGGTCAATATCTACAAAGAGTTGGCAAGCGATGTCGGTTTTACCCCAGTGCGTCATGGCTTTTTAGAGTCGTGGGCGAAGCAGGGGGTGCTGCTGCTGAACACAGCGCTTACCGTTGAACAAGGCAACGCCGCTTCACATCGGGGTAAAGGTTGGGAGCATTTTACCGACCGGGCTATTGAAACCGTTAGCCAACACGCCGGACCCTGCGTCTTTCTGCTGTGGGGCAGTCATGCTCGCCAAAAAAAAGCGCTCATCGATACCTCTCGCCATTTGGTACTTGAGTCACCACACCCGTCGCCCCTGTCGGCGCACCGTGGTTTCTTTGGTAATCACCACTTTTCGCGGGCGAATCAATTCTTGCAGGAGCAAGGGCGGACGCCAATTGAGTGGCAATTGCCCGAAACCCCTTAACCTGATGGTCAGTTGCGGGTAGAATGGCGCGCAATTTTGTAAGCATGTCGATGCGACCTAGGTCGCCATCCTGAATCCCCTGCAGTGAGGAAGTCCCATGAGTGTCTACGCCATTAACCATCCGCTTGTTCAACATAAGCTGGGATTGATGCGCGAAGCTGATTTGAGCACTAAGAGCTTTCGTGAACTGGCAGGTGAAGTGGCTAAGCTTTTGACCTATGAAGCAACCAAAGGTCTGGAGCTGGAAGACCATGAGATTCAAGGTTGGAACGGCGAGCCCATTGCGACCCGTCGTTTGAAAGGTAAGAAAGTCACTATCGTGCCGATCCTGCGTGCCGGGCTAGGCATGTTGGAGGGCGTAACGGATTTAATCCCTAGCGCACGGGTAAGCGTTGTTGGTCTTTACCGGGATGAAGAGACGCTTCAACCGGTACCTTACTTCGCTAAATTCGCCAACGACATCGAAGAGCGCATGGCGATTGTGATTGATCCGATGCTGGCGACTGGTGGTTCGATGGTGGCCACGTTGGATATGCTGCGTGAGCGTGGCTGTGAACATATGAAAGTGATTGTCTTAGTTGCTGCCCCTGAAGGGATTAAACGGGTGCAAGATGCTTATCCTGATGTAGAGATTTACACCGCGTCGGTAGATGACCGACTCGATGAGAATGGCTACATCGTCCCCGGCTTGGGAGATGCCGGCGATAAGATTTTCGGAACGCGTTGAGCGCTCCGCCTCAAAAGGCCCCTTACGCTTTGCGTTGGGGGCATTTTTTTGCCTCCGTTACTAATAACCGACCCCCAGGAGTGGTGTGATGACAAACAGTGCTGGTCAAGAGTCGTGGCCTAAAATGCTGCTTACCGGCGCGCAAATGCTGTTCGTGGCCTTTGGTGCGCTTGTGTTGGTTCCGCTATTAACCGGGCTAGACCCCAGCGTGGCGCTCTTTACCGCCGGGATTGGCACGTTGGTGTTTCATAGCGTGACCAAACAAACGGTGCCGGTGTTTCTAGCTTCTTCCTTTGCATTTATTGCTCCTATTCAAGGCTCAATCGCCAGTTTTGGCGTTTCTGCCACGCTGGGTGGCCTGATGGCCGCGGGCCTTGTCTATGTTGCCATTTCCCAGGCGGTGCGCTTGAAGGGCACCGCCTGGTTGCATCGTTTGCTGCCTGCTGTCGTGGTGGGCCCAGTGATTATGGTGATCGGTTTAGCGCTAGCGCCAGTCGCGGTCAGTATGGCAACCGGTGAAACCAGCGATAATATTAGCTATGGGCAAGCTATTTTTCTCTCCATGGCCAGTCTGTTAGTAACCTTATTGCTCGCGGTGTTTGGCCGTGGGCTGCTGCGTTTAGTGCCGATTATAGGCGGCATTGCAACGGGGTATGCGTTGGCCCTGATTATGGGGGTGGTTGATTTTACTCCGGTGCGTGAAGCGGCTTGGCTCTCTATCCCCAACTTTACCGCGCCGAGTTTTCACTGGGCGGCCATCCTGTTTATGATTCCAGTGGCCATCGCTCCCGCCGTTGAGCATATTGGCGATATGGTGGCGATTGGCTCGGTGACACGTAAAAACTATCTTGAAAAACCTGGCTTGCACCGCACGTTACTGGGCGATGGCTTGGCAACGACGGCAGCAGCCCTGTTCGGTGGGCCGCCTAACACGACCTATTCAGAAGTTACCGGTGCTGTGACGCTAACCAAGGCATTCAATCCAAAATATATGATTGTGGCTGCCGTTATTGCCATCATCCTTGCCTTTGTTGGCAAATTGGGGGCGCTGCTGCAGACAATTCCTGGGCCGGTCATGGGTGGGATTATGACGCTGCTATTCGGCTCTATTGCCGTAGTGGGGATGAATACCCTGGTGCGCGCAGGTCAGTCGCTTACTGCGGCGCGTAACCTAGTGGTGGTGTCACTTATTTTGGTGTTTGGTATCGGTGGTATGCAGTTTGGTGGCGGGCAATTCACTTTGCAGGGCGTTAGCTTAGCCGCTTTGGTAGGCATTGCGTTAAACTGGTTATTGCCCGCAGAAAAAGAGGATGAGTAACCCGTGGCGAGAATGGTGACTTATGAGTGATGCCCTACGATGCTCGTTTCCCGTATTAGGGGTGGCAGCCTGGAGTGGGACCGGTAAAACCACGCTGCTAGAGCAGCTGTTACCTCTACTGCGCGAAAAGGGCCTTTCGGTAGCGGTGATTAAACATGCCCACCACCAGTTTGATGTGGACCAGCCGGGTAAAGACAGCTACAAGCTGCGTAGCGCCGGGGCCACTCCTATGCTGATTGCATCGCGCCAACGTTTTGCACTGATGCAGGAGACGCCAGGGCAGGAGGAGCCTGATTTAGCCTATTTGCTTACCCTAATGGCGCCGCACCACCCTGATTTAGTGATCGTTGAAGGCTTCAAGGCATGGCCTATTCCCAAGCTGGTGCTTTACCGGGAAGGGATTGGCGATCCGGCTATTTTAAGCGATGAGTGGGCGCAGGCGGCTGCGCTTACTGCTGAGCCGCCGGTGGCTCTTAGGCCATCGGTGGCTCGCTTGGATTTAAATAATTGTGAAGAGATTGCTCGCTGGGTAAGTGAGTGGGCCGACCAACAACGCCGCACTCTGGCTTGATGATGAAAAGGTGACACCATGCAGTTAACCCACCTGAACGCGCACGGCGAAGCGAATATGGTTGATGTCGGCGATAAGCGCGAGACCCGTCGTGAGGCTGTTGCCTCTGGGCGAATCGTGATGCAGCCCAATACTCTGCAGCTATTAAGCGATGGGGCGCTGCCCAAAGGGGATGTACTCGCAACAGCGCGTATTGCGGGTATTCAAGCAGCGAAGCGAACTCATGAACTGATTCCGCTCTGCCACTCGCTGGCGCTCTCCAAAGTAGCAGTGGATTTCGATATTGACCATGCAAATGGCTGGGTGAATGTATCGGCCATGTGTCGCTTGAACGGGCGCACGGGCGTCGAGATGGAAGCGTTGACGGCCGTTTCGGTTGCCTGCCTGACGCTTTACGATATGTGTAAAGCCGTTGATAAAGAGATGCGCATTGAAGCTGTGCAGCTCGACAGCAAGCGAGGCGGATTGCGTGGTGACTATCAGCGGGAGCGTGAGATGGTCACGCCTATTGTCACCGGTGAAGGCGCAGTGGGAGAGGTAAGCTTAGGTGAGCGCTGTGCCTCGCCCTGTGTGCGCGTCAAGTTTTTGGCAGAGCTGCGTGAGCGGGTCGGTGAGAGCGATCTGGCCATTGGGCTTGATAAGCTGCCAAGCCGCGATGTGGCCGGGCTAAAAGCTGCGCTTAGCGCCCAGGATGCACGCTTTTCTGTGCTGGCTGATCAGCGCACTCTATGCGCCATTAACCAAGTGATGGCAAATGATAGCGCTCGTATCACTGATGATGACGAAGTGGCCTTTTTTCCACCGGTAACGGGAGGCTAAGCCGTGTCTGTTAGCGAGCCGACATTGCCAGATATCGCGGTAGAAGTGCAGTCCGCTCCGTTTTCAATGGCGTACGGCTATGAGAGCGCGCTGCGCCAGCGCACCGACATTGGTGCGATTGTGACGTTCACCGGGTTAGTGCGAGATTTTAACGAGACGCCCGACGTAACGGGGTTAACCCTTGAGCACTATCCAGGAATGACCGAGCGCACCTTAACGCAAATTGCTGAGCAAGCCTGGCAGCGCTGGGCGCTGCAGGCGGTGCGCGTTATTCATCGGGTGGGCGACTTATCCCCGGGCGACCCTATCGTTAGAGTGCTGGTGGCAAGCGCGCACCGCCGCGATGCGTTTGAGGCCTGCGATTTCATTATGGATTATTTAAAAACCCAGGCGCCGTTTTGGAAGAAAGAGCACTCCAAGCAGGGGGCGTACTGGGTTAAAGAGCGCCACACCGATCAGCAGGATGCTGAACGCTGGTAACACCTGTGTTTAAGGCTCGTCGTTTAACTCTTCGATGGTCGGCATTTCAGCGGCCATGATCTGCAGGTGCACGTCTGGCATATGTTGCAAGTGGTTAGCCAGCCAGTGCACCAGCCTTGGCTGCAGCGCATGGCGCAAATCAGCCAAGGTGTCTGCCTCAATCTCTTCTAGCTGCTCATCCAGCCACCCGCTGAAGCTATCTTCATCCATAGGGCTTGCGCCGTTGGCGTCAAGCATCAGACGCCCAATACGACACCATCCCGTTTCTGTTGCTGCTACCGGTAGCGCTAGAAACAGACTGCCACGACGGGCAGTGGGATAGCTGCTCTCAAGGCCAGGGTGAGGCACGACGCTATTTTGGTTAACAATGCAAGGCGGCTGTGGGTAGCGCGTTTCGCAGCGCAGCCCTTGGTGGTCAAGCACGATCATATCGCCATTCACCGGTGCTAGCGGCGCTCTGATACCTAGCTCCTCAGCAAGCGCTTGGTGCGCCTCCTGATGGCGCGCTTCACCATGTACCGGCAGTAGCATTTTGGGCCTAACCCACTGGTAGAGCTTTTTCAGCTCTTCCTGAGCGGGGTGGCCGGTTGCATGAAGCTCGGGGTGGTTCATTTCGTCGAACAGCGTGACACCGAGTTGCAGTAAACGTTTTTTAAGCTGCTCGATAGGGCGCTCATTGCCTGGAATTGTTTTGGCGGAAAAAATCACGCTATCGCCGGGTTCCAAGTCCACAAAGGGGTGTCGACGCTGCGCTAAACGCTGCAAGGCAGCGCGAGGCTCGCCTTGGCTACCGGTGGCAATAATCACGACCTCCTCCGGTGGTAGATAGCCCAAATCATGGGGTGGCACCAGGGGGGGGAAGTTATCCAGATAACCAAGGCCTCTAGCAACACTGACCATGCGCTCCATTGAGCGGCCCATCAAACTAACGCGACGGCCACACGCTTGGGCCGCTAAGCCAATGGCCAGTACGCGCGCTAGGTTGCTAGCAAAACAGGACACTACCACGCGGCCTTTACACGCTTTCAATGTGGTGGAAAGCGCCTTGGCAACATCCCCCTCGCTGCCCGACTGCCCTGGCATTGGCGCATTGGTCGAGTCACCTACCAGAAGATCCACCGGCGCCAGTGCTCTAAACTGGGCAGCGTTCACGGGGGCGCCAATCAGTGGGTTGGGGTCGAGTTTCCAGTCGCCGGTGTGCAGTATGCGGTAATCACCCGCCTGCATCATGATGGAGCAGCTTTCGGGGATGGAGTGGGTAACACTCAAGTAGCGCAGTGTAAATGGCCCGCTCTCCACCGCATCGCCTGGTTCAATCACTTCAATGGAGGCGCTGCTGAGCTGGTGTTCGGCGAATTTGTAACGCAATAGCCCTGCCGCGAGAGGAGTGGTAAAGATAGGGCAACCCCATTTGGGCCATAGCCACGCCACCGCCCCAATATGATCTTCATGACCATGGGTGATAAACAGCGCCTTAGGTGTGATCTTCAGCGCCTCTAGGGTATCGGTATTAGGTACTTGCAGCGGCGAGTTGGGCAGGTCTTGGCGAATCATCATGCCGCAATCTACGGCGATCCACTGGTCGTCGTATCCATACAGCGTAAGATTCATTCCAATTTCACCACATCCACCTAGCGGGAGTAGGCGCAGGGGCGGGCGACGACGGGGACGAAGTTGAACGCGGGATGGATGCATCAGTTATGAAAAGCCTAGAAAGTAATTCCTTAACTATACGGGAAGCGGGGGGCGGGTAACAATCATCGCGGCACCTGACCACGATGCTTCCTCATCGTGCTTACGGTACACTACCGCCGCTAATGTGGTTTACCTGCTGGTAGGCAGGTGCTTGGCGAGCGTGCCGTTAAATACGTTAAGAGTGTTTGTTATGTCTCATTACTATCGTTTAGTTGTTTCCTGCCCAGATCAAGTGGGCATCGTGGCGCGTGTCTCAAGTTTTATTGCTCAACAAGGCGGCTCAATTACCGAAGCCAGCCAGCACTCTGACTTAGAGACTGGCCGCTTTTTTATGCGTTACGAGATTCTGGCGGATTCTCTGGGTATGTCGGCGGAAGCACTGCGCACGTCGTTTGAGCCGGTGGCGGCTGAATTTGATATGCAGTGGTCGCTGGTGGATACCCAAAAGCGCCGCCGTGTGGTGTTGATGGTGTCTCGGGAATCCCACTGTTTGGTGGACCTTCTCTACCGCTGGCAGGCAGGTGAGTTGGATTGCGATATTGTCGGCGTTATCTCTAATCACGATGATATGCGCTCGCTGACTGAATGGTATGGCATCCCTTATCATCATGTACCAGTTGACCCGGCTAATAAACAAGCGGCTTTTGAACAGGTGCAGGAGCAGATTGATGCTGCCCGCGCTGACTGCATAGTGCTGGCACGCTATATGCAAATTCTGCCGCCTTCGCTTTGCGAACGGTATGCAGGACGCGTGATTAACATTCATCACAGCTTCTTGCCTTCCTTTGCGGGTGCCAAGCCGTATCATCAAGCCTATGAGCGG
>Ga0194137_10001681_pt1 | contig 13401 bp, 18 predicted proteins | sample TARM_MetaG_T3_14_FD_134025 | JGI IMG/M metagenome (GOLD analysis project Ga0194137, IMG submission 134025) | Freshwater microbial communities from Pennsylvania, USA, analyzing microbe dynamics in response to fracking - TARM_MetaG_T3_14 (version 2) | ecosystem: Environmental > Aquatic >... | reverse complement strand
TGAGTTCTTAGATTTTCGTTAGGATGTCTCTTTGCCATTACTCTATCCCTCCCAATATCATGGCCCACATTATGACCGTTGGATAAGCCATAAATAGAAATCCATCATAACTGTTATTACTTTTGATTGCCTCTTTGATTGTCTTGATCGTTAAGATGCTAACTGCCACCCATTTCATATGGTTCCCCCTTGAATAGTTATCATTGAGTAAAAAAAATATCGGTAACTTCCATTTCTAGTACCTCGCATATTTTAGAAATCTCGTCCTCCCTGAACGCTATTTTGCCATTCTCCCTCAAGCTGTAGTCTTTCTGTGTCTTACCTATTGCATCAGCTAACTGTTGTTGAGTTAATCCCCTTTCAATTCTTGCAAGTTTTAGCCTCATATTTGTTTTCATTTCACCACCTCCTTCACTTCTTATTTATTCTTCTTATGTATACAATATACCTTGCTGGAATATATGTCAACACTTTATTTCAATTTATTTCACTTTTTTAAAAGTTTTTTTGCAAATAAAAAAGCCCCGGGTTATCCCAGGGCTTCTTGCTTAAACTATATTATTAGGTTGTCTCTCAATATGAGTTTTTAATTTATCTGCAATTTCTTCAACATCAATGTCTTCTATGCCTTGCAAGATTATATTATCCGGCGGTTCAATTAGCAATCTTGCTTTTTCGTTTGCTCTCAGGTATATCTTCATCTGCTCCACTGCCTCTTCTATAAGCTCATCTATCGTCTTAGGTGTAAGTATCATCTTGGCTATTGCTGGCAATCTCTCAAACAGCCATGTTGCCACAGCTGCATACTTAAGTGTTCCTGTCCCGCCTCCAAACTGTGCCTCTGCTTCGCTGACCAGGTAGAACAATATGTGCCTGACCTGTTTAACATATCCTGCTCTGGCCATGACTACAAGCCCAGCCACCACAAGGGCCACTAAAAGTAAACTGTCCCAATTTGCCATTAAAAAATCATTCATTGTTTCCCTCCTTACTTTATCCCATGATTTATATCATAATCGACCTGGTAATTCTGCTCCATATGCTTTAGATTGATTTCCTTGTTATACTCAAGGTAAAATTTATATGTGAATACTGGGCCAAGTACCGCCTCTGTTGCAAAGATGGCAAGTAGCATTTCACTGTTAAGCCTCCATGCCATATAGCCAGTAAGTATTTGTACCAACAAGCACCAAGACATAAAGGCCCAGAAAGCCTTTTTGGATGTTTTTGTCTTTTTTTTCTTGGGTTTGATGTTCGATGTGTGTAATGCATTTGCTAAAATTTCAAGTTGTTTATCTGTCAAACCCTCAGTCATTCCATATCACCGCCTTATTGATGTTGTCCCATCCAACCTTAAAGCCTAGGGCCTCGCCTAATGTCCTTACAGGTATGTTTCTATTGTCTACCTTAACATAACTAACTCCACCCTCTATATGGCCACTGACAAGCCTCTGATTGCCATTTATGATTAACTTCAATCCATTGGGTACCATATAGGATTCAACCATCTTTATAAACCTATCCCAACCCTTGTCTAGTGTCCTATGAGGGCAATATTTACCTGAGAAGTCTTGATGTTTTTTTACCTTGTCAATTCCCCAACCCTTTTCTACCAAGCCCTGTGCGATAAATTGAGCTGCGTTTTCCTCAGCCTTGTCAAACCTTGGGCCTCCTGACTTGGAATAGCAGATTTCAACTGCTATACCCTTACGATTACCTTCACCTTCACCCCCATCTCCTGCATTCCAAGAATTACGATTTTCAGGGATGCCTTGTACCACTTCGCGATCATCAACTGCATAGTGAAAAGATACTTTGTTGTCATTTCTTGTCATGTAGGCAATCTCATTAGAGGCGGATGCATCATTAGCTGTGTTGTGGACTACATAAAATTCAGGATTCATTGCGTATGGTGCTTTTATTGAATATTTGCTTTTAGGAATTAGCATTTTTCTAACATTCATCTACAACAACCCCCTCTGTGCTGCAACAAAAAAGAAGGTTACAAAAGCTCCTATTAGCAAGCCCATGAACCATCTTAGGGTAACGTTCAAAGTGTTCAATTGCATGATTAAATTACTTATCCTTTCCTCTAACCTTGAGTTGATGTTTTCGATTAAATCCAATCTTTCAGCATGTTTGTTTAACCGCCTCTCTTGTGTGTCCATCTTTTCATCAATCCTTCTATGGATTTCCTTGCATGTCTCCATATCCGTCATGCTCCACCTCCTGCTTGTAATTCTCGCTCTCCAATAGCTTCAAGCTGAGTCTCTTTATAATCTCATCCTGCTTTTGGATCAGCAGGTTCTTCTCCTCCAACTGATTCAGCAGGTCAAGGTATGCTTTAACCATTTACACTACTTTCCATCCTTGAGGATAGCCCGTAGGTGACCATGTGTTAGCATCAATCAAGGATTCATAAGTTTCGCCCTCGAATATTACTTTTCCCCCAGTGTTGTAGGCATCATGGCCGCCTGTTGGCTGTACCCATTCATCAATAACCCCATAAGGTGTCTTGATTTTATATAAGCTAGCTGTTGTTAACGGATTCCAGTCTGATTGACTTGTGTGATCCTGTATAACCTCAACAAGCTCTCCCTCATACTGGAATAGGTCGCCTATTATATAACCCACCCCCACTTCATACTTAGGGTATAGTTCTACAAGGTCGACAATCTGCTCCGGAGTAAGTTCATCAGCTTTTATCATATCTTTTGTAGCTATTTGTGGAGCCTTTCCTGTTGCCACAATTTGACGGTTAAATTCTCTGGCCTTTTCTAGTCGTTGTTCAAATGTTGCCATTTACTCCACCCCCAGCATGGTATCAATTATTTGTTGCAACTCTGCTATTTTATTGTTAAGTGTTTCTTTCTCGATTTCATCCTGCGACTTTTGGCCTAGAACAATCCATGATCTACCATTCCTTACAATATTACTCATTAATTTCATGTCTTGATATGTTTCAGTTGTTTCTCCGTCTGATATTTCAATAACTCCTAGATTTCCTTCAAAGACACTGTCTTCGATGGCTATGTTTGCGATGTAATTATTTCCATTAAGCTCTAGATTTTCTAGCATAGTACCGTCTTCTAATTTGATGCTGTGCATTTTTTGACCCCCTTTAATTGCTCATATAAGGTGTTCATGTTGAACCTCTGTTGTTTGCTCATTATTTTGTAATGGTTGTTAAACCAAGATTTAAATAAATCTTCAAACTCCTTATCACTAAGTACAGGAGCAAGCTTCTTCATCTTTCTGCGCATTGCTGTCAATCTTTTTGGGTTTATCTTCTTGATAACCCTTCCAGTTTCAGTCAATGAGTATTGGATCTGTAAGAATCTCCAATAACTAGATAATTTACATATTCTTGTTTTCCTGGTGTTTATTGTGATTCCAATTTTTGCAGCTACTTCAACCAGCTCTTTCAATAGTTCTTCCAAATATGTCTTGTTCTCGTGGATCACATAGCTATCATCCATATAGCGCCCATAATATTTAATACCTTTGACTATCTTGACATAATTGTCAAAATCTTTAGGGTATGCTATTCCTGCAATTTGAGCCACCTGATCACCAATATTAAGGTGTTTATCCATCATCTTTTCGCCAGTCAATAATCTTTTGTCTATCTTCTGGTAGTTGAGCGAGCTGAATAATTCTCCCATGCATCTGGCATATTGCTCGGCGCTCATGTAGGAAACATCCACCTTTGATTTTTCAATTGTTTTTTCAAGTAGCCACAAGGCATCAGCATCAATGCCTATATCTTTGAAAATCTTTAAGAAGTGGTCGTGTCTGAGATTGTCAAAATACTTACTGAAATCAATCAGTAGAATATACCCATCATTGGACTTGTGCTTAAAGTAGAACTGTCTTAAGTGCCTTTCAAACCTATCTCTTGTGAACCCTATGCCCTTACCTTCAAGACTGGCCCCGTTGTCATGTATCAAGTAAGGTCGTATCTTAGGTATTAATTCTTCTACACACAGACAACTTTTCACTACTCTATCCCTTATCTTTTCTCCGGAGATCAGTCTCACTTTTCCCCTCTCTCTCAATACAAATTCTGAACAGGGCGAAAACTCAAGCGTTCTATTCCTTATTTCACTATACAATTTAGATATCTCTGACAAGAAGTACATTTCATACTTCTGTACTGATGGTTTCCAGTCACTGTTTTGTTTTGTCTTTTTGAATCCCTTATATAGGTTGTTTGAATTAAACATTTCACGCTCATAGCTACAATTCTCGTAAGAAGCAGCGTCGTGTTTAGTATTTACCATAAGGAAGGATATCCTCTCCTTTCTTTTCTACAAAACGGTCAAATGCCTTTTAATTGCAGAATTGAAATCGGGACGAACTCCATTACTGTTGGACGCGTTGTTGTTGTTGGCATTGCCGTTGTTGTTCACATTAGCGAAGTTCGTGGATGAGTACAGAAGATACCCTAATTATTCAAAATTCTTGTTGAATTTGTTGTCTGACTTTCGCCAACCTTTAATTAGATTAATCTGCTTTTCTATTCCTTCTGCAAAACGGAGGTATTTGTCTATATTGACCGGTAGGGTTTCAATGGCATATTGAAGTTCTTGCATCAATCTGTTGCATTGACCAATTGCCCTGTCTTGATGTATTCTTCTTTCAATCAATTCTTCTTTATATTGTGGATATATGCTGTTTGCTACAAATATATGTTCTTGGACGCTTCGGAGACAATCCATTACTACTTGTCTCTGGTCTGTAATAAACCACTCTTCAAACGAGTTGGTTTTCGTTTTTCTATCATCGTAGTGTTTCTTATCTGCATCAGATAATTCGTGATAGGGTCGTCCTCCGAACATTTTCAGCAAATGTTGCTCTGACTTCTTGCTGCTGTAACCAAAGTCTCTTAATAATAAGTCAGTTATGTCTTTTCTGACTTTATAGAAATGATGGAAGACCTCAAACTGAGATTCCTTCCTTTTGCGTTTTACGACTGACATCAAGTACCTCCATTATGTTATTGTCTACACCCCACAAGGGGGGCGTGACTTATGATATTGAGAAAGCGGGACGAACTCCAGAACTGTAGGACGCGTTGAAGCTGAGGGCATCGCCGTTGCTGCTCACAAGAGCGAAGAACGTGGATGAGTATACATCCCTCAACCAGTAACTTTGTCTTGTATTAATAGACTGTGGGTTTAATGCAAATAATGGAAGTTGGCTTTTCTCTGTTCCAATATCATATAAACCTCTCAACGTCCCAATATTTACCCTGGAACCATAAACCATTACTTCATTCATTAACTCCACGTCACTATCATACCAACTTCCAGCACTTGCCACTCCATCAGTAGTAGCATTACTCAAGTATCTTCTAATGGTTACTACGTGACCTGGAAAAGCCGCGTTTATAGTTGTTTTAGCAGCGTCTAATCCAGATATATACATCTTGCTACCAATGTAACCGCCTGTAGTTATGTTAGTGTCATTCATTACATGAATATATAATTGAGTGTCTGGTACTAGAGTAATGTGATTGCCAGGCACAAGGGTGTCACCAGTGTTTCTGTAATAATTGAAAGCTGCTATCCTATAGTTAATCCCTCCTATAGTCCAGTAGTCACCTATATACAAATCCTTGAACGTACCAGCTGCAATTTCCGCATATTGAGCAGCGGTTACTGATGAGCCCAGATACTTACCTCGGAATATTGAATTGTGGAATCCTGCGTTGTTTTGTATGTCAAAAAACTTATTTCTTAATTCGTCAATAGCTCCTTGCACGTGTCCAGCTGTTAGTCCACTGGCTGTATTGTCAAAAGGCACTTCATCAGCCGCTTGGTCGGCTGTAGCTCCTGTTTCTATCCCTGATAGCTTTGTCTTTTCAGCAGTAGAATAATCTTCCGTTGAAAGCTGTTTACCTGTTATTTTGTCGACTTTTCCTGTGCTTAGATCCTCAACATTTTCTTTTAGCATCCTATAGTCATACTCTGTGAAATTCCTTGCAATAGTCGCTCCTGAGTTCCATGCTACAGCTGTACCTTGAAATCCTCTCTGAACAGTAATCTCACTACCGTTCTTCGAGGTCATCAACACAGTTTCAGCTCCTTGTAAATTGCCCCCTATTACAAGGAGATTTGGAGCATCTGGAATCTTTGTATCATCCAACACATAAATAATTGTATCCGTGGAGCTTATATTGTTGGTTATGGTTGTTATGGGCGAATTGACCGCCCCGTCATACATTGTTTGTTGTGCCATTTTCTCACCTCTCTATTAAAAATCTCCTCCACCTCGGGAGTTAGTAAATATCTGCATAAATATATTTGCAACTACCCTTGTCATGGTATTGGGTACGATCTCTACCTCGTGCCATGTATTCCGTTGAACCTTTCCATCGCCATCAACTGATAGGAATGGAATTATGTCTATGTCTTGATTAGCTTGTGCCTGCCCCACTGCGCGACCATCAACCTTTATAGTCACACTAGATGATGTTAACCCTTGATAAATCCCAAACTGTAAATTGTGTATATGGTCAGGGATGGTTAAGTTATGCGCATGATTCGGTATAGATACGCTGTGTGTATGACTTGGTATAGATACGCTGTGTGTATGACTTGGGATATCCACATCGTGGTTATGTCTTGGGATATCAACCTCGTGTCTATGGCTTGGGATGTATATTCTGTGTTTGTGTGCTATAACCCTGGTAAAAGTATGCCCATGATTATTTATAGTTCCATCAATGTTGTATGTCCCCGTTGTGTTGGAAGTGCCTGTCTGAACATCGATACCACTGTCTCCAGATGTTTCTGTTGCATCCCCTCCACTTCTTGATGTTACCTCTGCGCCTCCACCTGACGATGTACTCCTTGAAGTTCCTCCACCAGATGATGTTGATTGTGTAGTACCTCCACCAGATGTACTTGATTGTGTTGTCGCGCCTCCATCTGATGTTGACTTGGTAGTGCCACCCCCACCTTCTATAGCTTTTGAATAGGCCCTGAAAGGTTCTAAGCGAAAGTTGAGTATGCATTTGTTAATTCTTGCCATTGTATCGGGGATATAAATCCTCATCGTTGCCGGGTTACTTGGGTCTGCGTTGTCGAAAAATGGTACTATCATTTGATTGGTCGCACCTTGCGCATAGACCTCGTTGATTCTTGTCCTGTCTGCAAGCTCTGAAATACTCCCTGCAATATCCCTTGATTTATTGGCTACTTCAATTTCAATATCTCCAGGATTCCCCGTAATATCTCCCTTGCTCACTCTTACTATTGGCAAATCTTCAATGATGTTGTCCTCTTTGTCTATGACCCTTATAATGTCACCAGGTACAAACTTTTCATATATGCCCGGCGATTTTCTGAATAAGTCTACCGCTTTTGTTGTATAGCTTTTATATGGATGCTTCAACTGATCCAATAATGCTTGTCCGTATGCCTTTAAAGTTTCCGGTGATTCAAACCTTCTATCTACTAATATACTGGCTTTAATTCCCCATGTAGTGGTTTGACCGTTGCTTTCAAGATAAGGGATGCCATTATTGACGCTTCTAATATCTAATTGATTGTCTCCCTCTCCATAACCTAAGCAATAAAGCCTGGTGACTATGGTAGTAGGGTCAACTGTCTTTACTATTTCCGCCATATTCTTTTTATAGGTTACATCACCCTTGAATTGAGTTGGTAATTGTTTTAGATGGATTCTCCATGTTGTGCCTGTTGTGTCAAATTCCCATCTGTATAATTGATTGAATGGTTGTGGCACTGAAAAAAGCGCTGCAAGTAGGTTTTCATTCTCCCATTTATATTCAAAACGCCTATCATAGTCACAAGTCCCCAACTGCCATCTTTTAACAATCTGTCTGTCTAAAATATACCTTAACACTGCAACCGTACCCACTCCAATATTACCTATCTGGTGATACTGAAACATTACATCATCAAGGAGTGTTGCTAGTACGTGTTCGCATTGGTAGACGATTGACCCTGTTGTACTTCTTTTTAAGGTGGAGGGCATGATACGAAATAACTCAACCCTCTCACCTCCGTCAAATATCTCCACAAAATTAAATGGCTTACAATGTATGTTTTTATCATCATCTGCCGGCATTGTGAAATTTGCAGTCCATAGCTCATTAAGTGGCAAGTCATAACCAATATTATGAGCATTTTCAAGATAGGCGATTCTGTTCATGTCGCGATCGTAAACCCTTATGATGTTTTCAACTGCCATTTATAACCACCTATCTTTCCAAATGATGTCAATGTTTACATTTCTACTAGCGCCATTGTCTGAATATATAATCTGATTTCCACCGTTTAAAAGTGTTAAATCTATGTCGCTTTCATCTGCTACAAATCTTGTAGCGTTTGCACCGTTTAAAGTCACTGTCATAGTTTCAGTGTTTATAACAAGCTCGTCCCCTGGTGCAAGATTAACACCCTCAATGCTTATTATCTGCTCACCACTTATAAACTGATTAGCTGATACGGTTATAAGCATATCAGCAATATCGCCATCTACCGGTAATACCTTAGTAGCATTTATAGTCCCGTCTGATATGATGTTACCTATCCCAGAATGGTACATATTTCTTGTAATATTTAGGGTGTTGCCTAGTACAAGCGCTGTAATGCCACTGTGCCGGATTTCCTTATATAGTGTAACATTACCACTGGCTTTCATAGTTGCAAGCCCTGACACGCCTGTCACAAGGCTAGTAGCCCTGTTAAATGGTTGTCGGTTAAACATATAACCTCACCTCTATTCCATTGTTACTTGAATATTACCTGTTTCTACCGTTAATCTATTCCCTGTCAATACATTCTCGACCCTTGAAAATGAGCCTTTACAAAGCAAGTTCCCACCAGATGATGCTGACCTTATACCCCAGTGGCTTACATTACCCCAATCAGTGGTTGCAATGTCAAACTCAACCTTTTGGTCGTTTGAGATAACTCCCTTATCTCCTGTCTGTGTAGGAGTTCCAAAGGTTATCTGTTTCCTTGTATATGCTCCACCTGTTACCTCTGTCCCTGTGTCTGCATCTGTTGGGTCATTTATATACAATGCAAGATATAGAGTTATTGGAGGTGATACTGCGTTGTTTCTGAAAAAGTGATTCAGTATTGATTCTTCTAACCAGTTACTAGCTGCACTCATTAGATCGCCGCCTTTCTTGTTATAGTAATATTATTTATCGTGTTTAATCCATTGTTCTTGATTGTAATTATGCAAGGTGCTTCAGCTGTTCCATCTATATTAATGGGTATACTGACTGCATTCTGCGTTATATTTTGATTGACCTGGTTGTATTGCAAGCTTTCAGCGAATGGTTGACACTCAAACATAACCTGCATTATCCCTGCTGGTAATGGGTCTGCGATGTAATCTTCCTCGTTGTATGATTGCAAGCCCACCGAACTATAAATACTTGCTACATATGCCTTGTCTGGCTCATCATCGAATATCAGCATTCCCTTTCCACTCAACCATTTTGCAATTTGCCTTGCATTAAGTCTAAGGCTATTATCATCCTCATTGTCAAAGGCTCCTATCTCAACCCTTATCATTCGCTTATCATAAGTGTTAAGCTCGTAGTCTACTGTCCCATGCCTGCCGGGTATCGTAAACTCATTTTTCCTAAGGGAGGGAATCAGGCTTCTATCAACATTTTTAGCAATAACATTTAAGCTATCACTATGAGTATTTCTAAAAGTGAATCCTATCATTTTATCCCCCTCCCTCTATTCTTGGATTGTTGTAGAGAGAACAGTTCATTTGCTACCTTCTTGATATCTGCTTCCTCTCTAATTTCCATCTTTGAAATATTGAAATAATTCTTGATGTCTCCACCAGCACCTGCCATTGCAAGTGATTCCTGATTGTTGTAAACCTTACTACCTGTTGGAAGCTCAATGATCTCAGGGCCATGTTCACCTACCCATGTTCTCCCACCTTCAAAGAAATCAGTTCCCATTGCATTTCTCAAAGGCTTTATTACTGGGTCCCTTGTGGGAACATCAAAAGTGCTTGTTATTCCTCCGTAGTTTCCAGTTGACCCGCCATACTCTTCGGTTTTTGTCTTTATCCATCTAACTATTGGGTTTTCCTGGAACCACTTATCCATAATCTCCCACTTGCTCATGATTTCGCCAGTCTCCCAGTCTATCTGTTCAACGTGCTCAGCCGCCTGCTTTTTAGCCTCTGACACAACCCCGTCATGCATTTCCTCTGCCTTCTTAATGGCTTCATCCTTTTGTCTTGTTGCTTCCTCGACAATCTTATCAGCCATCTTCTCAGCTTCTTCTGTGCCCTCACTTCTTAGGGTTGCAGCAAACTTCAAACGCTCGTTGTATTCATCTTCTGCGTTTGTGATTGCCTGGTCCTTCTGCTCTAAGCTATTCTTAACTACTTCAGCCGCCATTTCTGCTGTTATCTCTCCGCTTTGAGCTTTAAGCCTTTCCAAGATTGCAAGACTTTCTATTTCTGTTTCACTGAGTAGCCTTATGCCATCCTCTTTCATGCCGGCCCTGATCTCTTCAATTTCTCGGCGCTCTGTTGTCCTTAAAACTCGACCTTCATCAACTGCCTTCTGCATTATCTTGTCAATTTCTGCCTGACCTTTTTCTGTCTCTTCAATCATTCCGTCATATTTCTCTGTTGCAATGCGGACCATTTCGTCCTTTTCTTCCTGGCTCATTGTAGTGCTATTTTCAAACATCTCATATAACTCAGTCTGTACCAGTTCCTTTTCCTCTTGAAGCTTTGCGACTACCTGATTCTTCATTTCCTCGGTATTTGCAACTATTGTATCTTTCATTTCTTCGGTTACTACTGCACCGCTCCAGGTTAACTGATTGAGTGCCTTGGTGCCTTCCTCCTCTAGTTCAAGGAATCCCCCCACTGCCTCTTTTGTATTCTCTGATACAGAATCTCCGAATATATCAATTTCTGGGATAGCATCCTCATTCAGATACTTGTATAGCCCATATGCTGCAGCTCCTGCTCCTGCTATAGCAATCCCCCATGGAAGTATAGCTCCCAGAGTGCCCGCCATCGCTCCGCCAAGACCTGCGCCGCCTGTTCCTATTGCTGTGGATGCCAGACCTGCTCCGCCTGATAACTTACCCATCAAGGTGACTACTGATCCTATGCTTCCGGCTACCTTCCCAGTAATAAATAATGCAGGGCCTAAGGCGGCGGCAAACTTGCCTGCTGTGATTATGTTCTCCTTTGTCTTGTCATCGAGTTCAGAGAACCATGTTACCCCTTCACTTAGTTTTTCAACAAGGTCACCAATTGCCGGGACTACCAACTCCCCGAAATCTATGGCCAGACCTTCAAGTTGTGACTTAAGCTCTGTGATTTGTCCTGCAAGGTTATCTTGCATAACATCCGCCATCTCTTGGGCCTTGCCTGTTGAGTTCTCAATATTACCCTGCAATTTATCAAAGTCAGGGTCAGATGTATTCATCATCGCCAGGAATCCACTCATTGCCTCTTGACCTGCTATCATTTCAGCATTATGGGCTTGTTCCGCCTCTGTCAATTGCGGCCATACTTCCCTGAGTTCTTCGAGGACCCCTCCAAAATCTTTCATTGACCCGTCCGCGTTTTGCGTATTAACCACAAATTCACCGATACTTTCTCCGGCTATTGTAATCGGTTGGGTCATCTCGTTAAATATCTTTCTTAAGGCGGTACCTGCTTGTGCTTGTGTTATCGTAAAGGCTCTTTATCCTCTACTTCTTATAGTTTCCTATAAGTTCAGACTATATCTTTACCTTCAGCATTATCTGTTTAGGTACTGACCGCTCGTGGGTATTTCTGCATACAAAAAGACACCTTTTAGAGTGCCTTATCGGTTAGCTTAATTTACCTAGTCGTTACACCTTCCTAGAGTTTCCTCGTAGGCTTGGTTCGGTATTGTCTTGTTTAATAATGGATTTTTTAATTGTTCTAGAATTTTTTCTTTTAATATCATAGGGTTTTCAGTCCTATAATATTTAATTCTTAATAATGGTAGTGCTTTATACCACTATTATCCATTAATAAATTTAGAGTTCACCGAGTTCAATCAGTTTTTTATGCTGCCAATTTCTCGACAACCGGGCCACAATAATTGGTACCAATCATCTTTAACCCTTTGATTCCACTATTTGCCATCAATCCTATTGCAAGGGCGGTATCTTCAATCGAATATCCTAAAGCTCCTGCAATTGGCGCTGCATACTTGAATGTTTCACCCATCATCCCAACATTTGTATTAGCACTTGATGCAGCTGTAGCTAATACATCGGCAAATCTGCCTGATTCATCCGCCTGTAGTCCAAAAGCAGTCATTGCATCAGTAACGATGTCAGAAGTTGTTGCCAGGTCTTCGCCTGAAGCAGCAGCTAAAGCTAATACTCCTGGAAGAGCAGCTATTGATTGTTCAGCTGTCCAGCCTGCCATTGACATATACTTAAGGGCCTCAGCTGATTCAGAAGCGCTGAATTTAGTTGTAGCGCCCATTTCCCTAGCTATATCCTCAAGTGCCTGAATATCTTCTCCTGTGGCTCCTGAGATAGCTTGTACTTCCGACATGGAGGCTTCAAATCCTGCGGCGGTTGTTGCTGCCGCTGTACCAATCCCTACAATTGGAAGAGTCAATCCCATTGTCAGGCCCTTGCCGACACTCTCCATCTTCTTACCTGTCTTTTGAAGGTTGTCACCAAACTTATTCGCATTACCTTCTGAATTTTTCAGACTGTTGTCAAATTTAGTGGTATCAAGTATCAGTTCCGAATAAACATTACCTGCATCTATTGCCATTTTCTCACCTACCTTTATTAGGCATTAAAAAAGACACCCTTATAGGTGTCTTAATTGTTTTAAGTTATTATTGCTCGTATATGTCCCAGTAAGCCTGTCCAAGCTTAAAGTCATATTCAATATCAAGTTCATCGCCATTATCCATCAATGCACTTACTTCAAGTGTTAACACCTCATAATCTTCCTCATTCATTGTATCGGGTCCGAAGCTGTCAAATATAGGCGATGTTTCCCCAGGCATTACTGTGTTGTGGCTTGTTAAATATGTCGTATCGTTCTTGTCTTTTAAATGCACCTTCATATGGTATCTTGTAATTGGATAGTCTGTACTATTGGTGAATGTTGCATCCATGTATACGTTGCCTATGCTGTCTGGTTGCCTTACAACAATATCCCATGGTATCTCATCAGGATGAATGGGAATCTCTTCCTCTTGCTCCGGCGCTTCCTGCGCTTCTTGCTCTGGTTGTTCCTGTGATACCTCTGTCGCTTCTGCTGGATCATCGCCCTGGACTTCTCCTGTGCTGCATCCTGTTAAAATCAATGCCAGGACTAAAAATGTATACAATATTCTCTTTTTCATATGTATAACCT
>Ga0194137_10001678_pt1 | contig 13410 bp, 10 predicted proteins | sample TARM_MetaG_T3_14_FD_134025 | JGI IMG/M metagenome (GOLD analysis project Ga0194137, IMG submission 134025) | Freshwater microbial communities from Pennsylvania, USA, analyzing microbe dynamics in response to fracking - TARM_MetaG_T3_14 (version 2) | ecosystem: Environmental > Aquatic >... | reverse complement strand
CGTCAGCTCGGCGATTTCGCCCTTGGCTTCCACGGTCAGCTTCTGCTTCAGGTTGCCGTTCGCCACCGCAGTGACGACCTTGGCGATCCCGCGCACCTGATCCGTCAGATTCGTCGCCATGATATTGACGTTGTCGGTGAGGTCCTTCCAGATTCCGCCGACGCCGCGCACCTGGGCTTGTCCGCCCAGCTTGCCGTCCGTGCCGACCTCCCGCGCCACCCGCGTAACCTCGGAGGCGAACGAATTGAGCTGGTCCACCATCGTGTTGATCGTGTTCTTCAGCTCCAGCAGCTCGCCTTTGACGTCGACCGTGATTTTCTTGGACAGGTCGCCGTTCGCGACGGCCGTCGTCACGCCGGCAATGTTGCGCATCTGGACCGTCAGGTTGCTGGCCATGTAGTTGACCGTATCGGTCAGATCCTTCCAGGTGCCGGACACATCCTTCACTTCAGCCTGCGCGCCGAGCTTGCCGTCCGTGCCGACCTCGCGAGCTACGCGCGTAACCTCGGAGGCGAAGGTCGAGAGCTGGTCCACCATCGTATTGATGGTGTTCTTCAGCTCCAGGATCTCGCCTTTGACATCGACGGTGATCTTCTTGGACAGATCGCCCTTCGCGACCGCCGTCGTGACGTCCGCGATGTTGCGCACCTGGTCCGTCAGATTCCGGGCCATGTTATTGACGCTTTCGGTCAAGTCCTTCCAGGTGCCGCCGACCCCTTTGACCTGCGCTTGCCCGCCCAGCTTTCCGTCCGTCCCGACCTCGCGCGCCACCCGCGTCACCTCGGAGGAGAACATCGAGAGCTGGTCTACCATTGTGTTGATCGTGATCTTGAGCTCCAGGATCTCGCCCTGCACATCCGCCGTAATTTTCTTGGACAGATCGCCGTTCGCGACAGCCGTCGTCACGACCGCGATGTTGCGCACCTGGTTGGTCAAGTTCGAAGCCATGTAATTGACGCTCTCGGTCAAATCGCGCCAGGTGCCTGCAACGCCCTTGACCTGGGCTTGTCCGCCCAGCATGCCCTCGGTGCCGACCTCCCGTGCGACCCGCGTCACCTCGGAGGCGAAGGTAGAGAGCTGCTCCACCATCGTGTTGATCGTATTCTTGAGCTCCAGGATCTCGCCTTTCGCGTTGACAGTGATTTGCTTGGACAGATCGCCTTTGGCGACAGCTGTCGTCACCTCGGCGATATTGCGAACTTGATCAGTCAGCGTGCCGGCCATGAAGTTGACGCTGTCGGTAAGATCCTTCCAGGTGCCGGATACCCCTTTGACATCCGCCTGCCCGCCGAGGATTCCTTCCGTCGACACCTCGCGCGCAACCCGCGTCACCTCCGAGGCGAAGTTGCTGAGCTGATCCACCATGATATTGATCGTGCTCTTCAGCTGGAGGATCTCGCCTTTGGCGTCGACGGTTATCGTCTTCGACAAGTCGCCCTTCGCGACCGCGGTCGTCACCTCTGCGATGTTGCGCACCTGGTTGGTCAGGTTGGAAGCCATGTAGTTGACGCTTTCAGTCAGATCCCGCCAGGTGCCGGAGACGCCTTTGACATCCGCCTGTCCGCCGAGAATCCCTTCCGTGCCGACCTCGCGCGCCATCCGGGTCACCTCGGAAGCAAACGTCGACAACTGATCCACCATCGTGTTGATCGTGTTCTTCAATTCCAGAATCTCGCCCTGCACATCCGCGGTGATCTTCTTCGACAGGTCGCCGTTTGCGACCGCCGTGGTGACGACCGCGATGTTGCGCACCTGGTTGGTCAGATTGGAAGCCATGTAGTTGACGCTCTCGGTCAAATCCCGCCAGGTGCCGGATACGCCCTTGACATCCGCCTGCCCGCCGAGCTTGCCCTCCGTGCCGACCTCGCGAGCCACGCGGGTCACCTCGGAGGAGAACATGGAGAGCTGGTCCACCATCGTATTGATCGTATTCTTGAGCTCCTGAATCTCTCCACGCGCACTGACCGTGATCTGCTTCGACAGATCTCCGTTTGCGACGGCAGTGGTGACCGCCGCGATATTGCGCACTTGATCCGTCAGGTTGGTCGCCATGTAATTCACGCTGTCGGTCAGATCTTTCCAAGTGCCCGATACGCCTTTGACGTCCGCCTGGCCGCCCAGAATTCCTTCCGTGCCGACCTCGCGAGCCACGCGGGTCACCTCGGAGGCGAAGGTGCTGAGCTGATTCACCATCATATTGATGTTGCTCGCCGTTCTCTGGAATTCGCCGGTAAGCGGCCGTCCCTCGATTTCCAGCTCCACCTTCTGGGACAGGTCGCCTTTGGCAACGGCGTTGATGACCCGAACCATCTCGCTCGTCGGCTGGATCAAGTCGATGACGAGGCCGTTCAGCGAGTCGGTGATCGTTTCCCAGGAACCGCCCAGATTTTTCTGCACGAACCTTTTCGAGAGATTCCCTTCCTTTCCGACCACCTTGGCTACAGTCTGGACTTCAGACACCAGGCCCTCATGAATATCCATGATTTCATTGAACGTATCCGCCACCTTGCCGGCCACGCCCGTGCGGTCATACGGCATCCGGTAGGAGAAGTTGCCCTTCTTCATCGCCATCAAGGCGTTGAGCAGCTCGCCGCCGTCGATTCGGCCGTCGCTGGATCCGTTGTTCACGTTTTGCTCGCTCATGTCCTCAACCCTGCCCCTTTATCCAGTCATAGTTTTGAATGGCCGGTTTCCCGACGTCCAATCGGTCCGGCTTGACGATGAGATCATCCATGCCCTTGTCGTGCGGCATCATTTCTTTGGAAGCGTATTCCGAATCCTCCTGAGGATGAACGTCGTCATGCCGGAACGGCTTGACGGCTGTCGTAAAAATAATGGTCGTGCCGGGTTCATGCGACGGTTCTACCCGGATCGTGCCGCCCATGAGCTCGACCAGGGATTTGCTGATCGATAATCCGAGGCCCGTGCCGTCGAACATCCGGGTTGTCGAGGCATCCAGCTGGGAGAACGGCTGAAACAGCTCGTCGACCTTGTCAGGAGGGATTCCGATTCCGGTATCCATGATCCTGAATTCAAGCAAAAGGGAATCAGCCGTCTCCTCCAGCTTGTCCACCCTTATGCATACGCCGCCTTCATGGGTGAACTTGACGGCATTGCCGACCAGATTGTTCAGCACCTGCCGGAGACGGTTGACATCTCCCTTCAAATAAGAAGGCAGAGACGGATCCATGAAGACTTTTATTTCCAGGTCCCGTTCCCTGGTTTTGTCCGTGAACAGGTCCATCGTCTCCATCAAGCAGTGCTGGAGGGAAAAAGCCTCTTCTTCCAATTCCATCTTTCCGGATTCGATTCTGGAGAATTCGAGAATATGGTTGATGACAGAGAGCAGGGCATGACCGCTAGTGTGGATGATGCCGGCCATCTCGGTGAATTCCTCCGGCAAATCGGAGGCGAGAAGCAGATCGGACATGCCGATGATTCCATTTAGCGGAGTCCGCATCTCATGGCTCATCATGGCCAGGAATTCCGACTTCACGCGGGAGGCGAGCTCCGCCGTCTCCTTCGCCTGACTGAGCGCCAGATTGGCTTTCTCCAGCTGCCTCGTCTGGTTCTTCAACGTTTCGCTTTGAATCTGGAGGGTCTTGTTCGCTTCATACATGCTGACGTAGCCCTCGATTTTGGATTTGAAGATCTGCGGAACGAAGGGCTTCGTCATATAATCCATCGCGCCTACGGAATAGCCGGCGAAGATGTGCTCCATCTTATTGCTCGTGGCCGTCATGAAGATGATCGGCACGAATTTGGTCTTCTCCCGGGTCCGGATGAGGCTGGCCGTCTCGATCCCGTCCATCCCCGGCATCTGCACAGCCATGACAATGACGGCAAACTCCTCTTCCAGCAAACATCGCAAAGCTTCCATACCGGAATAGGCCCGGACCAGACGATAGGGTTCTCCGACGAGAACCGCCTCAATGGCCACCAGGTTTTCCGGATGATCGTCTACGAGCAGGATATTGATGGGAAAATCCATGAGGCCCCTCGCTTTCCGACTTGTGGAGTAACGGGCTTTTATTTCGACAAAATAGGATAAGATAACTCCGATTATATCGGATAAACTCTCATTTAGGAAAATGGTTTCCCGCTAGTTTCGATTTTTTTATTTCTCGCTCCAACGGGACGAAGTAGCAACGAAAAAAAACGGGATGTAGCCGATTTCCGCTCGGTTTCATCCCGTTTGATTTTTTCGGCTTCTCCAGCATGAGAAGGAGAATCTCCATCCGATGTTCATCTCTTCAGCGCGCGGCGCGCCTCCTCCAGCGTGTCCGAGCAGGACTGCTCCAAAGAGATGCCCGCGCTCCAGCCGAGAGCCGCCAAGGCCGAGGCATCCGCAGGCGGAGGAGACGCCGCCTCGCTGTCTCCAGCCTGAATCTCCAGCGGGCAAGCCGCTAGGCTGAGGTACAGATCGGCCAGCTCCCCGAGAGATCGCATCCGGCCGGACCCCATGGCGTAGGTCGCCCCGGAGAGGCCGCCCCGCAGGATGGCTTCATACCCCCGCACCGCATCGCGGACATCGAGGAAATCCCGCTTCTCGGTCCGAGAGGAGAGCGGGAACGGGAGCGGAGGCTCCTCTCCCTCCGCCGCAGCCTTCTCGCAAGCAGCCGCGTACCGGGCGAGCAGAGCGTTAAGGCCGCCGGAGGGCCCGGGCCCGATAAGATTGCAAGGTTCCGCGGCGATGATGTCCATGCCGTACATGGAATGCCAGCTGAGGGCGGCGGCTCTTTGGAACGTCTTGCTCAGGCTGTAGGGATGGGGGGGCCGGGGCGGTCCGTCCTCCGGCAGCCTGTAGCCGAGCATGGAGCCGGCGACGATGATCCTGCAGGAGGGAGCGGACAGCCGGACGGCTTCCAGCAGATGCACCGTGCCCATCAGATTGGCTTCCAGATAGCCTGCGGGATCCTTCCAGGAGGCGCCGGCATGATTGGCTCCCGCCAGATGCAGCACCGCGTCGGGCGAAATCTTGGCGATGGACTTCGCTACGGCCTGGCGGTCGGCCAAATCGCAGCCGACGACCGTGCAGCCGGCCGCCGCCTCCGGCGGCGCGGAGCCCGGCCGGATCATGGCGGCCACCGCATATCCCTCTGCTTCTGTAAAATGCTTTACCGCATGGCGGCCGCAGTACCCGCCTGCACCGGTCACCAGAAGGCGCAGCGGACGCCTCTGCCGGACCATCTCCTCCATGCCGCTTCCCCCTTCGTTCAAGCGGTTCATCGCTTTCCTCGAGCCGAGGCGCGACCGCCGGGCCCGGCGGTCAGAGCCGCCGTTTCTCCCACTCCGCCATCTCTGCCACCATGTCCGCTATGCTTGGGGCCTTGTAGTCCCAGTCGGTGCGCACAGCGGTGAGGGTCCGGTCGATGAAAGGCTCGGCAGACGCCGTAATTTCAATGTCCGTGCGGCCGTAGGCCTGCTTGAACATTTCCAGCATTTCCAGCTTGCTCGCCGGAGCCGCAGCCAGCAGATGCACGAGGCCGCCGATCTCCGGCCGGGAAGCCGCATACTCGACCGCCTTCGCGAGCTCCAGCGTCGTCACTCCGTTCCAGTATACGCGGCTGTATCCCGATACCGAACCTTTCTGATCCAGAAACCACTTCAGCAGGCCGATTCCGGCAGGATTGGCATCCGGGCCGATGATGGACGTGCGGATCGTCAGATGCCCGGAGCCGCGCAGCTCCCCGAGAGCCTTCGAGCGGGCGTACACGCTTTTGCCGTCCGGAATATCGTGCTCGCTGTACCCGCCCCGGTCTCCCTCGAAGACGCAGTCGGAGCTGATGTGGATCAGCCTCGCCCCGATCTCCGAGGCGGCGAAAGCAAGCCAGTGGGGAAGCAGCCCGTTCACGATATAAGCCTCGAGCGGATGATCCTCTGCGTCGCGGTTGAGCTTGCCTACGCAGTTGACGACGAGATCCGGGCGCTGGGATTCCATCACGCTCCGGACGGCCTCCAGATCGGAGGCCTCCAGCTGGAGCGAGCCGCCGCGGCCGTCGCGGGTCGTCCAGACGACTTCAAACCCTGGGCGGCGGCGGAAATAGTCGACCATCATCGAGCCTGCCATTCCGCCGCCTCCGATGATGAGCAGCTTCATGAGAGGAAGCCGCCCCGCTTCAGCATATCCTGGATTTCCTGCTTGTTCATGAGATTCTCGCTCGAGCAGAAGCTGTCGAAGGCGACCGCTTCATAAGAGGCGTAATGCTCTTGCAGGCCGGGAATATCGAGCGGAGGCAGGATGACGAGGTATTCCTTGTCGTAGATGACGGTGCTCTTGCTTTCGAATTCGGTGAGCAGGATTTCATGCAGCTTTTCTCCGGGACGGATGCCGGTCTCGATAACGTCGGCTTTGACGCCGATATCCTCCATCAGCACCTCGGCCAGCTCCTCGATGCGGCAGGTCGGCATCGTCATGACGAAGATTTCGCCTCCGAGGCTTTCCTCCGATGCCTTGAACAAGAGCGAGATCGCATCCTGGAGCGTCAGGAAAAAGCGCGTCATGCGGCGGTCGGTCAGGCGGACCTGGCCTTTGCTGCGGATCTGGTTCGTGAACAGGTGGATGACGCTTCCGTTCGTGCCCAGCACATTGCCGCCGCGCACGCAGACGAACTTCGTATCGGTGTGAAGCAGGTTCGCGTACACGATCAGCTTCTCTCCGATCGCCTTGGTCATGCCGTAGAAATTCGACGGATTGGCCGCCTTGTCGGTCGAAATATAGATGACGCGCTTCACTTTGTTCGCGGTTGCCGCCTCGATGACGTTCTGCGTGCCGAGCACGTTGGTCTTGAGCGCTTCATAGGGCTGCTCCTCGCAGACCGGCACATGCTTGAGCGCGGCCAGGTGGAAGACGTAGTCTACGCCCATCGTCGCCTTCGTCAGCGCATCCAGGTCGCGGATGTCGCCGATCCGGAACGTCAGACGGGAATCCTCGAACGTGCGGCTCATCGTCACCTGGGCGGATTCGCTGCGGGAGAACACGACGATTTCCTTCGGATTTTGCGGCAGCAGCTGGCGAATCAGCTCATACCCCCAGGAACCGGTGCCTCCGGTAACGAGAATACGCGAGTTTTCAAACATTCCATTTCCCTCCAAGCAAATATTTCACTACGATGTCGGATACGTCGGGGGACTGATAGCCTGCCGGAATGGTCCAGCTTGGCGGAAGAGAAGTCATGACCTCGACGGCATCCGCGATATTGCCGGCACGCAGGCCGCTGACGGCGTTGCTGCCGCAGTCCACCGTCTCGGGCCGCTCCGTCGTATTGCGGATCGTGACGGTCGGGACGCCGAGCAGGCAGCATTCCTCCTGCACGGTGCCGCTGTCCGATACGGCGCACCAGGCGCTCTGCTCCAGCCGGACGAAGTCGAAGAAGCCGAACGGCTCATGGAATTCCACGAGCGGATGGGGAGAGACCGCCGTACCGCCGGATTCGATGCGGGATCGGGTGCGGGGATGGATGCTGCAGACGAGCCGCTTGCCGCTGCGGTCCGCGATCAGATTCAAGCCTTCGAGGATGCCGTCGAGATGGGCGGGCACGTCCACGTTCTCGGCGCGGTGGGTCGTGACGAGGACATACTCCTTCTCCAGCAGTCCGAGCCGCTCCAGAATGCGGCTTGCGGCGATCCGGTCCTTGTAATGCTCCATCACTTCATGAATCGGATTGCCGGTCCGGACGATCCGGTTCGCCGGGAAGCCCTCGCGCAGCAGATTGCTCTTGCTGTACTCCGTATACGGCATGTTGATGGTCGACACGGAATCGATGATCCGCCTGTTCTTCTCTTCCGGCACGGTCAGGTCGTAACACCGGTTGCCCGCTTCCATATGCACGACCGGGATGCCCATCCGCTCTGCGACGATCGCGCACAGCGCGCTGTTGGTGTCGCCGAGCAGCAGCACGACATCGGGCTTCTCCAGCCGGAGCAGCCGCTCCATCTCGCCGAACATGAGCGACAGCTGTCCACCGAGGGAATGGCTGCCTCCCGACATGATATGGTCGGGCTTGCGGATTCCCATCTCTTCAAAAAAGACATCATTCAGCGAAGCCGTATAATTCTGGCCCGTATGGACCAATACATGGCTTGCCGCCAGCCGGTCCAGCTTGCCGATAATGAGGCTCAGCCGGATGATCTCCGGCCGCGTGCCGAGTACGGTCATTACGCGCACGTCATAGTTCCGCCTTTCTGCCATTCGTAATTTGCCGGACAGCATCCAGTCGGGCTGCCGGCATGCTCAATCGCTCAGCGCCGCTTTTTGCCTGCGGAACGCCGGCGCTTGCCGCCGCCCGCCCGGCGGCCCGCTTTCCTGCGGGATGATCGGCCTGCGGAGAGCGCCCTTCCCTTGCGCGGCCTCATCCCGCCTTTGCGTCCGCCCCGCCTTTTTCTGCGGCGGCTCGCGCGGCGGCTTCCCGAGGAAGCGCGCCGGGAAGCTGCCGGGGAATGCCCGGCATGCGGCGGATCCGAGCCGATCGGCTCGCCTGCGCCAAGCAAGGCCAGCACTGCATCGGGCATCTCCTGCCGCGCTTGGTGCGCATAGCCGGCTTCCGCCAACGCTTCCGGGCTGCGGAACGGGCGCAGCTGCCAATCCCTCAGCTCGTATACCTGTGCGCCGCTTCCATGAACGATCCGAGGCGAAGTCCGGCCGGACAGATGCAGCTGCCGGATCCGCTCGGTCAGCCGGCTGCGGTAGGCCGGCATGCCGAATACCTCCAGGGCGGCCGCGCCGCTCCTTGCGGCGACAGCCAGCCGCAGCGGCATGTTCGCGGTCAGCTGCGAGACGAGCGCAGCCAGCTCGTATGGATGGCCCGCAGCGGCCAGACGCTCTGCGTTTCCCGTCGCGCGCATGATTTCGGCGAGTCCTCCCGATGCGTACGCGACGACAGGCTTGCCGAACAGCATCCCTTCCAGCGCCGTCATCCCGAAGCCTTCCTCCACAATGCTGGGTACGACCAGAATATCGAGCGCAGGATAGGCGTTGCGGATGTCGGTCTCGAAGGGCAGCCAGCGGAACCGGTCCGCCATGCCGGAGGAAGCCGCCATGCGGATGCATCGCTCCAGATAAGGCGGATCGACCGGATTGCCGGTGACCGCGAATACCGCTTCGGGATGGCTGGCTCCGACATGCAGAGCCATCGCCATGAAGTGGTCGAGGCCTTTGTTCTCATAGAGATGGGAAGCGATGAAGCCGATCAGGCATTGATTTTCGGCCACATTCAGCTGGGCCCTTCGCTTCGCCCGTCTGGAAGTCCAGGTCCATGGCTCGAAATTCGACCCGTCGACCGCCGGATAGAGGACGGCGGACTTTGCGAGCAGGCTAGGGGAATGAATCGGCGACAGGGTCGAGGCGGATATTCCGACCAGCAGGTCGGTATGGGCTTCCATCAGCTCCTGAACGCTGCCGGTCCCTGCCGACGTCCTCATCGTCTCCGTCAAGCACCAGATGACCGGCACTCCCAGCCTCGTCGCCGCGATGGCAGGCAGGGGATGAACGCAGGTGTTGACCCATACCGCATGCGGCTTTACGGCGATGAGAAGACGGTACAGCGCCTCCATGCCGGAGCTGTGGACGCCTCCGGAAACCTCCTCCAGAATGGCCGGGTGGGCTTGATACATGGAATAGTAGATCGGGACAGCGCCTGTGACATGCACCCTGATTCCGGCCGCTCTCGCCCTTGCCGACAGGATGCCTTCCTCGGGCACGGCCAGAATGCATGCAGCCGCTCCGGCCAGCTCTGTCATCGTGAGCAGCAGCAGCTTCTCGGCTCCTGTTATCGCGTCAGGACTGCATATATGGGAGAAGAACAGGATGGTCGGGTTCGAAATCAATTTCTTCACCCCCTTCGGTCGGAAGCCGGCGCATCAGGACGGAAACATCGCCGTCAGCATGTAGTTCAGCCGATGCGCGTAGGTATGCTCCTTCATCGTCCGGTGCATGGAGCGCAGCGCGATGTCCTGCCTCTCTTGCTCGTGCTGGAGGTAATAATCGATCTTCTCGACCAATTCCTGAGGCGAGGAATAGGTCGCGATTTCCACTCCCGGCGTGTAGAAGCTGGCCAGGTCTTCCCGTACGTCCGTCAGCTGCAGGGTGCCGCAGGCGGATATTTCGAACGTGCGGGGATTGGGAGAAACCGCCGTGATCATCTCGCTGTTGCTGTTGAACGTTTCGTCGTCATGGGCACGGTGCATGTTGATGACGATCTTCGCTCCGTTGTACGTCGCCGCCGTCTCCAGCGGTCCCATCCAGTGGCCCGCCCGGATGCGGGAGGAGAGGAGCTGATAATCGCGCAGCCGCTCCCACCAGAGACCGGAGATGATAATATCGCGAGTGGCGAGGTACGGAGTGATCTGGTCGAAGAAGTCGACGCGCTTGTGATAAGCGGAACCGACGAAGCTGATTTCCCTGCGGAGGGACAGATCGGGATTGCGGGGGCGGAATTCATCGGGATTGACGCCGAGCGGAAGGTAATGGACGTTGGGGCATCCGAGCCTGCGGTAGAATTCGACGCAGTTTTTCTCCAGCGTAAAGACGAAGTCGTAATGCGGAGCGAGCTTGCGGGTGATGTCGGAATAGTAGGGATCATCCGTGAACCAGACGGCTGTCCGGATGCCGAGCGCCCGGATGGCGTCGACGTTCTCGACCGGAGCCTGCAGGCCGTCCAGGAAGATGACCGCGTCGGGCCGGAGCGTTTCGGCCTGCTGAACGTAATTTTGCAGCGTATCGCTCACGCTGAGCCTCAACGTCATGGAACGGAGCGAGTCGGCGATGGAGGCGTCCAGGGGAGAATACGGATATCCTTTTGCGGTAGCGATAAACATGATATGAAGCGGGAATATGGGAGGCGAATATCTTACCAGGGAAAGGCCGGCCTCGCATTTGCCGAACCAGCGGCCGTGCTCATGTCCCGTCGCGAAGCCTGCTGCCCTGCCCCTTTCCAGCTCCGGATCCGGAAGCATCGGGGCGACGGGTTGCAGGAAGCGCTTCTTGCTTGCGCGGGAAGGCGCATGCTTGGCTGCGCGCCTGCCCTTGCGCAGGGATTTAACTGCCAACTTTAGTCCTCCTCTTTTGATAGCAGCACTCACGCCGTCAGCCCAGGGGGAGCAGATCCAGAAGATCTCCGACGCGGCGGGCGAAGGTGTGTTCCTGAAGCGTGCGCAGCATCCCTTTCACGGAGACGGCTCTGCGCAGGTCTTCATGAAGAAGATAATGCCTTATTTTGCCGACCAGCTCTCCTGCATCGGCAAAGGTGTCCAGCTCCTGTCCCGGCACGTAATAACGGCCGAGGTCATCGCGGATATCGGTCATCTGCAGCGTTCCGCAGGCGGAAATTTCATACGTCCTTGGATTGATGGAGGCGCCGCGGAGACCGTGGTCGTTGTGGTTGTCGACTCCCGGTTCCGTCGTCCGGTGGATGTTCAGGACGATCCGGGCGCCGTTGTAATAGTTCACCGTCTCCTCGATCGGCATCCAGCCGGGAAGCAGCTGGCAGCTCTTGCGCGCCCTTGGACTCAGACGCTCCCATTCCCCCCCGGCGATGACGACCCTGAGGCCTTGCAGCTGCGGCAGCACCTGATCCAGCAGCCCGATCCGGTTCCAGAAGCCCTGGCCGATGAAGCAAACGTCGCTGCGGTATTTGCGGGGAACCGGCTTGGCATGGTAGACCCCCGTATTGACGCCGAGCGGCGCGTAATGAACTTGCGGATGTCCCAGCCGACGATAGAAATCGACCGCCTCGAGGTCGTGGGTGAAGACGTAATCGTAGCAGAACGCCAGGCTGCTCGTTTCCCTCGTAAAATAGGGATCGTCCGCGAACCAGATGGCGGCCGGTATGCCCAAATTCCGGATCGCTGCGATCTGTGAAGGCTGATCGGCCGGAAACACGTGATGCAAGCCGTTCATGACGAGCACCAGATCCGGCCTGAGCCTCTCCGCGTCAACGAACATGGTGCCGGGACTGCTTACAGCAACCGAGCTGGCGTGCATCGCCAGCGCTTCCTGCACGCCTTGGTCGATCGCCGGAAACCCTTGCGGGACGTACATGACGCTCATGGCTCTTCGCGCTTCGGGCGTCCATACCCGCGCGGCGGATGCCGCAGCCTGGCAGGCGCCGTCCCGGCGGCCTTCCTCCAATCCGATCCGATGCCCCTCCTGCCTTCCCGCTTCAACCGTCCGCGGTACGTGGCTTGGCATGCCGAATGCCTCCCTTCTTGACCTTGCTCTGCTCCTACTATATGTCCGGAGGCCGCTGTCTACTTGGTCTCTTGTCCTCGCGCCGCCAAAAATGGCGGATGACTAGATTAGCAGAATGAACGCCTGCGGCGACGACGCGGGCTGCGTCCCCTGCATCCGGCTGCCGCAACGGATGAATGCCCGTATTGCCGGACAGGAGCCGCCTGGAGCGTTTCGGTCGCCTAAAAAAAAGCCGCCGGACGGCGGCCTGAAAGCTTTGAAATCAGCCGGGCTGGGTTTCATAGGCGAATTGCAGTCCCTCTTCATAGCCCATGCCGAAGCCAGCCTGATACCCCTCTGTGTACGTCTGCTGGAATCCGGCCTGGAAAGCGGGGCTTCCCTGCATGATCGCCGGCTCCACGAACCCATGGACGGCTCGGCGCCGCGCTGCCGCCTGCCGGCGGCGCGGCCGTTTTGCCGCCGCCGATCGTCTGACGGAACGAGTCTTCTTCTTTGCGGCCGACTTTCCTTTTTTCGCTCCGGCTGCTTTTTTTCGCCGCCCGAGCGCTGCGGAAGGCAGCCGTTTTCTCACGGCACTTCTTTTTGTCTTCATGAAATATCCTCCTTGGAATCCTTGTAAGCCCTTGTCCCGCCGCATGATTTCATAGACGCTGGTACAGCAGAGGGGGAGCAATAACAGGCAGCCCGGCCGGTAGCAGCGCCGCAGCGGCATCCGCCTCAGGCATCAGGGGCTTAAGATGAAGCCCCCAGCGCTCCGCGGCCGCCGGGTTGAGAACGGTCCTGCGCCGCCCCTCTTCCACATAAGCAAGGGAGCCGTTCAGCCATGCCGCATAGGGCGGTGGAAAATCGCCGGTTGAGCTCTCCCCGTCCAGCGGCAGGGACGGGGCGGACTTCTCGCTTCTCCAGCGGGAAGCCGCGATGCTGGAAGCGATCGTTGCCGCAGCCGGGCGGTAGCTGCTCAGCACGGGCCTTCCCAAGCGGACGGAAGGAAGCTCCCAGCCTCCCTCGATTTTCCAGCGGACTCCCCTCTCCAGCCACCAGACCGTTCCGTCGGCCCCTTCCGCAGCGACCCCGCCTGGATAGAAGGACGCCTCGCCAGCCGGCTTCGCCAGTTCCGGATCCTTCGCCGACGGCGCCCGAAGAACGCCCGCCGGATCCTCCCATTTGGCCTTGTAAAAGAGCCGGTTGCTCTCGGTGATGGCCGTCATGCGGGCTTCCTCCCG
>Ga0194137_10001676_pt1 | contig 13415 bp, 10 predicted proteins | sample TARM_MetaG_T3_14_FD_134025 | JGI IMG/M metagenome (GOLD analysis project Ga0194137, IMG submission 134025) | Freshwater microbial communities from Pennsylvania, USA, analyzing microbe dynamics in response to fracking - TARM_MetaG_T3_14 (version 2) | ecosystem: Environmental > Aquatic >... | reverse complement strand
CGGCCGAATAAGACGATTTTTTCGGCTTATTCTGCGCCGGTTTCGTCCTAGCGGCCGAATAAGACGATTTTTTCGGCTTATTCTGCGCCGGTTTCGTCCTAGCGGCCGAATAAGACGATTTTTTCGGCTTATTCGGCGCCGGTTTCGTCCTGGCGGCCTAATAAGACGATTTTTTCGGCTTATTCGGCGCCGGAATCGTTCTTGCGGCCGAATAAGACGATTTTTTCGGCTTATTCGGCGCCGGGATCGTCCTAGCAGCCGAATAAGACGATTTTTTCGGCTTATTCGGCGCCGGGATCGTCCACACGGCCGAATTAAACGGCTTTTTCGGCTTATTCAGCGCCTGCCTGAATTGTCCTATACCAGCTCCGCGCCGGTCAGAAGGCGATAGATCTCCCGATAGCGCTCCGTCGTCTTCGAGACGACAGCCTCGGGCAGAGGAGCCGGCTTGCTGTCGCGGTCCCAGTCGGTTCCGAGCAGGTAGTCGCGGACGATCTGCTTGTCCATGCTGTCGATGTCGACGTCCAGCACGTATTTGTCCTCCGCCCAGAAGCGGGAGGAATCCGGGGTGAAGATCTCGTCGATCAGGACGATCTCGCCGTCGATGAGGCCGAATTCGAACTTGCAGTCGGCGAGGATGATGCCGCGCTCCGCGCAGTATCCGCGGGCAAATTCATACAGCCGGATGCTGCGGTCCCGCAATTGGGCCGCGATATCGGCGCCGACGAGCTCTTCCATGCGGGAGAACGGGATGTCCTCGTCATGGCCGACGTCGTTCTTGGCCGCGGGAGTGAAGATCGGCTCCGGGAACCGCTCGTTTTTGCGCAGCCCTGCAGGCAGCTTGATGCCGTTGATCTCGCCGTTCTGCCGGTATTGCTTCCAGCCTCCGCCGGTGATGTATCCGCGCACGACGCATTCGATATCGATGCGCTCAGCCTTGCGGGTCACCATGATGCGGTTGCGCAATGCCTCCTTGTCGGTGACGATGCTCCCAAGCCGCTCCACGTCCGTGTGGACGACATGGCCCGCCTGGATGCCGGCCGTCTGCTGAAACCAGAAAGCGCTCAGCCGGTTCAGCACATTGCCCTTGTCCGGCACAGCCGGGTCAAGCATGTAATCAAACGCGCTGATGCGGTCTGTCACGACGATAAGATAGTGCTCGCCAAGATCGTACAGCTCCCGCACCTTGCCCTTGTAGAGCAGCGGCGCCTGGATAAGATTCGCTGCCGTGGACAGCGCTTCGGACGTTGCGGCCATGATTTCTCCCCTGCCTCGATTAGAAATATAGGAATGGATCCTGCTCCATGACATCTCCCATGCAGCCGGCAAGCCTCACATCTCCCATGCAGCCGAAAAGGCGCTTGCAGCGGCCTGTCAGGCCGCCCGAGGGACCGGTCTTCCTCAAACTCGGACCCGTCCATCCCGAAAGGAGGTGGCTGCGGATAGCTGCCTAGATAAGCTCCAGCCGGCGGAAAATCGTATCGACATGCTTCAAGTGCCAGCTTGGGTTGAACGCATCGTCGAGCTCTTCCGCGCTCAGCACCGCAGTAATCTCCGGCGTCGAGCCGATGATGTCGCGGAACTGGCGCTGCTCCTCCCAGGCCTGCATTGCGCGAGGCTGCACGGTATCGTACGCCTGCTCGCGGCTGAAGCCCTTGTCGATGAGCTTGGTCATGACGCGGCCGGAGAACGGAACGCCGAACGTGCGGCCCATGTTGCGCTTCATGTTATCCGGGAATACCTGCAGGTTCTTCAGAATGTTGCCCAGACGGTTCAGCATGTAGTTCAGCAGCATCGTCGCATCCGGCAGGATGACGCGCTCCACCGAGGAGTGGCTGATGTCGCGCTCATGCCAGAGCGGCACGTTCTCGTAGGCGCTGATCATATGGCCGCGGATGACGCGGGCAAGGCCGGAGATGTTCTCGCAGCCGATCGGATTGCGCTTGTGCGGCATCGCGGACGATCCCTTCTGCCCCTTGGCGAAAGGCTCCTCCACCTCGCGGAACTCGCTCTTCTGAAGGGCGCGGATCTCGGTCGCGAACTTGTCGAGCGACGTCGCGATCAGGGCAAGCGTCGCCATGTACTCCGCGTGGCGGTCGCGCTGAAGCGTCTGCGTGCTGATCGGCGCCGGCTTCGTGCCGAGCTTGCGGCAGACGAACTCTTCCACGAAGGGGTCGATGTTCGCATAGGTGCCGACAGCGCCGGAGATCTTGCCGAACTGCACGCCGTCGGCCGCATGGCGGAAGCGGTCCAGGTTGCGCTTCATTTCCTCGTACCAGAGCGCCAGCTTCAGGCCGAACGTCGTCGGCTCGGCGTGGACGCCATGCGTGCGGCCCATCATGACGGTATCCTTGTAAGCAACGGCTTGTCCGCGCAAAATGTCGATGAATTGAACGATATCCTTCTCCAGAATTTCATTGGCCTGACGAAGGATGTATCCCATCGCCGTATCCACGACGTCGGTGGAGGTAAGGCCGTAATGAACCCATTTGCGTTCGGCTCCGAGCGTCTCCGAGACGGCGCGGGTGAAGGCGATGACGTCATGGCGCGTCTCCAGCTCGATCTCGTTGATCCGGTCGATGTCGAAGCCGGCTTTCTCGCGGATCGCGGCTACATCCCCGCGCGGGATGACTCCAAGCTCGGACCATGCCTCGCAAGCGCAGATTTCAACCTCCAGCCACGCCTTGAATTTGTTCTCTTCCGTCCAAATCGCCCTCATCTCGGGCCTGCTGTAACGCTCAAGCATGCACTCATCCACCTTTTGTCTGATTTATTCCAAGCCGCTTGCGTCGGCCAATCGAGGCTGTCTCCGGAATTGATTCCCTCGGCACCGGGCTGCGGACACTATCGTTCCATCGCCTGTCCGGCCAGCCGAGCCGAAGCTTTCTCCGGCATCCATCGCCTTGACCGTCCGGCATGCAGCGCATCCTTTTTCATTTTACTCTCAAATTCCAATCCGCGTCCTTGCCGCCTGGGCCGGCTCAGCTCCAGACTCCCGTTCCGCGGATCCACTCCAGCGCCGCGGCCGTGTCGGGAGCGAGCACGTTGACATGGCCCATCTTGCGGTTAGGCTTTGCCTCCGCCTTGCCGTACAGATGCAGCTTCGGGACGGCGCCAAGCCTGGCGGCCTCTCCATCGAACCGCGACAGATGACTCACCAGCGGCTCCACATGCTGGCCGAGGACGTTCACCATGACGACGGGACTCATGAGGCCCGCATCCCCGAGCGGCAGGCCGCATACCGCCCGCACATGCTGCTCGAACTGCGAGGTGCGGCAGGCTTCCATCGTATAATGGCCGCTGTTGTGGGGACGCGGGGCCAGCTCGTTGACGAACAGCTCGCCTTCCTCGGTGAGAAACAGCTCCACGGCGATCAAGCCGACGACCTCAAGCCCTTCCGCGATCCGGACCGCCAGCCGCTCGGCTTCCTCCAGAACGGCGGCGGGGACGCGGGCGGGAACGACGGATAGATGGAGAATGTTGTCGATGTGGATATTTTCCGCAGCCGGGAACGTCTTCACCTCGCCCAGAGAGCTCCGGGCGGCGATGACGCTCAGCTCCATCCGGAAGGAAACGAACTGCTCCAGCACCAGCTCCGCTCCGGATCGGCTCAGCTCCGCATAGGCTGCCGGAATCTCCGCCTCGCTGCGGATGACCCATTGCCCTTTGCCGTCGTAGCCGCCGGTCGCCGTCTTCAGCACCGCCGGCAAGCCAAGACGGCCGCAAGCCTCCCTCAGGACTGCCTCGCTTGAAATCTCCTCGTACGGAGCGACCCGGGCCCCTGCCGCCTCGATCGCCCGCTTCTCCCGCAGCCGGTGCTGCGTCGTATAGAGAAGCTCGCTGCCTTGCGGCACGTAAGATTGCTCCGCCAGCATGGCGGCGACTCCCGCATCCACGTTCTCGAACTCATACGTGATGACATCCGCGCGCGACGCCAGCTCCCGCGCCGCCTCCCGATCGTCGTAGCCGGCCGCGATGCTATCGGCAACCTGAGCGCAGGGCCCGTCCTCCGCAGGATCAAGCGCCACGAAGCGGTAGCCCATCGCGCTGCCGGCCAGCGCCATCATGCGGCCGAGCTGCCCGCCCCCAAGGATGCCTACCGTCGATCCCGGCGGTATGACGCGCGCTTGATCGGTGCGGACAGCCCCGCTCCCGTTCCCTGTTATCTTGCCGGAATCCCTCACAGCTCTTCGCCGCTTTCAAGCACCTGCAGCCGGATGGCTTCGCGCCGCTCTTCGACGAGCCGCCTGATCCCCGGATCGAATGCGCCGATAATCTGCGCCGCCAGCAGGCCTGCGTTGCTTGCTCCCGCATGGCCGATCGCCACCGTGGCGACGGGAACGCCGGCAGGCATCTGCACGATGGACAGAAGCGAGTCCAGTCCGCTCAGGCTCGACGATTTGACGGGAACGCCAATAACCGGAAGCGCCGTTTTCGCGGCTACCATTCCGGGCAAGTGAGCCGCTCCGCCGGCTCCGGCGATAATGACCTTCAAGCCCCGCTCGACAGCGGTCTCGGCATAGTGGAACATCAGATCAGGGGTTCGGTGAGCGGATACGACCTTTTTCTCATAAGGAATTCCAAGCTCATCCAGAATGCCGCAGGCAAGCTTCATCGTTTCCCAGTCGGATTTGCTGCCCATAATGACGCCCACGATAGCAGTCATGATTGTTCATCCCGCCTTTATCTATATTCCTAGTGCGAAAATCCGATGTGATGCCGGAAACAAAAAAAACCGCATGCCGGCCAGCCGGCGGAATCTCCGGTAGGGAGAATCCGGCACGGGCGACTCGAAAGCCTGCGGGATGTAAATACGCTGAAAAAGCGCAGCCGAAGCCAAACAGCTCGCTCTCCAGTCGTGGACAGCCAGCCTGCTTCCGGCATCCCGTAGTCCGGCGATTAAGGTCGCCAGGTAGAAACTTTCGGGCCGATTCCCGAAGATATACGAGTTGCTTGAAATCATATGCGGAGCAAGGTAGCGCGGCCTCCTACAAGATTCGACAATCTCAGGACCATTCAAACCGCTCCCCGCCCGCTTTGCCTCCCTAGTTTACCAACCTGAGCAGAGCCTGTCAACTCAAAAACACGAACATTAATGAAAAAATACGTGATTAAAGTTCGCTTTTTAATAGAGCCGTCTTCAAAGAAAAATGCCGTTGGCTCCACAGCGCCATTTCCATGTACGGCCTCGATCTTCCTCGTTGTCCTGCAAGCCGGATCGCTTCAGCGGCAGGTCCATCTCCTTGCTATAAGACAGCAAAAATCGAGGATCAATCCGGCGTTTCTCAAGGAAACGCTTCCTTGGACACCTTTCGCCATTCAGGCCGCCGATTCCATGACAGCTATTATGCCATATCTCTAAATCGGAGTTGTCCTTCTTTATTCGGCGTCAAGAATACTGACATAACAATTTCTTTTCCTGTTCAGGAATCTATCTAAATCCGAACTTTATTCCACATTCTCGGATATCCCTTCCAGATCGGTTTTTAAGGACAAAAAAGAAAAAAACCCTCGACAAGAGGGTTTTGCATAAGGATGAGCGGGCGGGCAAGCTCCATGCCGGATCAAGAATCAGTTGACCCAGAACGTCTTGTCCTTGGCCGAGATGCGGCGGCCTTCCGGAGCCGTCATATCCGGGTAGCCGATATAGATAAGGCCGACCAGCTCTTCCTTGTCCTTGAGTCCGAAAGCCGACTTCATGGCCGGATGGTGCATGGGATCTCCGCTGCGCCATACCGCTCCAAGGCCTTCTTCATAAGCGCTGAGCAGAAGGTTCTGCACGGCCGCATGCACGGCGGCGAGCTCTTCCGAACGAATGACGCGGGGGTTGTCGGAAGGCGAGCAGGCTGCGGCAATGACGACAGGGGCCCTCATCGCTTTGGCTTCTTCCTTCGACAGCTTCTGTTCCCTTTCCTCCGGATCCAGTCCGGCAAGCGCGTCGGAGGCGGCATTGGCGTAAGCTCTTCCGAGCACCCGGCGTCCATCCCCCGTCATGACAAAAAATTTCCAAGGCTCGGTGTGGTGATGGTTAGGCGCCCAGACAGCCGCCTCCAGGATCCGTTCGATCTTCTCCTTCTCGACCGGCCTAGCCTCGACCTTCCCGATGCTGCGGCGCTGACGAATTGCTTGCTGTAGCTCCATTCCTGTCCCTCCTTGAGCGAATTAGATGAGTAGACAATGACTGCCCGAGATTATTATACCTGTGAAATGCTCGCCCGGGAAAGGCCGGCTCTGGAAACCATCGTACCGGACGGTGGAGGGACACACAGTAATTTAAATCACATGCATATCCGCCTCGACCGCCGGAAGCACCCGTCTGTCCGTTATTACCTGTTGCTTCCTTCTCCTCCCTTCCACCCTTAGCCTCCCTTAACCAAGAACCAGGCGAATATCCGGCCAAACAAAAGAAGCCGAACTCGTTCGGCTTCTCCTCATTTCTTTTCGTTCCTGCTGGATGAGTCTTCCTTAAGAAAAGCTTCAAAGGAGGCCATATCGGAAAAACGATTGATTTCGACTCCTCTGTCCCGAAGATAGCTTTCCAGAACAACGCTCAATCGCTCCGCGCCTGCCTGCAGCCGCGTCAGGTCATGAGGATCGAGAAGCGGAACAAGCTCGGGCAGTCCCGCCTGCCTGTAGAGGGCGTGATGATCGGCGCTCAGCTTCAAGTCGCATGGCCACTGTCCGGTCTCGGCGAAAAAGAGAAACTGGGCGATTAAATCCTGTGCGTGAACAGCATGAAAATAAGCCGTATCATAATCGTTTCTTTCGCATGCCGATCGGATCTTGTCCAAAGTCCCTTTCTCCTCTTCATAGAATCCCTTCATTCGATCCCCGAACGAAGGAGTTCCATTGAGCCGCTCTTTCTGAGCCAATACCAGCTCCAGGGCATCTTCGGTCAGCCGCTCGCAAGCTTGGAGGATATCCGCTGCATCGTCTCCATGCATAATGGCATGCATATAGGAATCCAGCAGCGCCGGTTTCAAATGAAACCGATCGATTTGATCCTTGTTTTGGCCAAAGCCTCTCGTGAAATAAGATTGGTTCAGCAAGGCCAGCCCTTGCAGGACTCCGGTCAGAATTCCGTGCGCCTCCGTCCGGCAATAGGCGCTGCTGCCGAAATCCCCCGCGCGGATCAGCTTGTAAAGCCTGACATAGACCTGGCTCAATTCCGCCTCCGCTTTCTCCACAAACTCCTGTTTGTGCTCCGGACTCTGAAGACGGACGATTCTTTCCTTAAGCTTCAGGAGCCGGTCGCGGTCCTCATCCGAACGCGCATAGAGCAGCTTGCAATCGCCGATGATCGAGGTTTTCGGCTCCTGGAAGGCCGCCATCCTCTCCGCCCGTTCCCAGCTGATGGGCCAGAAGTCAAAGCTGATGTCATCCAGGATGAACTGCAGGCTCGCCTCATATCCTCTGGCGGTGGCCGGAATGAAAAAGAAATCCAAGTCGGAGCGCTTCGTCGCGGTCCCTTGCGCGTAAGAGCCGTAATAGGCTGCAAGCGCCACATCGTCGGGATAATTGGCCTTGATGTGATCCACCAGCTTGTCGGCAACCTCGAACACGTCCAGCATGATGATCCCTCCCTTTCCTCCTCATCCTAACCTTTATTTTCCGAGCTTCAAGGTAATGGTTGGCTATAGCCGAATTATCCGCATCTGTTCAGAAGGAAGAGATCTGGAATAAGTCCTTCCAGAGGAGAGAGATCGGGCAAACCTTCCCCTTCATACTTTTGCCGGGTTCCGGATCAGCTCACGCCCGGACTGATGGACAAGCCAAAATCATGCTTGTCCATCATCCTCGGGCGACAAAAGAAAAAACCTCCGGGACCGAGGTTCCGAAGGTTTTCGTAAGAGAGGAGCCGGTCAGCCGGCCGCGCCGAGGTATACGTAGCGGGCGATGATCAGCACCGCAAGAATCCACATAAGCGGATGAATCTTGTATTTCTCCTTGCCTTCGGGGAGGCGTCCCGTCGCATTCGCGAAGAAGGCGAGCACGACGTAGAACACGATGCCGAAGGAAACGCCGTTGGCGATGTTGTACGTGAACGGCATCAGGATGATGGTGAAGAAAGCCGGAACGGCATAGACCATATCCTTGAAGTCGATGTCGGTTACGGACTGCATCATGAGCAGGCCGACGAGAATGAGCGCCGCCGCCGTCGCGGAGCCTGGAATCAGGGCGATCAGCGGAGCCAGGAACAGCGAGAGCAGGAAGCAGATGCCGGTCGTGACCGCAGTCAGTCCGGTGCGGCCGCCCTGGGCGATGCCCGCGGAGCTCTCGATGAAGGTCGTTACGGTGCTCGTCCCGAGAACGGCGCCGCCGCCGACGCCGATCGCGTCGACGAACATCGCTTTGCCGACGCGTTTTTTGCCTTCGGCCGGATTTTTCATGAAGCCGGCGCGGTTGGCCGTGCCGACGAGCGTGCCGAACGTATCGAACAACTCGACGAACGTGAATGTCAGGATGACCGTGACGATGCCGACATGCATGATGCCCGCGAAGTCGAAGTGCCAGAAGTTGAGATCCGAGAATTGAGGAGCCCAGTTTTTGCCGCTGAGGCCGTTTTTCACGTCGAGGTTGCCCGTAATCCAAGCCACAACCGTCGTGCCGAGAATTCCCCACAGGAATGCGGCCGGTACGCGCAGCACGAGCAGCAGGCTGATCAGGATCAGGCCGATGATCGTCAGGTAGACCGACGGGTCCTTGATGTCGCCGAAATGGATGACCGATTCAAAGCTGAGCAGGTCCACGTATTGATGCTTCTGCACGTCGGTGACCGCCGTCTCGGCGGCAATCGTCATGATGCCGCTGTTCTTCAGGCCGACGATGGCGATGAACAGGCCGATGCCGACGGTGATCGCATGCTTGAGGCTGTCCGGCACGGCGCTGATCAGCATTTGCCGAACCTGGGTTACGGTCAGGATGATGAAGATGATGCCGGAAATAAATACGGCGGTCAGCCCCATCGCAGGCGAGATCGGCTTGTCCGTCCCCTGGGAAGCTACGATCGTAGCCGCGAAGTAGGCGTTGAGGCCCATGCCCGGAGCGAGCGCGACCGGGAAGTTGACGAACAGCCCCATCGCGATCGTGAAGATGCCGCCGGCCAGCGCCGTCGCCAGAAACACCGAGTTCCAGCTGAGGCCGGAAGCCGACAGCACGCTCGGGTTGACGGCGAGAATGTAGGCCATCGTCATGAACGTCGTGATGCCCGCCATAATTTCCGTGCGGATGTTGGTTCCGTTCTCTTTGAGCTTGAAGAAGCGCTCCATGATGCAAGTTCCCCCCGAAATGCGTTATTTTCCTTGCGCGGAATCCGAAAAAGCAAAAAACCCGGCAGAGACGGAATCGAAGCCGGCATGCCGGCATTGCGATGGCGTCTCTCCCGGGTCCAGGTCGGCTGTCCAATCCATCGGAGGCCCATTGCAAGGCCGGCCCGATGGGATGGAAGCTGCAGGCGCCCGTCCGAAGCGATGCTTCGTCGTGGACGCCCCCTGAATTTTCGTAGCCTGGTCATTACGGTGACCGAGTAGAGACTTCCGGGCCGATTCCCGGAATTATACGAAAGTTGGTTGGTTATCATTGCGGAACGTAACTAATATTACTGAATTCACGACAAATGTCAACACTCAAACGACTGGAATCCCGGTTATTCCCGAACATTAAAGACAAAAGCATTGTTTTTATCAGGAATTAAGGGTTTTTCCGCTGTCGGCCTCGCGGGAGGTTCTTCCTCCTTTGGTTATCATGCCCGTAATCGCGTAAATCAAAAAAGCGCCGCCGAGCAGATAGAACAGGCTGCTCTCCGACAGGTAGCGAAGACCGTATCCGCTCAGGACGGGACCGGCGATGCTGCCGACGGAGAAGTGGATGGATGCGAGAACATTGGCGCCGGGAAGCAGGTTCCGCGGAAGCATGTCGGCCGCATAGGCGAGGCCGAGCGAGAAGAACGAGCCGACCAGCCCTCCGGCCGCGACCATCAGCGCCGCCATCGTCCAGACGGACGATCCGGCCAGCGGAACGGCGAGGAACAGCAGCCCGCCCCCGGCTCCGCAGAAGATCAGCACGGGCAGGCGGCCGATGCGGTCGCTCCACATGCCGAGCGGCAGCTGCAGCAGCAGGCCGCCGATGCCGATAGCCGGCAGCAGGCCGCTGATCGCCGCGCGGTCCAGGCCGATGCCGAGGCCGTACAGCGGGAACCCGGTATTCATGGACGCTTCCATGATGCCGTAGAGCATGGCCGGGAGCAGCGCATACCAGGCGACGCGGTAGATCGACTTGTAGCGGCTGAAGCCGGCAGCCTCGCCCTGCTCCCTCGGCTCCGGACGATCGGCGGGGAGCTTCAGCACGAGCAGAAGGACGAGCGCATAAAGCATGGCGCTGATCAGGAACGGAGCCTGGTCTCCGAAATGCAGCAGATTGATGCCGAGCGGGCCGATGCTGAAGCCGACGCCGTACGACATTCCGTACAGCGAGATGAACTTGCCGCGCTGCCGTGCCGGCGCCCGGCTGACGATCCAGAGCTGGGTCGCGAAGTGAAGGCCGCTGTCTCCGATGCCGACCAGGATGCGAAGCGCGAACCAGACGGCGAAAGAGCCCGCCGTCAGCGGAAACAGCAGCGTCGCGGCGATAATCATGACGATGCCGGCGAGGATGACGATCCGGAAGCCGTAGCGGCGGACCGGCCTTTCGATGAAGAACATGGTCGAGAACGTGCCGATGTATAGAGCCATGGAATTGAGGCCGTTGATATGTTCCGGCACGCCGCCGCGCTCCAGCAATATCGTAAGCAGCGGCAGCAGCAGGCCCTGGCTTGCTCCTGCGGTAATGACGACCAGCAGCAGGACGATGAGCCGGTAGCTGAAGATCGGCTCCTCGGCGTGCAGCAGGCCGCCTTCTTGCTTCAGTGGCATGACGGGTCGAGCTCCTTTGGTCGATTGTTCTTGGATGCGGGGCTGAGCGGCCGGGAGGTTCGGCCATCCGGCTGTATGGACACGGAGGACGGCGGATGACAAGTGATGACGAGGCCAATGAAGAAGCGCCCCCTCGACCGGCACCGCCGCCGCATCGCCGCACGGCTTCGGCAGCGCATCGCTACAGCGCCGGAGCCGTGAAAAAAACAAACACCGGAACCCTGCAGCAGCAGGGCTCCGGTGAGAAACGCCATGGGCTGCACGCCGCTGCGGCGGCAGCCGGAAGGTCAGTTAAATCCGCTTACTCCCACTCGATGGTCGCCGGCGGCTTGGAGGTGATGTCGTACACGACGCGGTTGACGTTGTCGACCTCGTTGACGATGCGCACCGAGATTTTCTCCAGCACATCCCAAGGGATGCGCGCCCAGTCGGCCGTCATGCCGTCGATGGACGTGACGGCGCGGATGCCGACGGTGTAGGAATACGTGCGGGCGTCGCCCATGACGCCTACGCTCTTCATGCCCGGAAGGGCGGTGAAGTACTGCCAGATCTCGCGGTCGAGTCCGGCCTTCGCGATTTCGTCGCGCAGGATGGCGTCGGATTCGCGGACGATTTCCAGCTTGTCCTCCGTCACTTCGCCAAGTACGCGAATCGCGAGCCCCGGACCCGGGAACGGCTGGCGCCAGACGATGGCGTCCGGCAATCCGCACTCGGAGCCGACCTTGCGGACCTCGTCCTTGAACAGCGCGCTCAGCGGCTCGACCAGCTTGAACTTGATGTCCTCCGGCAGCCCGCCTACGTTGTGGTGGGATTTGATCGTCTGCGCCGTCGCCGTGCCGCTCTCCACGATGTCCGTATAGAGGGTGCCTTGCGCCAGGAACTCGTAGTTCGCCAGCTTTTCGGACTCCTCCTGGAACAGGTAGATGAACTCGTTGCCGATGATCTTGCGCTTCTTCTCGGGATCGTCCACGCCCTTCAGCTTGCCGAGGAACCGCTCGCTGGCGTCGATCTTGATCACTTCAATGCCGAATTTGCCGACAAAAGTCTCCATCACGCTGTCCGCTTCGCCCTTGCGCAGAAGGCCGTGGTCGATGAACATGCAGGTCAGGCGGTCTCCGATCGCCTTGTGGACGAGCATGGCGACAACGGAGGAATCGACGCCGCCGGACAGGGCGCACAGCACGCGTCCGGTCTCTCCCACCTTCTCCTGGATGTCGCGCACGGCGTCCTCGATGAAGGTTTCCATGCTCCATGTGCCTTCGCATTTGCAGATCGTGTACAGGAAGTTGCGGATCATGTCGTTGCCGTATACGGAGTGGCGAACCTCGGGATGGAACTGGACGGCGTAGAAATTCTTCTCCGGATGGCTCATGGCCGCGATCGGCGCATGCTCCGTACCCGCATCCAAGCGGAAGCCTTCCGGCATTTCGACGACCAGATCCGTATGGCTCATCCATACCGTCTGCGTGTTCTCCAGGCCGAGCGCAAGCGCGGCTCCGTTCTCGAAGGTGACGTCCGCGCGGCCGTATTCCCGCTTGCCCGCACGTTGAACCTTGCCTTTGAGCTGATGGCTCATCAGCTGCATGCCGTAGCAAATACCGAAAATCGGCAGCCCCAGCTCGTAGATCTCCGGATCGACCATCGGGGAATTTTCCTCATATACGCTCGCCGGTCCGCCGGAGAACACGATGCCCTTGGGCGCGAGTTCCCGGATCCGCTCTGCCGGCGTGTTGTATGGCAGCAGCTCGCTGTAGACGCCCAAATCCCGGATGCGACGCGCGATCAGCTGGTTGTATTGTCCCCCGAAGTCGAGAACTACGATCATTTCATTTGGCTTGTTCACTGCCGAACCTCCCTCAATCAATTGGACTCATTATATCCAAGCCCTCTCCGGGCAGTCAAGGCGCACGGCAAGCCTCCTCCGCAGGTAAAATCCACCCGGAAACCCAGCGGCGCGCGGGCCGGTTCTCCCCATGCAGAAGGGGAGGAAGGCCCGCCGAGGGAAGCCCGGGGGCGGGGCAAGGCGCTCCGCAGGCGGCCCGAATGCGGGAACTCCAGGGAGCATGCTCCGCTTGCTGATGCCGGATGGCCCTTGATGCAGCCGGAATTCAGGCAGGCTGCGGGCGAGCGCATCAGGCGCCTGGCGAGCCGGCGCCGGAGGCTGGCCGAGCCAGCAGCAGCGCAGCGGCAGCCGCAAGCTCGCCCGGCGCGGGGCCGCTCCAGGCGGCCGCCGGCGGGCCGAAGCGGGCGGCCTCCTCCCAGGCCGCAAGCCGCTGCAGCGCAGCCGCGGCCTGCGGCTCGAGCGCCGGCGCCAGCGCGGCGGCCCGCTCGCGGGCGCTGCCTGCGGCCAGGCTCGCCGCCGCATGCCTGCGCTCGAGCAGGGCGCCGAGCGCCGCCGCAGCCGCGAGCAGCGCGGCTTGCGGCGCGGCGCGCCGCCCGCGCGGACGGCGGCGCAGCCCGCCGGCGGGCTCCGGCGGCGGGCCGCCGCGGCGCCCGGCTGCGGCT
>Ga0194137_10001674_pt1 | contig 13417 bp, 13 predicted proteins | sample TARM_MetaG_T3_14_FD_134025 | JGI IMG/M metagenome (GOLD analysis project Ga0194137, IMG submission 134025) | Freshwater microbial communities from Pennsylvania, USA, analyzing microbe dynamics in response to fracking - TARM_MetaG_T3_14 (version 2) | ecosystem: Environmental > Aquatic >... | reverse complement strand
TCCCTTATGGAGGCGATGGAATTGAAAGAGCACCGCAAACCGGCTTCGCCGGCTCATCCGGCGAATGCAGATTCCGTAAAAGATAGAGGCCATGATCATGAAAAAAGCCTGCGGATGCGAAAAAGGCCGCTTTTGGCCGGCGCCCTTGCCTGCGCCTTGCTGCTTGGATGCGTGCCTGTGGTGTCGGCATTCACAGATATCGACCATGATCCCCATGCGGCGGCGATCCGGCAGCTGGAGCAATCCGGCATTGTCGGAGGATCCGGCAGCGGGCAGTTCAAGCCGCAGGAGAAGCTCATCTACGCCGAAGCCGTGTCGCTCGTCGTCAAGGCTTTCGGATTCAATCTGGACAGGCTGCGCTTCATCCGCGAGCCGCTGGCCAGCCAGTATTTCCCCGGCATGAACGATAAGGCCTGGTACGCCTCCCCGTTTCTGGCCGCAGCCGCGAACGGCGTGCAGTTCCCCAAGGACATGAGTCCGGGAGCATCCGTAACGCGCGAGCAGTTCGCCGATCTGGTCGCCCAGGGCATCCATCATTCGGGCGACTACTCCTTCATCCAGCAAGCGGTTGTGTTCAAGGACGAGAGCGCCGTAGCCGAGCCTTACCGGGCAAGCGTGCAGATGCTTCTCAAGCTCGGCATCGCCAAGCTGGAAGATGGGAGGGAATTCAAGCCGAAAACGGCCGCAACTCGAAGCGAGGCGGCCGCATGGATCAATGGAGGGGTGACTTTTGTGGACAAAATGAATGAAGACAATGGAAGCGTGCAAAACCCTGCTCCTTCGGTATCGCCGCTGCAGGAGCTGGCCTTGACGGCCAGCAAGCTCAGCGACAAGGTGCAGGAGGTGAAGGTCACGGCGCAGGCGCCCAATCCGGGTTACGGCCTCGTCATTACCGGCATCGAATTTTCCGGCACCAAAGCCATCCTCTCCGTGGAGGCCGTCCCGCCGAAGCCGGGGCAGATGAACCCGCAAGTCATTACCGAGGTATCGGCCGTTACGTACATCGGCTCCTCCTATACGCCAGAGCTTCGGCAGACGCAGGATGAAGGCGGCATAACGGCCCGTCCGTTCAAGGGAGGAATCCTTCCTGGGAAAAATGCGCGTTGACGCCGGGATATCGTCTGATTAACCTTTCATAGAACCGGTCCGCGGCGGCCGGCGCATAATCGGATTCCAGCCCCAGGCTGCGGTACAGCTCCCGCATGCCGAGCTGCTCCGAGCGCCGGCCGCCGCTGCCGTCCCCGCGGTGAAAATCGTCGACGACGATTCTGGCGCCGGATTCGGCCAGCCTGCGCGCGAATTCGGACGTATGCGGCAGCAGCGGAGACACAGCCGCCTGTACAGGCACGCCGGCTTCACGCAGGGCATGCAGCGCCTTCCACCTCGCGGCAAGCGGCGGAGCCGAGGGCGAGAAGCGCCTCCGCATCGTCTCGTCATCCGTTTCAATCGTCAGGCTGACTCGAATCCTATCGCCGAATTCAGCGAACAGAGCGGCATCTCTCGTCACAAGAGGGCTCCGGGTCTGCAGCAGCACGAACCCGGGCGGCCGCTCAAGCATCAGCTCAAGAAGCCGCCCGGTAAGCTTGTGCTCGGCCTCCCCGGGCTGATAGGGATCTGTCGCCGAGCCGAAAAAGACGCTGACTGCTCCCTTGGCCGACTCTCTTGCCCACTCCCGGCGGAACGCCGCTTCGTCCAGCTGCTTGACGTCCACCCAGCTGCCCCACGGCTCGCCCCGGAACAGCCCGACCGGCATGCGTCGGACATAACAGTAGCTGCATGCGAAGCTGCAGCCGCTGTACGGATTCAAGGTATGGCTGTAGCCGGCGAGGTAGCCGCCTGCGGGATTCAGCCAGCGCGAGGGCTTGCGTCCCTGACTAACGGCCATCCTGCGCCCTCCCCCGCGCTGAGGCCTCTGCCTTCCGCTCCGATCCGGAGGCGCCGAGCGTTGCCGAGCGCTTCCCGTCGCCGAGGCCGTCCGCATCCAGGGAAGATGTCCGGCACCAGTCGATCGGCGTCATGCCGTTTTGAAGCAGGAAATCGTTCGCCCTCGAGAAAGGCCGGCTGCCCAGGAACCCTCTGTGCGCCGAAAACGGGCTCGGATGCGGGGAAGCGATCAGCAGATGCCGGCTTCCGTCGAGGAAGGAAGCTTTCTCCTGGGCATGCCTGCCCCAGAGAATGAAGACAGCCGGACGCTCCCTCTCTCCGATCAGGCGGACGATGCGGTCGGTGAACCTCTCCCAGCCAAGTCCCTGATGCGAGGCCGCTTGTCCGCGCCGGACGGTCAATACGTTGTTCAGCAGCAGCACTCCCTGGCTCGCCCAGCCCCGGAGATCGCCGGATTCCGGCTCGGCACAGCCGACATCCTCCTTCAGCTCCTTGTAGATGTTTTTCAGGGAAGGCGGAATGCGGACACCCGGCTGGACCGAGAAGCTGAGGCCGTGAGCCTGTCCGGGACCGTGATACGGATCCTGACCGAGAATCACCACCTTGGCGTCCGCCAGAGACGTATAATGAAGAGCGTTGAAAATATCGTGCATGCCTGGATAGACGGTCTCGGTGCGGTATTCCTCTGCAAGCTTGCTGCGAAGCTCTTTATAATAGGGAAGAGTCATCTCCTCCTGCAGCAGTCCGTCCCAATCGTTGCTGAAATATGCGGCCATGCAAGCCCCTCCTCCATGACGGGATCGACCCGCTGTAATTTGACAATGATAGCTGTAGAAAGTAAGATAAATCAAGCGTATATATGAAAGAAAGAAGCAGGTGATTGTACCTTGAGTTACCGTCCGATCGTTACCGGCAGCAAGCTTGCGGAGCGCAATGACTCCACGGGGCTGTACCAGGTTGTCGTGAAGCTCAAAGACGGGGGCGAATGCCGTCTGTTCTACAGTCCGCTGGGAACCAAAATCAACCGTCTGCAAACGACCCCATGTCCGGTGTGCCGCAGGGATTACTACTGCAGCTGCATGGACAACTTCGTTGAAGAGATCTCCGGTCAGGTCGACCTGGAAGAACTGAAGGCCGCTCAGCCGGCATCCAAGTAAGAGCCCCTCGGAGGCTCTTTTTTCTTTCTCTTTTTTTCTCCATTCCTATTGCGGCAAGCGGCATGGACAGCTTACCCCGAAGGCGGCTCTTTTGAAAACATCGTTTCCAATTTCGGGAAATGGTTTAATTCCATTAAAAACTTGCCGATATAGGAAAAAAGGGAACGAAAGGAGAGCGGAAAATGCGCGCGATGATGGTTGCGGGCTGGATCGTGGCTCCATTTCTCATGCTGCCGGCGCTGTGGAGGAAACTTCCCGGGTCGGCAAAAGCTTGGGGCGGCCTTTGGACGGCCGTGCTTCTGGCTGTGCTCGCAGCCACTCTCTTATCCGCCTCTTCCGGAGGCAATCCGGCACAGAAAGTGCAGGCCAAGGCCATACGCGCCCAAGCGGAGCAAGCCGTGCCCGGCAGCGCCGTTCCGGTGAAGGACGGCAGCAAATGATAGTGGAGCCCATGAACGTTTTCCTTTGGAGGAAAACGGCCGTGGGCTTTTTTTCAACGGGGAGCCCTGCTTAAATCCTCGCCTGCCCGCTCATCCACCGAGCCAGAAAAGCATGCAAAATACGTACCTGCTCCTCGATCCGCGCCGGATCCAGATGGCCGTACCCGAGCAGCAGCTTGCTCCGGAAGCCGTTCTCTCCATCCTCCCCGTCATGGCAATACTCGATCAAAGGATACGCACGCACGCCTGCCTCCAGGCTCTCCGCAGCAAACGTCTTCCCGCATTGCAATCCCGCAACCTCCAGAACGAGATGCAGGCCCGAGGCGTCGCCCTGACAGCTTGCGCCGCTGCCGAAAACCCTGTCGATCGCGCTTAAAAGAAGACGGCGCTTCTCGCCGTACTCCCGCCGCATCAGACGCATATGCTTGTCCATCCTTCTGCTGCGCAGGAACTCGGCCAGCGCGGCTTGCTCGAGCATCGGATTCTGGACGCCGGCGAACGTGCGCCTCCTGCTCCACTCCTCATGAAGAGGCTCCGGCAGGATGACGAAGCCGATCCGCAGGGCGGGAAACAGCGTTTTGCTGAATGTGCCCGCATAAATCGTCCTCGAACTGTCCATGGAATAGATCGGGCTCACAGGAGCTCCCGAATACCGGAACTCGCTGTCGTAGTCGTCTTCGACAATGTAGAAGCCATGCTCCTCGGCCATGCGGATCAGAGCGGCTCTGCGGCTGGCCGGCAGGATGCCTCCCAGCGGAAACTGATGCGAAGGAGTCACGCAGACGGCCGATACCCGCTCTCCATCCAGAGAGTCGACATCCGCTCCCGCCCCGTCCGCCTTCAGCCAGCGGCAAGAATATCCCTTATCCATCATGATCGTCGAGGTGGATGGATGGGACGGATTCTCCACAACGAAGCTGAAGCCGTCCTTATGAAGCAGATCCGCCAGAATGTGAAGCGCTTGAGTCGTTCCCGCGGTGATGAAAATATCACGAGGATCCACCTTCACTCCCCTGCTGCGGAGCATCCAGGCGGCAATCTCCGTACAGAGCGGCTCATGCCCCTTGGGCCCGCTGTAGCCGAGCAGCTCCGGTGTCATGCCTTCGGCGGCCTGCCGGAGCAGCTGGTTCCACGCCGTCCAAGGAAACCGGGACAGATCCGGCTGGCCGGTTTTGAAGTCGGCCAGGAGCGGCGGGGCCAGGGACTGGAGCCCGCCCCTCTGTGCCTGCCCATCGCCGGAATCGGCAGCGGACGGGCTCAGCCGCAGCCCGTCCGCCACTCGAGTGGCGGCGCCGGGACGGCTCACGACAAATCCTTCGGTGAGAAGCATATCATACCCTTCGGTGACGGTATTGCGGGATACGCCGAGAAGCTTCGCCATTTCCCTCGTCGAGGGCAGCTCCTCCCCTTGCGCGATCTCTCCACTCAGAATTATGTCCTTGAGCGCCAGAAACAGCTGCCTGGACATCGGCACCTCTTGACCCGGCTGCAGCCGGATTCCCCACATCGATAATCGCCTCCAACTGGATCTCTATCATTGCCCTTGAACTGGATCTTCCATAAGTCCAGTTTACTCTTATACTTGATTTCATGGCAATCGACATTGACAGGAAAGGATCGTGAAGCGTGGGCATTCAAATCGGTAAAATGTATTTGTTTTTCGCTTTTGCCTTGGCGGGCACTTCGGTCGTCACCGCCCGGCTGCTGTCGGCTTCGCTCGGCATGTTCACCATCTCTTCGGTGAGCCTGGCCATTTTGCTCTTAGGATTGGCTCCTATTTATGCCTCGCGGGCCGTGCGGACCATCCGATCCATGCATAGGCAAGATTGGAAGGCTGTCTGGCTCCAGGCGGTTTTCGGCATTTTCGGGTTCCGCACCTTCCTTCTGCTGGGGCTGACGATGACAAGCGCCGGCGAAGCGGGGATATTGACCGGCGCCGCTCCGGCTCTCACTGCTTGCCTCGCTTATTTCGTCCTCCGGGAGCCGCTGACGGCCAAGGCCGGACTTGGAGTCGGCTGCACAGCGGCAGGAATCGCGCTGCTGCAGGGAATGAGCTTGGGAGGCAACGGCTTTCCCTTGGACCATTTGGCCGGCAACCTGCTCATCCTCTGCGCCGTCTCCTGCGAAGCCATCTTCAATGTGCTGTCCCGCAATTCCCGTTCGAATGAAGGCTCGTCCGGAGCGATGGCAGACGCCCATCCCATGGTTCAGACGCTGCTGGTAGGCGCCGCCGCGCTGGCCTTGTGTGCGGTCCCCGCCATGCTGGAGCATCCGGTGCCGTCGCTTGGCAATATCGGGCCTCGAGAATGGCTGGCGCTCGCCTGGTATGGACTGGCGATAACCGCCTTGTCCTACGGCTGCTTCTATGCGGGCATCAAGCGCTGCGACGTGTACACCACCGCCGCTTATGCCGGCTGGATGCCTTTGACGTCCCTGCTCCTGTCCATGCTCCTATTGGGAGAGAAGCCGCCGGTCGTCCAGTGGCTGGGCGGAGCGCTCGTCATCGGAGGCATGCTGCTGATCGGCAGCAGGACTGCTCAAGCCGCAGATATCAAAAATTCGACCGTAGGGCAGACCGAAAAAACTACTAGCCTGTAAACCACCCTGGGCAAACTCCCTGCCTGCTTCAAGGGTAAAGTTCCATTTGTGTTCACATCGCAAGCCGGCTGCCAGCTCGCGCGCGGCGGTTCCGTTACGCTGCCGCCCGTACGTCCGGGACGTTCTATGTGCAAATGAGGTCGCCATTCCTCTTCTTCGCCATCCGGATTGGAGTCCACTCCAAATCTGAAAAAGATAGCCTTGTCCAACATAAAAAGAGCTGCGATGCGCAGCTCCCGAGCCTGATCCTTATTCCGGCATGATCCAGACGATTTCGGCAATCCGGATAAAAGCGGTTTTTTCATGGAGCTGCAGGATGACATGATCGGGCTTGACGCCTGCGACTGTCCCTTCGATACGGCCCCTGGTCGTTTCAATGATGACGCATTTTCCTTTGACGGACATAAGCGTTTCCACGACATATGGATTGACGGGAAAAACCGTGTGCATAGGGCTTGTGGCTTGAGGGGATACCTGCTGAGGCATTTGATAATACAAACTCTTCACTCCCATTAGGTTGATACGGCAGTATATGCAGCAGCCTAGCGGAGGTTAATGGATTTTGCCAAAATTGCCTTTTGGGCTGCTCGAGAGCAGCTCTCTATCCTGCTCGTACCGAAAGGTACCTGTGCAACAAAAACCTCCTTTCACAGAGTGAAAGGAGGTTTTCAACGAGGTTTGCGTTTTTAATGAGTTGCACGCAAAGCAGGACATTTAATCGCTGATCCGCTAGTTCGGCAACAAGACCGAATCTCAGCCGATAAGAAGTGCCGAGGACGGGGATCGAACCCGTATGGTAGTCACCTACCGCAGGATTTTAAGTCCTGTGCGTACTTGTATTAAGTAGAAAGCTTATAATAACAACACTTTGCTGTATCTGCATGGATTAAACTTAACAGGATTACAGTGATTTACAACATCTAAAAAGCAATAATCCTGTACGTTCATAATCAATACTACCATTGATAACAATAATTGTACAAGCATACTTTATGCAAACTAAAAAAACAAAATCCTTACTCCAATTGAGTAAGGATGATCTTCATTCAACTATGAACCATTTGATTTGTTTGCATCTATTCTCCACTTAAATAAACTTAGTCTAATCGCAGGTAAAGTATAAAAGTAGAATGTAAAGACTGTAAGTATAACTAAGGCAATTGCCACACCGTTCAACACATACTTGCTACTTGTTATCTCTTTAAATGCCGTGACTCCTTTAGTGTTCCCGTACAACAATACTGCGTTTACAAGTGTAATGAAAAACCATGTAAATTTGATGCTTTTATCACTTAAATCTAAAAGTTTCTGGTTATTTAGAAGATTAATACTAGCAAAATCTGCAATCTTTTTTAAAAGCTTTTCTTCAAGATCATCAACATCTTCATTTTTGAACCTTGCAATAGAATTATCAATGATTGAAATAAAGCTGATGCTCTTTTGATGTTTAACCGCATAAATACTTTTGTCATGAGAATCAATAAGTTCAATTGAATCTAATTCAGACTGATGATAGTTTAATCTTAGTAGAGCGGATGTATCGGTGTCCACTTGTCGGTTAATCTTATATCCTCTCTTTTCAAAATAATCTGGGATACTGTTATAAAAAATCTGATTAATATAGTCGTAATCAAGACCATCTAAGAAATTAAAATTCTTTTTGTACTTGAAGGAAAAATGTGAATACTTCTTCTGCAAAAATTGAAAAAGATGTTCAACCAGAACATTATCATTGAGTAGGTCTAACCACGAAAGAAAAAAGTCATCCATTAAAGCAGGATTACAAAAATGAATGATATTTTCAATATCTGTAGTTTTGTATTTAGAAGAAAAATTAAGAATAAATGTTGCTATTGATTCTTCGTTGTACAGAAATTGCAAACTATCTTTATTATATAACTGGCATTTTATCTTATCATCGATCATTGTTAACTCTCTAGTTAACTTGGTGGCAAAAAACCTAATCCACTCAATCGAATCAATTTCGATCATTTCACGATCAATCTTTGCAATCGACAATGAAGCCAATCTTTCCAAGTATTTCAACGATTCATCTTCTGTAAAATTAGTTTTGTAATTATTGATTGAAAAACGAAATCGCCCATCCTCATGTCGCATATATAGAGATGGGATCTGCGTCAATATAATAAACTCACGCCCCAGAAGCATTTTCAATCATCCTTTGATATTCACTGACTTCTCGATCAAATTGTTGCATCAAAACTTCTAGTTGATTATTTGATCTTAGGTAATAATTTAAAAGCGTGTTGATTAGTGCAATAACTGTTTCTTTAGGCACATTACCGATTCGAGCCAAATACCTGAGTTCCTTTTCAGGAAATGATACAGAAATTGCTCCAACATCATCTAAAAACACCTTATGAACCATACAATACATAAACATATTAAAAATCACTCTAGGAAACGTTTCCGATTCATCACGACATTGTTCCTGAATTATGGAATCAATAACTGTAATGGAATTTGTAATGTTTAATTCTTTTTGGAAAGACAGTCCATCCAAGTTCCTAAAAGCCAATTGTTTGAATAACCCTTTGTAATCCTTATTTAAGTAATCGAATTTTAAAAGTGGGTTAAGATCATCAATAAAATCATCTATATCTTCTGGAAAGAGATTCTGATTTCTACAGATAAGTTTTCCTTCAACATCAATGATTAACGCTTTGTTTGGATCATCAGCCAATTCTACTTTTAACAAAGCAAGCGAACCTTTTGTATAGAAGTATTTAATTTCGTCATGCTTGATAACGTCTTGTAGAGTTGAAGACTGGTTTATTTCAATAGCTACTTTCAACCTATCTTCTAGTTCGAATTTTAGTTTAGAGGTTTGTTGCTTCCCAGTGTGTAACAGTTTTCTCATCAAGGCGTCACTAAATTTTAATGGCTTTATTTCTCCACGATGACTTGAAACCCTTGCTACAGTTTCTACGATGAACTTTTCTTTTGCTTTATCCGAATGTGTGTAGTTGGAATAATTCGTAACTAATGCTGTGTTAAACGACAAGTAAACCCTTATCTCAGTATTAATAATTTGTTGGAGTTGACTTTCTTTGTATCTAGATATTAAGGGGCTTGTAAACCTCACATCAATTGCGTTAATTTCTGGGTGTAAGAAAAGCTTGATGTTTAGTTCTTCAATTTCAAAGTTAACTCTTTGTAACTCCTGAAGTTGTTGATTAGCTGACTCTAAATCAAGCATCGCTGCGTTAATGTGAAATAACAGCGCGTTAAAATCATTTGGAGGCTCTGGAAGTTCAGAGAAAAAACCATAAATCTTTGTCGCCAAAAGCTCCCTATATTCATCTTTCTCTAATTTCTGATATGTAGAATAGAAGTACCAAGGGTACTCCTCAATTAAGCCGGGGGCAGTATCCACCCATTGTTTTTCGAACACATAAGTTAATAATTCCTCTAACTGGTCTTCTTTAAGATATGAAAGCTGTTCCCAAAGCGAGTATTCTCCATTTCGAGTGAAAAATAACTTTTGCTCTCTAATAGCCATATACTACTCCCTCGCTTTATATGGTTCGATTACATTTATATAATCCATTGCCTTACTAATTGATGATTCCTCGTTTAGTTTTTCAAGTTGTTCTTTTAACTCAGTTGTTTTTTTGATTGCAATTCCAAAGGCATCCGCTTTACCTAACATTTTTGTTAGTGCTTCGTCAATATACTCGATTTTAAACCGCACACGCCCGTTATCTTTTAAGACTTGAATGATCTCATAAATCAAAACTACTGATAGATACTTTATTGAACTTTGGACGCGCTCTAGACTTTCGGGTCCGCACTCAATTTCTATTTCTTCCTCAGAGCCAATTGCCCTAAGTAAGTCTCGTAATCTGTTTGTATAACATAAGTAATCGTTGAGAATATCCTCAGTACGCTCAACTGGCTGTCTTATTTCAGCGGGTTCAACTGGAACTTCTTCATCTTCGCTCAACATTCAACTCAACCTCCCTCATAATAGGATAATTATACCATGTTGCATGTGGTTTTTATCTTTTTTTCGTCCAATTTGTAATACATTGTACCCATGGCGTATAACGAATAAAAGAATCCGCTTAGGATGCTTTTTATTGCTGTTCTATAGTTATCTTCCTTTTGCATTGATAGTTTAGTGGAGGTACGCAATATACGCCCGAACCGCATAGGGAATCGTTCAAAGTTAATTAACATATCGTATTTATTATTTGTGCCAATTGTTCCACGCTAATTAGCGGCTTCCTATGTATCATTCTATGACAGTTACTGCACAGCATGGCAATATCTTCAACCCTAGTCTTTTCCCCTTCTTCCATCTCAGAGACAAGCTTCTTATGATGCCCTTCCATGAAGTCAATACCTCTGTCCCCATAAGTCTTTTGAAAGTCAAAGTTACAAGCTTCACAATATAACCTACCATGTTTACTGATAAACAGTTCCTTCGCTTCCTTGATTAGTCTAGGATTCCGTTCGCGTTTCTTATGCAACACAAACGCAATCTTACCTTCTGGATACTCTTTACCTTCGTCAGTTTGAACATCGCCTTCGGAGACTTCATCTTGTTGCTCTTTAATTCCGATACCACTCAGAGATGAGATGATTGGCTCGTATAATGTTCGATCAGTTGGATGCTCAACACATTCCTGTTCAATCAAATCAACTGCCTCAGCAACTAACAGCCCCTTGAATATGCCCTTGTAGGCATTCTTCAAGCCTAAGTGATGAAGTATCCCCATTGCTTGATAGCCCCGACTCCATTCAGAGTCAAGTTCTAAGGTATGCTCGTCAATCCATCGGTGCGAGTTTCCGCTGAATAGATATTCATAAAGCACTTTACTTCGTAGTTCTTCACTGTAGGATAAGAACTCCCTGTTACGGGGTACTGGGTCAGGAAGTGGGATTTCATATTTATAGCTTTGGAGTTTTGGTTGTCCGTCCTCCCACAGTCGCAACAGTTCTTTAGCTTGAACGGAAGAAATCAAAAAGTTCGTGGCATTACTCATTTTTAGTATTAAAAGGTCGGATAATATTTCACTGTTCTTCAAAAACTCTCTATTAATATGATTACCATCTAACGCTATTCCTTCGATATGTAATGGGATTCTTGGCATTTCCTCATTTGCATAAGCTTCATCAGCCCAATAAGCTGAAGGAATCTTACATACCAGCGGCATACCAGTAACAACAGTTTTGGCGACTATACCACCCGAACCCTTTTTACCTGCATCTGATCTCCAAATGAATACAGTGTCGCCCTTTTGTATCACACCTAGATAATACTCTTGCCGCATTCCCCATACTATGTCTTGATTATCAAGCAAGTAATCATCAACCTTGAAACGATTGGGATTACCCTGGAATATCCATGTGTTCATAGTGATCTCCTATATTCATTTAAGAGTGAACTACATTATAGAAATAACTACCGTCATCATCCTTACTGAGCCAGTATTGAAAGCTATTTTTATTCAGTAACGAATTCGATTGACTAATGTAATGTGAAGCTGAAAACGAATTTGAACTCTCGTCTTCAAAAGTAAAAGTTAATACCAACTCAGTATAATCGTAATCAGGATCGTCATCTTTAGAAAGATACGCTTTATATGACTTATACCGAGGTATCCCATTTGATTTACATATTAAATCCACAATCTCATCTTCTGAGATTATTGTTTGCGTCTTCTCTTTGACGTACCGTGGTGCGCCCAATAAGGACATAAATTCAAGTTCTTGCAGTACCTGCTCTTTTATCTTTTGACCACATGTTTTTATCAACGCTTTACTCAAATAACCTCCAACTCTAGAAATTAACTTTATCTTATCATCCGTTATCTTATAGGGATTACCATGAACTAAGTTACTTCTAATGGTGTAGAACGATTTCATATCATTGTATACTTGCTTTCGATCTGTAAATGAGTCTCCGGTCAATAAAGACAAATATAGTCGAAGTTTGAAGCTTATTTGCTCCTTATCAAGTGCCAGAAGACTTTCTAAAGCAACAGCAAGGTCGAGTACAGCATCCTCAGCGTAAGTTTGAGTCATTCCAGAGGTATATTTCATTGCAGAGAGTGTCCACCTGTTCTCTTTTGTATTGATATACGCTTCTGCAACCTTTTCATAAAAATCAGTAAGATTTGAGTCATATCGAATATTTGAATTTATGGAATATGCAAATGGATGAAACATCGTATCTTGTTTGAATATTGCAAATTCAGTATTTCTAGCTGCAATCTGTGGATTTGAAAGTCCGTAGCTTCCCATACTGTTTAAAAGAAATCCTTCAATTTGACCTAATTTATATGAAACACAATGGAAAATAGTTAATACTTGATGTGCGATTGAAATAGAACTTAATACATCATCAGTCGATTCCATTTTCTTAAATCCCATGCCATATCTATTATCATCCGTTACAGCAATTAGATAATATTCCGGTTTTATTTCGTGATTACTCATCCGGGGATGATATAAGTTATCGAACTCATCTCTTCTTTTCATAATAGATATGTACTTGCTTAATTGGAAAGTATCCTGAAAATCGGGCTTCACACCATATATGCCAGCTAGTGCAATACTTTTTGCATTAGGAAACAAATCAAATAAATCCTTGTAGATTTTCATAGTTTTCCTCCCTTTAATATCTAGACTCTACACACTTTTAGGAGTATCTCCATTTCTTTTTGAAATTGACCTATACAATGTCGCTCGCTTAACCCCTGTCAACTCTTCAATCTCTTTGACCGTATGTGTCTCGGAATCATACAACTTCAACGCTTGCTCTATCTTCTTCTGATCGCTCACTGGTCTTCCACCCTTTCGACCACGCGCTCTTGCTGCCTTTAAGCCTGCTTGTGTACGTTCAATGATGATATTCCGTTCGAACTCCGCAAAGACAGCCAGCATCCCAAATAGAGCCTTCCCTGCGACAGTAGCTGTATCTATGCTATCAGACAAACTTACGAATTGTGCGCCCTTTGCCTTTACCTCATCTAAAACTGTTACAAGTTTTACCGTTGACCTAGCAAGCCTATCGAGTTTATAAACGACGAATACATCATTCCTACGCAATACTTTTAATGCCTTTTCAAGCTGTTCTCTATCGTCTTTTGCACCACTTGCTATCTCTTTATAAATTTTCTCTACCCCGTATTTGTTCAATGCGTCAAGTTGGAGGTCTAATGTTTGATCTGCTGTTGATACTCGTGCATAGCCAATAATCATTAGCACCGTCTCCTACACCGGGGATTATATAGGATAATTATACCCTATATAATCCCCGGTGTAGGAGACGGTGCTAATGATTATTGGCTATGCACGAGTATCAAC
>Ga0194137_10001670_pt1 | contig 13427 bp, 26 predicted proteins | sample TARM_MetaG_T3_14_FD_134025 | JGI IMG/M metagenome (GOLD analysis project Ga0194137, IMG submission 134025) | Freshwater microbial communities from Pennsylvania, USA, analyzing microbe dynamics in response to fracking - TARM_MetaG_T3_14 (version 2) | ecosystem: Environmental > Aquatic >... | reverse complement strand
GGATAGGATGGCGATGTTCTCCGGCAGCCATTGCCATATGTTCGTGATGCCAGCGCCAATCATCGACATCCCAAGGGCTAGGCTGGCCTTCATGCCGTCAATCTTTCTGTGAAACATCGCCACCAGTAGCGCAATCAGCGCCAGAATCGCCCCGATACTCCACTGAATCTTCTTCGTCATCCTTTAACCTCGTCTTTCGCAGCCATCGCAGAGCCATGACGCCAGCCAGAATCATGGATGATATGGTGCCGAGAATCTTTAAGATTTCTAGCACTCTTTTTATCCCGTGAAATTATTGTTGTGATTAGCGCAAGGTAGAGCGCAGAGCAGGCTACATTATAAACCAATGGAGGCTCGTACAGATACCACATGACCAATCCGCCGACCTGAACGGGAATGAACAGGGCGCAGATGAGCTGGGCAATCCGAAGATGGTGTGATACTGGTGATTGCATGTGAATGATTAGCACGAAAAGCGCATCAATCAGAGCCACAGATAGGTAATACCCATAAGCGTCAAGCCACCCAGCGTAATCAATAGCCGACTGGGCGCAATAGGTGGCAGCCAGTCCGGCCACCACCCACCAGCGAGTGGCTACAGCAACAACCAGTGTCGCGACCATCAGCCAATCGTTGACGCTCATTTTTGGCGAACCTTGCCATTGCCGCCGCCATTCTGAATCTGCTTAAGCTGCTCCTCTCGCTTGGCGAAAGCCTGTTGCGCCTCCTCTTGCATCTTCTGACGTTGCTTGCCGTTACCGCCGCCGTTTACTTTGATGGTCATGGTTGATGCCTTTTTGGTTGATGATGGTGAATTTTAACACAGGTTGTGGTAGTGTTTGTTGGCGGCTAGGGTAGCTCCCGAAAATGCAGAACGTAGACTGCATCGCCGCAACACTTTAATGCGCAATGACCTAAAGAGGAGAGCGCAAACCATGAAAGATATCTCAATTGTTGCCAATGGCAATGACCTTCGCACAGACTCCCGCGACCTCGCAAGCCTGCTAGACCACAGGCACCGATCAATTTTCGCAAACATAACAAAATACAAGGATGAACTAGAGTCTCTTGGCCAAGTGCGATTTGAAAAAGCACTTGGTATCGAGCTGCCTCAAGGGGGAAGGACGCCAGAGCAAGTGTTTGCTCTTCTAAATGAAGATCAGTGCTACTTTGTGCTAACTCTCATGCGCAACAATGACCGTGTTGTTGCTGCCAAGCTAAAGCTAGTTAAGGCATTCAGAGATGCCAGGACGCAACTGGCAAACAGAGACTTGGCTAGACTTGATGGAAAGCAGGTTCGCAGGATGGAAACAGGTGCCATAGCGGATCTTGTTGATTACGCAAAGGCGAGGGGGAGCAAGAATGCGGATAGATACTACTCAAATGTGACAAAGATGACAAATAGCCTACTAGGGATAGAGTCAGGACAGAGAGATTATCTTTCCACTAGGCAGCTAAACGACATAGCGATCCTTGAGAGGATAGTGGCTAACGCAATATCTGACGGAATGTCCGCCGGAATGGACTACAAGGACGTATATCAGCTTGCAAAGGCAAGATGCGGAATGGTTCTTCCAGCGATAGGTTTAAATTGAAAGATAGGCCGCATCAAGCGGCCTTTTTTATTCCTTGCGATTGCATCCACCTTTCCTCTTGCTTCGCCATCTTCTCGAATATCTTCTTGGCAAAGGCGTTGCCATATTCGTCAACAATGGTAGGCACCTGCGAGCAGCGGCAGTTGATAGGGTTGCCGTTCTTGCTGTAGAACTCAGTCACCTCAGCACGAGTTAATAGTCGTCCGTGTAAATCAGCGTGCGAGCGCCTGGTGGTCGCCATCAGCGCAGACACCCAAAGAAGCTTAGTCACCAGCCCAAGCGATTCGCTGGCACGTTGCGACTCATCCATCACGGCGGAGCGATAGGAAACTCCCAGCTCAGTTCGTGCGATTGTTGCCGCTCGGCTTGCGGCCTTAGCCTGAGTGCCTTCGGTGTCAACCAAGTAACCTTTCAGTTGTTTGGCCGCCCATCGTGGCGACTTGCCTTGCGCGATAGTGTCACCAAGTATCCGTCGAGTGGTGGTTATCAGCTCATCCGTAAAGCCTTCCATGCTGTTGAAGGTGCGCGATGTAACCACGGCAATGCGGCGCTGATACTCAGGCGTGAACAGGACTGATTCAATGTTGCTGTAGGCGCTGGAGTAGACTGCGGATTGTACGGCTAGTGACGATTGAGCATAGGCGGCCCCTTGCTGGTATGCCTCGGCAGTGTAGCGTTGCATCCACACATCCCACTGACCATCACGCTCCATCATAATGCGCTGGATTATCTCGGCGATGGTCTCGTCAATGCGGCGAAGCTGGAGATAGTCCAGTTCATAGATGTAGACCCTCTCGGCGTTGAGCAGGTAAGCGCGAAGGCCATTAACCGCAATCTCTCGCGGCCGGAGCTGGTCAACGACTCGCTCCTGAATCTCGGCGTTGATAGCTCGCAACCTGCGGCGGAAGTCTGCATAGGCTCGCTTCTCGCGGCCTTTCTGCTGGGTTGGGTCTAGAATGTTGGGAGCTGGGAAGCCTGCCAAGTTGAAATCCTCTGTGCAATTTTCTTCATTTTAGCATTGACCGCCATCCAGATAACTGTAATAGTATTTGAATCAACCAAGGAGGCAATCATGAGTGAAGAAAAGAAACCCTGGAGAGGTTTTGGGATGTGCCCCAATGCCACTGATGGCAATGGGCGGGTTCATCTTGTCACTGAGAAGCAATGCATGGCGCTTCTGCGAAAGTGGATGCGAAAACAGCCTACTCCGCTAAGATGCAAGAGAATGTTTATTGTCGATTGTGGCGATTACTGGAAATGGTCAGCTTGCTGAATAGGTGGCAATCATGAACCGCGAACGATTCGAGGAACTAGCAAAGCTCAAAGGAGTGGACGTAACCCGCGCAAATCGCAGGATTACATTCGTTAACCTTGAGGCGATAGAGATTGGCGAGTACCCGAGCCGAATGACTGAGGCGGCTTGGTGGGGGTGGCAAGAGGCAATGAAGGAGAGTAAAGATGATTGATGTTGATTTAATGCTTAAAGAGGCTGAGAAACAGAAGGCAATGCACTTTGTCATGGCCGCTGGAGTCACAAATAGCGAGATTATTTTCATGCTAACGCGCCTGCGCGAAGCCGAGAGGGATGCTGCAAGGTATCGGTGGCTATGTGAGCAGGCTTGGTTTCAGGTTGAGTCTGAATGGCAATTAAGCCTTGGCGAGACTGAGACCGAGGACGAATTCATTATCGGCGCTAACGAAAAGATTGACCAAGCAATGAAGGAGAAAGGCGATGAGTGAGAAAATGCGTGAGGAGTTTAACGAGTGGTATGGAAAATCGTGGGTTCCATACTCAACGAAGGATGATATGTGGCAAGCATGGCAAGCCTCACGAGCTGCACTGGTTGTTGAGCTTCCAAGTGATATCAGTGGCGAGTATTACGCCGACGGTTGGAATGCTGCGCTGATGTGCGTAGAGGAGAGGCTGAAAGAGGCCGGAGTTGCCTACAAATGACCACGCCGCAAGTCATAATCGAAATCATGTATCTGCGAGCATATCGAGCAATGAAAGGAATTGAGTTATGAGCTATCAATCAGATGTGATGCGCGAGATGCACAAGCGCATAAGTTCTGCAATTACTGAGATTCGCAAGATAGGTATTGGCGCTCACTTCATTGATGAGGTTTCCCTTGAGATGATGTTGATTTCTGACATTGAAAACATGATGGAGCGAATCGCTGATTCTGTTTATGAGAAGATTCGCGCAGCCGATGGTGATTGCGATGAGTAAGATTTTCCCAAACTCACGCCAGCGCAGGAAGGATGCAAACGACATGGAGGCAATCAAGCGGCGTCAGGATGCGCGCAGATTCATCGAGAAGCAGCAAGAGCTTGAGGATTTGATTAAGGAGCTATCGCTTTGAAACCAACAATCGAAGGCTTGTTGATTCTGGCGTTAAGTGTGGCAGGTATGATTTTGGCGATGGGTGTGGGGTGGTGAGTGAGATTATCAACGTTGACTTCAAAAACAAGTGTGTAAAGCAGAAGCACACCGAATACCAGTGGTGTGATGCTATCACTTGAAACCTAATAACTTACGACTCCAGGAGGAATGACAATGTTCATCACGTAAAAATGAGCATTGTTGGGTTTCAAGTTGATGGTAAGGCCTTGGTGGTCGATGCGACATTTAAGGTTGATGACATACATCGAATGTCGCGAGAGTTAAAAGAATAAGCCCCTAACGGGGCTTTTCTTATTGCTGCTCGATTCCATCATCTGGCTGCTGCTCTGGTGGCGGCAACTCCTCGAATCCATCTTCTGGCTCTGGCTCCATTCCTGATTCAGTGCGAATCTCTTGTGGCGTGTAGTACCGCTCACCAAGCCCAAGTCCCATCTGGTTAATCTCGGCCATCTTCTTGGCGTTATCTAGCTTGTCGCCAGTTGACGGGTCGAGCAGGTAATCCCACACGGCAGACAACTCAGCCCCCTTGAAGCAGCCAATATCAGACAGGTGCTGGAAGAAGTCCTCGATGTCGTTATCCAGCACGTTGGCGCGGCGAGAGGTCGCAAGCTGTGCCATAACGTTGCCATTCTCTGAGCTGCTGCGCTCACCAGTCATGTGACCTGTTAGCTCGGTAGCTGGGAATCCACCAAGCGATGCACAAGCCTCTTGCAGGCAGCAATCGAAGAACTCCTGCGGATTCGGCATAGATACCGTCAGGGCGTTAACATCAACATCCTGAGTCACCATAAAGCTGTCGAACTGGCTGTTGAGATCTCTCCCCACTTCCTGGAATGCGTCGCTAATTTCTTGGACTTTCACCCCCATCATGCGGGCGATTTCATCCATGCGAGCTTCTTTCGAGAAGTTGGCCTGTAGCTGGCGGGCTGCGTTCTTGAAGAAGCCCTCCGCGCCTGACTGGTTGATTTTCTCGATGGCAGTGAATGCGTTGAACCCGCGAGCCAGCAGGTTATTCCCGAACTCGCTAGTTGAGCCATCCGTGAACACGTCACCGAAGTAAACCACCCTAGTCCAGTGGATATTTACCTCTTGCACAGGCTTTGTGTTCTGTGAATTGTCGTAGCTGACAATCTCCTGATAGGCCCATGCTTTTGGCTCTCCATATCGCTCGGACTTGCGATCCATTTCGGTATCTGTTACGCGAAGCTGGCATTCCCACACTGGCATGTAGCCCACGATTTGGTCTGGACGGACGTTGGTTGCTGGCTGGCTCCAATCTTGACCGTCTGCAATCTTGATGATAAGTGCGGCATAGTTACCGACCATCCGCTTGGTGTCCATAGCGCGGAAGGCCCGCCACAGTTTTGTCCGCTTGCAGAACTTGCGCAGCTCTTTTTCGAGTGGCGTATCCACCTTGTTTTCGGATGATGGCTCACCTTCAACTAGCTCAGGATATGATTCCCATGTCTTGCCAGCCAGCTTGTCAATGGCGCCACCGGCCACCCCGTTTCGGTCGTACATGTTCTTCTTGTGCTCGAATGTCAGCTCTGTAGGCAGGCCAAACACCCGATACAGCGATCCATGCTTGCTGTCAGAGCCCATCACCTGACTTACCCGCGCCATCCTGATTCGCTCCAGCGCACTCTGGCACTGGTTCACGATAATCTCTGCTCTGGATTGTTCCATCTGTCACCCCACTGATTGATGCATGAATTTTACCATAGAGGGGTTGTAATAGTTTTAATGTGGTGCCATGATTGGCTTATCGAAACACAGGAGATAGCGATGACAGACTACAACAGCATGAAAGCCGACGAGTACGCGCGGCGGCAGGGTGAGATGGATGATATGGAGAATGCGATAGTAGCAATGATGGGCGCTGTCGAGAGTGAACTGCCAGACTGGTTGTGGCGAAACGGGTATCAAGACATTGATGAGCTAGTGTACCGAGAATCAAGGCGCAGAGTCATGCAGGCAATCAAAGAGAGGAGCGAGCCGTGATTACAACTAGACTTGAGTGTTCAATCTGCAACACAAAACCACAAGAAACCAAGTATGAATCGTTATCTCACGCAATAGGTGAGCTGCTTGAAGAGGGGTGGACTTCCGTTACATTCCAGTGCGACAACGTGGCAATCCTGAGTGATTGCGATGGTGATAGGTTGATTGTTGAGGTGGTGATATGATTGTTTCTGCACTTTTTGTTCAGTCTGACGGGTGTTATTCTGATGATGATCGCATAGACGCATGGGGCATTGAGCGTGACGCGCTAACATACGATGGGCATGGGCCGGTTATTTGCCACCCTCCATGCCAATTATGGGGAAAGCTTGCCAGGGTTAACTTTAAGAGGTGGGGTGGCGATCACAACAGACCTGGTAATGATGGAGGATGCTTTAAGTTTGCGCTTGATGCGGTTAATAGGTTTGGTGGCGTTCTTGAACACCCAGCTGGTTCATATGCATTTGATGAATATGGAGTTGAAAAGCCATCTGGAATTGGATGGATAAAGTCTGATTGCGGGTGGGTGTGCGAGGTGTGGCAGTCGGCCTATGGTCACAGGGCTAGGAAGGCCACTTGGCTTTATTACTCAGGTAACGAGCCACCTTTTGATCTTAATTGGGATAGGGTTTCTGGCACTCACCAAGTTGGTTTCTATGATAAAAGAGGTAAGGCAAAAAACAAACCAACGCTAAGCAAACGAGAGGCGAATGCAACACCTGTAAAATTTAAAGAGGAACTAATATCTTTGGCTATTCACTCGCAAAAATAAGGCCCTAACGGGCCTTTTCTTATCTGTACCTAGACGGCATGAATAGCATGGGTTGTGATGTGCTTAGGTCGGCCAATTCAGTCAATGCCCACACGGCGGCATCAACGCGGTTAGGTGACTTACCACCGGCCAATCCTGTAACAGGGTCGAAGTCCATCATCTCCTCTTCCAAGTCGTGCAATCCAGCCTCGTGGCGAACCATTCCCTGCTCATACAGCGCAACCACTGGCTCGGCCCTGATAACCTTGCCCTTGCTTGCGTGAACCCTGATGATGCGACCACTGAATCCAGCGTTTCGCAACGTATCCTCGCACATGTCGCCGCCTTGGTTCGTCTCGATTACGATGGCGTCAGCATTGGAATCCTCATAAAGCGAGATTGCAGCCTTTGCCCACTCGCTCGGGCTTCCGTGTCGAGTCCGGTCTTTGCACAGGCTGAACTTGCCGCAATCGTGCTTTCTTGCCAGCACAATACCGTGCGCGTCACTGGTCTTGCTGTTACTTGCGGCTGGGTCAATGGAGACGATTGTTCGAGTTGGAACCCCAACCTCAACAGACTGGCACTTTGCAATCAACCGCTCAGGCCACAGGGCCGTCTCCTCGTCACGCTTAATCGGCTTCTGCATGTATTGCGCCCAGAACTTGCGGCGGTGAGATTTTAGTGCAACCTCTTGCTCTGGCCCGTGCTTGACAGGCCACAGCCATCCATCAGGCAATCCGTGATTGATGGGGATCCCGTGTGTGTAATCCTCTGGATATGGGTCGCTGTTATCGATAATGACTGGCAGGTTTAGGTGGTGCCATTTCTCACCGCTACCACCTCGCAACAGATATCCGCTCAGGTCATCCCAATGGATGCGCTGCATGATGACAATGATTGGCACCGATTCAACGGCCAAGCGAGATGCGATGGTTTCGTTATAGCGGTTGTTTACCCCGCCTCGCAACACTTCGGAATACGCGTCATCTGGCTTAACTGGGTCGTCAATAATGAGGGCCCCGGTAAATCCTTCCTCCATGTGCCCAGCTCGAAAGCCAGTTACCTGACCAGCTGATGATGTGGCATACACGCCGCCGCCTTGCTCAGTCCACCACATCGCCTTTGAGTCGGCGTCATCTTTTAGCTCTATAGGCCACATTGATTGAAACGCTGGTGATTTCACGATACCGCGAGCCGTTGAGCTATTCAGCAGCGCAAGGGAGTGAGAGTAAGATAAGTGCAGGAACTTGGCTCGTGGATTGATGGCAAGGCCATACGCCATCATGTTGATGGTGCAAAGCTCGGTCTTACTGTAGCCAGGGCTGATGTTGATAATTAGGCGCGTTATCTCTCCATTAAATACGCGCAGCAATGTGCGCATTATTGCTTCATGGTGAGGGGATACAATCATGTTAGTCCCCATCCTCTGCTTAAAGAAGTACCTCATAAATAGAAGTGGATCTGCCTCAAGCTCATCCCTTAAGATGTGCTGTTCAATTGTTGCCACGATTACACCTCATTGAGAACTGCGAACTCACCAAAAGCGATAATGGCAGCCTCGTTGTAGGCAATCGCTGCATCAACCTCGTTTCGGAACAACCCAAGGCATCGCTCCTTGCGATTCACCTTTATCCTAGCTCTCCACATCCCAGATGAGTGATGGACGCTAACGCCCCTAAACTTAGACGCGCAACCAGTCTTAGTAGCTTTGTTTGACTCATTCAGCGACTGAACTGCTGGCCTTAGATTGCACAGCCTGTTGTCAGACCTATCTCTGTTTTTGTGGTCTATTTGCTCTGGCATGTAACCATGCACATACATCCACGCCAACCTGTGTGCGTAATACCTCTTCACATCCACACTGATTGTTATGTATCCATTTTTAGCTACACAACCAGCAACATCACCCACCCTGCATTTTTTCTGTGGGTGTATTCTTGTGAATAAACCAGTTTCAGGATCGTAGCTGAATAATTGCCTTAGCCTTTCTTGAGTTACCATAAAAAATCCCACTTTATAGGTGGGATTAAGTATACCAAAATCAACAGTCTAGATCACCAAGAACTTTCTTCCTTAACTTCTTGAAGTCAGCCCTAGACATGTCGTAAGTCTGGATCGCAGAACCTTCCGGCCCTGACACCTCAACAATGTGCTTATCCAAACCAGTTAATTTGGCCTTGCCCATAGTCGCCGCAATGGCCGCTGACGATTGAGGTGTTTCTGCTGATAGGGCAACCTCCCTTGCCTCCTCCAACTCCCTCAGAAGCGATTCTATGGTGATTCCGTGGCGCTTCTTGATTGATAGCTTGTATCTATCCACAGCCTCTGCGATATCGGGCTTTGTCAAGTTCTCACTGCCAATCTCTCTCGCGCTATCAGCACTATAACCAGCCTCGATTGCTGCTTGAGTTGCGTTAAATCCATTCGAGCAATACGCCGACACAAACAGCTCCTGCTTTGTCGTTAATCCCATATCAACCTCAACTTCTCATGATTGTTTAACCGTTACATTGTATCAAACGCAGGCACAAAAAAGCCCCCATCAGGAGGCTTTGTTTTAGTGTTGCGCTAGGATTCCTCTTTCTTCAGTAATGGTTGCCCCTCCAGACTTAATGAAATGCGTGAACAACCTTCCAGCCAACTCAGCGTTAACAATCGCTGGTGTTTGCTCGCTGTGCTTACCTTCAAACATAAAAAAGTCAAAATCGAATCCACCATCTGGCGTATCCGTAAAAACAATCCCAACCTTAGCCATCACACAACCCCCAGCCTCTTGCCAATCAATTCACCATCATCAACCGACTCAACCTCAATCCACAGGTTGCCCTTCACTGCCGCAATTGGCTTTCCTGTGTGAAGTGATGCCAGCCTATCAGCGTCGGCCTTGCTTACCATGTACCTGCCGTCATCTTCAACTTGAAGCGAGTTGACAAAGGTCACGGTGTACCGCGCATTGACTTCTGATTCAGTCATCTTTCATGCTTCCTATCAATTCGGCCCTGAGTACCTGCAACTCTTCCGGGTTGGAGTGAATCAAAAACGTCACGCCATCGCCTGACTGTCTCAGTTCAATGTCACCGTACTTGTTCCATTTCTCGCTGTAGACTGGAATGAACGTCTGCCCCTGATTCTTACCCTCAAGGCGCACAAGAACGCTAGTTCCGTAAATGTTCCGCATTTCCTTGTTGCACAGTTGAACGGTCATCGTCCCGTACACCTTGCCGCGAAGCCGCAGCTTTTCCCCTGGTCTTCTGTCGATCTTCAGCATCTGTTATTTTCTCCCATGTGTAACCTGCATGTGTCTTCTGTTTTCCTATGAAGCAATCCCTGATTGACCTTGCGCTAAATCCTGCTATTTCTGCATCATCAATGGAATCGAATTCAACTATACCAAGCCTGTCAGATTTGCCAATGACTTTGTAGCTTGGGCAGATCCTTTTTGCAAACCCCCATCGGTACAGATGTCGATATGCAGCCAATGCAGAATGCTTGTTCATACCACACTCTGCGCCAATTCTGCTTATGTCGCCGTATCCCATATCGACCTTCATACAAGCGTCGTAAAACCTTGCCGTGCGGCGAGTTACCATGTGGCCACGCCAGTTAACTCGATGACCGTGCTCGGTTCCGAAGCGCCATGTCATACCGCAGTAAACTCGACCTTCCAGGCAGGCTCGCCTTACCGATGAGTAGCTGTAATGGTTAGCCTTGATTTGTTTCTCACTGGTGAAGTGATGCTCATTGCCTTCTGCATCGGTTGCGATTACATCCATTTTCTTTCTTGCTCCTATGACACCATATTTCTTTGCTCGCTCCATGTAACCAGACATAGATCCCATGGCTACACCAGTAAGATCGCTAACCTCTCTCATAGTCTTGCCTTGGGATAGAAGCTCGTAAACCTGAGCCCCAGTCTTACTAACCCATGTCCCGAACATCTCAACCCTATCTTCACGCCACGCGGTTGATTTCTTCATGCAGCGCCTCCGCGAACTTCTTCAGTTGCTCCTTGTGTACACCAATCAGGTAGCCGCAAGCCTCATCATTGCAAACGCATTCAAGAGCCATCATTGCCTGTGCTGCGTCGCTAACTTGCTGTGCCAGCATTTTTATCTTCACTGTGTTCATACACTTCTCCTTTGTTGATAGCAAGATACTATTACAGCCAATAATTATTGGCAAGCATTCGATTGCAACTCTTTCAGCTTTGCTTTGTACTCTGCCTCGATAGCCTGATAATCCTCCTTGCGGTATCGCTTTGGCTCATGAGGCCCCTCTAGCCACTCGACGCGCTCAAGTCCAATCCTATTTATTAGCTCTACTCTATAGTCCCTTGCTGTTTGGTGGTTTTTTCTAGAGTAATTCCCAGATCCTCCGTTACACGACTTGCATTGCCTCGCTGCGTTATCCTGCTCAAAGCGCAGCTCTGGATGGGAGCCAACACTAAGGTAATGACCACAATCCCAGGCTCCGCCAACCTTCCAACCCTGCGCACTTTCAACCTCGCTTTCTGTTGCGCCACAACTTACGCAAGGAAGCCCAGTGTCACGGGCGCGAATGAACTTGTTAAATTGTGTTTGCGCCCTAGCCATCCAGTAGCTAAGCGGCTTAACCGCCATCTTGCGCTCCCTATCGCGTTTTGCCGCATTCTTTACCTCTACCGCTTGCACTCGTAGCGCCTTCAATCTCAATCGCTCTGTGCGCTTTCTAGATGCCTCCATGCTGAACTCGATTGCGTGAGCGTGACAGCAGAACCATGCAGCCGGTGTCTGCACACCTGATTCAGCGTCGTGATACTCTCCGCATCGCTTACATTTTCTCCTCTTGTTAGCCATTGTAAGGATCCTGTGGCATAGGCATCCAGTGCGTAACGCATTCCTCACTAGTTCCTGGCTTGCATGAATTCGGGCCGCGCCTGAATGTTGATCCAGTCCACGTCATTTCCACGACAAGCGGTTTTACTATCCCATCGCCCCAGTAGACGCAGGCAATGACCTTCTGGTATTTCTCTGGCATTTCATCTACAACGCTAATCCATTCACTCATAACCATTCTCCTGCTTTGTAAGTTTCTGGTACTCGCACCCGTCTGGGATGGTAAGCATCATGCCTCTGTCAAGCGCCCAGTGGTAGACCATATCCATGAACAACTTCATCTCCCCTGTGTCTAGCGATGATGTGTGTCGCAGCTCTTGGCGCGACGCTTTCTTTCCAGTGATGACGTCAGTATCAACCACCTCGACGTAACCAAGGAATGTCGATTTCATGGCTGATTTCGTCCATTCAGGAGTTGCGAAGTCCTTGCCTTTGCTGATAAGCCACCTGCTTAACTCACCAAACCACGCGTGCGCAAGTGCATTTTGACTCAAACTCCGCTTTGTGCTCGACTTCAATTGCACCGAAACAGGCCCCAGCTCCAACATCGTTTTGATGCAGGCATTCAAATCCTCAAGATCTCCTGTGTCGATTATCAGGTTGGTTGCCATCAGATCATCACCTTGCTTTCATGATTATTTCGACGACTTGCTGGTAGATGCGCGGGTTGATTTCGTCCATCTTGGGTTTTAGCTCAATGGCCAGTTCTAGCTTGCGGGTGCGCCATGCTAGGTGGGCGGCTTCTGGTGTGTCGAATAGACCTAGGTACTCCTGCTTTTTTGACATTGGGTTGCGGCAAAGCGCAACAAATCTACCGCGCCGCCTTTCAAAATAAACTCCGATCTGGCAGTCACCCCTTGCTGCCCCGCTATCTGTGGTGAATAAGTTGAGCCATGCGGGAACAAAAATGCTTGTTTCTGGGGAGTAAACCCCAGCATCAGAGAGTATGTCTTTGTCTAGCTCCCACCCATCAACTTGGTTTTCTAGCCACCATTTGCGAAATGACATGAAAGAGTGCCACTCATCGCATACCTTCACTCCTGAATATGTTGGCTGCTTAGCGTGAAACTTGGCGTCGTAAGCCCTTGCTAGCATACTCTTCCACACCACGTAAGCCGGGCACCAAACCCGTTTACCATTCATTCTAGGCTGCTGACAGTAAGCTGCATCGTTAACACCAACGCCATACACCAGCCCCCTTGGGCTGCCTCTTCCGTTGACTTTACAATTCTCCTCCAGCCACAGCGTCTGCTCTAGGCAGCTCATTGATTTCCATTTTTCTATATTCATAGCTAATCACCAAATAAAAAGCCCCGAAGCAAGCGGTGGAGCGCTTACATTCAGGGCTTGAGGCTTGGAGCCTTTGACATTTTCACGGCTCCACCCGCATGTCAAAAGCACCTAACAGGAATATCTTATCATCATTTTTACGGAGGTAAACTAATCACTCCATTTTTCTTTGAATCCTCATAATTGCTGATTTTATGAACAATGCATTTATCCCATGAAGGCTTGATTGCCTAGCAATCGCATGAGAAATCTTGGCTGATGCCTCAACCTCGTCTTTTATGTGCCTCCACCCATCAGCCTCGGCTTGCTCTATGATCAACTTGGCAATCCTGCGGGTAGCTGTTTTTTCCATCTCTGATTGCGGTTTCATGGCATTCTCTCGCCCACTACTGCGGCTGCGCAAACTATGGCGCGACGAGTTGCGGCCATTTCATCGCAGTCATTAATCCTAACGCCAAGAACCGGAATAGTCTCAGCCCTGCAAGATTCAGTTGTAATGCTAACTTGCATG
>Ga0194137_10001667_pt1 | contig 13442 bp, 13 predicted proteins | sample TARM_MetaG_T3_14_FD_134025 | JGI IMG/M metagenome (GOLD analysis project Ga0194137, IMG submission 134025) | Freshwater microbial communities from Pennsylvania, USA, analyzing microbe dynamics in response to fracking - TARM_MetaG_T3_14 (version 2) | ecosystem: Environmental > Aquatic >... | reverse complement strand
CTCTTACCCGCATGTGCTGTCCGGCGGCATGCAGCAGCGAGTCTCGTTCCTGCGCGCGCTGCTGTCGCCGCAGCCGCTCATGCTGCTCGACGAGCCGTTCGGCGCGCTTGATGCGCTGACGCGGCAGCGGATGCAGCGCTGGCTGCTGTCGCTGTGGGAGGAGGAGCGCCGCTCGGTGCTGTTCGTCACGCATTCCATCGAGGAGGCGCTGCTGCTGTCCGACCGCGTTCTCGTCCTGTCGGCATCGCCGGCCGTCGTCGTTCGGGAGCTCCAGGTTCCGTTTGCGCGGCCGCGCAGCGCAAAGCTGGGAAGCGATCCGCGGTTCGGCGAGCTGAAGGAGTCTCTCTATGAATCGCTCGGAAGCCTGGAAGAGGGGGATATGCCGTTATGAAACTGATCCATCTGCCTCTCGTCGATGCCCATATCCATCTGGAGCAGTATGCTGCGGATGAGCTGGAAGCGATGCTCGAGCAGTCGTTCAACGGCGGCGTGGCCGCTGTCGTGGCCGTATCCATGGATCTGGATTCCGCCGAGCGGACGCGCAAGCTGGCCGGGCGGCATCCGGGCCGGATCATGCCCGCTTATGGCTGGCATCCCGAGCAGGAGCTGCCGGACGAGGCCGAAATGCAGGCGCTTCTGGCCTGGATCCGGAATCGCCATGAAGCCGGGGAAGCGTTCGCGATCGGAGAGGTCGGACTTCCCTATTACATGCGGACGGAAGCGCAAGCGGAGGGAAAAGGGTTCGACGAATCCGGGTACTTGCGCATCTTGAGGGAATTCGTCTCCCTTGCCGCCGACACCGGCCGTCCGATCATTCTGCACGCCGTCTACGAGGATGCCGCCAAGGCGGCGGAGCTGTTGCGGGAATTCGGCGTCGCACGCGCGCATTTTCACTGGTACAAGGGAGATGAGGCCACGACGAGAATGCTTGCGGATGCCGGATGGTACGTCTCGCTCACTCCGGATGTGCTGTACGAGGAGGAAATCCGCCTGCTTGCCGCCACATACCCGCTTGAGCGCCTCATGACGGAGACGGACGGTCCCTGGCCGTTCGAAGGGCCGTTCGCCGGGCAGGCGACCCATCCCCTTATGATTCGGGAGTCGGTCAGGGAGATTGCCCGTCTGAGAGGAATGGACGAGCGGGAGGCTGCCTCTATGCTGGCCGCGAACGCGCGCAGATTGTATTTTTCCTGAACACAAAGGCGGCGCCCGGATTCTATCCGGGCGCCGCTTCGGTTATTTTGCCAGCTGGCGAAGTCCCTCCATGTACGTATCCACCAGCATGCGAAACGTAACGTTGAGGTCAAGCGGCATGCCGAAGCCTCCGATTCTTTCCAGCGAGGCGAAGCCATGCAGCAGGCTGCGGATGCCGCGCACCGCGTGGATGGCGGCATCGCCCTGCAGCCCGAAGCCCGACATGGCTTCGAGCGCAAGCCGCACGATGGTGCCGCCTGCTTGCTGAAGCTGCTCGTCGTCCGGCTCGGGAGCCCTTTGGATCCCCTCATAAAGCCCAGGATGCGATCGCGCGAACTGAAGATAAGCGGCGCAGAACGATTTCAAGGCTTCGTCGCCTTGCTTGCCGTCGAGCGCCAGCGCGAGGCGTTCGTTAAGCCGCTCCAGCGCGTTCAGGGCGAGCAGTCTCCGAAGCTCGGGCAGTCCCGCGACATGATTGTAGAGAGAGGGAGAGCGGACATTCAGCTTCTGGGCCAGCGACGCCAGCGTTACGGCCTCGAAGCCTTGGGCGTCGGCCAGCTCGGCCGCCGCTCCCAGCAGCGTCCCTTGATCAAGACCGATTCGCGGCGACATGGCTTTTGCCTCCTTGGCGGAATTCGGCTTGCCGGATGGCCCGCTCCAGAACGGCTGCGGGCTGCTGTATCATCCGTCCATGCCCGGCAGCGATAAGCGAGGGCTTGAGCGCGGCGAGCTTGCGGGCAGACTCCAGCGCAGCGTCCGCGTTCCAGGTAGCCATGGCCGGAAATGGGAACAAAATCCGCATCTGGCCGCTGACGGCGAAGCCGCCGCGGACTTGGAACGCATCCCCGACAACGAGCGCGCGGCTCCGCGCATCGAGAAACGCCATCGAGCCGGGAGTGTGTCCGGGTGCGGCGATGGCGGTCAGCGAACCGATCCGGTCTCCGTCCCGCAGCAGCACGTCGGGGCGGGTCTTCACCTTCTTCGGAATATCGCCGCGGATCGGAGTGGACGGTTCTCCCTCGTCCAGAGACAAATCCCCGTCGAGCAGTCTGGCATCCCGGGCCGACAGGTAGACGGGAACGTAAGGAAGGGCTTCTCTGAGAGCGTCAAGCGCTCCGACATGGTCGCCGTGGGCATGCGTCAGCACGATGCGGGTGATCGGTTTGCCGATGATTTTGGCCGCTTCCATAATGCCCTTCGAGCTGTAGGGAAGCGCGGCGTCGATCAGCGTCAATCCGTCTTCCTCTTCGACGAAATAAGCGTTGACCGGGAACAGGCGGGGAAGGAAAGCCAGCTGGTGCACCGTTTGATGACGAACCGTTTTCATGGGGGCCGCTCCTTTTATTGAAAACTAATCTAATTAGCTTTAATATAACTAATGCAATTAGCTTTTGCAAGCCCCCATTTCCGAGCGGTTCCCTTGGATGGATAAGGAGCTGCAGGATGCGGCCATTCGTTCCTCCCTATGAAGAAGACCGCCAGCATAAAAACAGCGGCAGAACCGTTTGGGCTCCCAAGCCCGGTTCTGCCGCTGTCATGTGGCTGCCGTGAGATCAAGTCGCCTACCATAGCATTCGTTCGCCGAGCTCCAGCTGCACGCCGCCTGATCGGAACGCATCGCGACGGCTGCGGGCTCTCGGGGACGCGAGATGAAGCATGGTCGCGAGGCCGAGGGAATCGCTGCGGAAAGGCCGCTCGCGCGTGCCGCCGATCAAGGCCAGCCCGTCGGCCCGTTCCCATCCGCCCCGGGAATAAAAGGAGACCAGATCCGGATGGCAGGTGAACAGGCTGACATCGGCGTTTTGCGCCATCGTGTAGGAAAAGGCTTCCCGGATCAGCTTCAGGCCGAAGCCTTTCCGGCGATAGAGCGGATTCGTCAGCACTTCGCTGATTCCAAAGGCTTCGTACGTCTCTCCCTCATGAAAAATCGTCGTACGAGGGACGGCGAGATGGCAGATGACGACGCCATCGTCGACATAAATCAGCGAATAAGGCCGGGTGGACGGATTGCCTGGCCAAGCGACGGGCTCCCCGTCCTGGAACGCTTGGGGCCATTCCGTCCGCATGAAGGCTATGATCTGGTCTTTCAGGTGTGCAGGACAGTCCTCCTGGGGAATCTGCAGCAGTTCCATCATGGCATTCGTTCTCCTTGTCTCGTCAGGCTGCGCCGATAACAGCAGTCGGCTGCCTGTCCTGTCAGGATACCCGAACTCGGCTTGGAAATGAAGCCCGACCCATTACCGAACGCCAAGCTGTCCCTGCCGGCTGCGCCCGGTTCTCTCTGCAGCCGCCGTTCAAGCCGGACGGCCGCAGTCAAGATGCCGGCCGCAGTCGGAAGACGGGCTGGATTTCCAGGCCTCATGCCGGCCCGGTCTCGCTCGGCGATCGGAGCAGACCGTCACGCCGACGCCGGGACCGTTTCGGTCTTGCCGGCGGCCCGGGATTTTTTCCATCCCGATCCCAGCAGCGCGAGAAGGAACGCGCCTGCGATGCCCGCCAGCACGGCGGCGCTGCCTCCTGCCGAATCCAGACCGCCGAAGTACATCACTTCCCTCATGCCGTAGGCCGCGAAACGAAGCGGAGTCCACGAATAAATCCAGAAATGAGTCGTATCGGTCAGAAATTCCGGAGCCATGTTGAGCAGCGGCATGGAGAAGAACATGAGCAGGACGAGGATCGCCATCGCCGGGAGCCCGATCCAGTTGAGCAGCGCGGACTGCAGCATATAGAAGGTGACGGCGGCCAGCCACAGGAACAGCCAGGTGTCCAGCGAATGCGCAAGCTCCATGCCGTACCAGGAGGAAGCGGTCCACACCAGGAAGCCCGAAGCAATGCCGGTGATGGCGACGCCGATGACCGGCTGCCAGGCGACCGCCGCCGGCCTTCCCGCTCCCGACTGGATCGCTTTTCCTCCGGCCAGGAACAGCATCATGGCGGTGACGAGGCTGCCCATCCACATGATCTGGGTGAGCAGGCCGGGTGCGCTGCCGGAAGCGTTGTTCGCTCCTACGGGATGAACGGTTTCTTCCTGCACCTGAATCGGGGAGAGGAGAGCCTGGGCGACGGTGACCGGAAGCTGCTGCGATTTCTGGGCGATTCCGGCGAGCATCGACTTGGACAGCTCCGCTCCCGCCATGCTCATGACCTGGCCCAATCCTTGCCTAAGAACGGTCGAAGCCTGGGCATTCAGGCCTTCGCTGACAAGAACCCGCACAGCGGGCTGCTGCGGAGAGGCGCCGGCTATCGAGGCGACGCCGGAGCTGAGATCGGCGGGCAGGATAAGCGCTCCATAATACTCTCTGGCGTCCAAGGCCTCCCGTGCAGCTTGCTCCGAATCGAGGACGGTCCATTTGATCGGAAGCTTGTCATTGGAAAGCAGCTGCTCCTTCAGCTTTTCGCCGACCGCCAGCGAGCCGCCGCCGGGAAGATCCGCAGGATGGTCGAGGACGACCAGAGCCGCGGGAACCTCCTTCGGCTTCGTGCCCAGTACGGACCCCATCATTGCCGCGCCGAACACGACAAGAACGGCCAGAACGATGATCGTTCCAGCCCACACCATTTTTTGCTTGAATATAGCCATGGCTTCTATCGACTCCTTCTCTATCTATTAATGAACACTCTGTTGAATACAAAGCACGTTGTTAATTATAATGGGAACAGCAGAAAGCACAATGATCACATTTCTCCGAAGTGTCGAGTACTCGCCACGATGAGATGGAGTGTTCATTAGCAGGTTGATTTTCGGGAGGAAAAGACATGCAGGACAACGCAAACAAGCCGGACCGGAGGCAGGCTCGGACGAAACAGCTGCTTTATGAAGCGCTCATGGACCTCGTCAGGGAAAAAGGAGCGGAGAATGTGACCGTGACCGACATCGCCAGCCGCGCGAACATCAACCGGGGGACGTTCTACCTGCATTACCGGGACGTGCCGGATATGCTCCAGCAGCTGAAGGACGATGTGTTCAGCCGGATCCGGGCTAAGGTCGAGAAGCTGGATATAAAGGAGGCGTGGGCTTATGCGGATCGGGACGAAGCCTATCCCCAAGGCGTCATCGTTTTTGACGAGCTGGCTAAGCATGCCGATTTTCTGCGCACGATGGTCGGAGCTCAAGGAGATATGTCCTATGCCCTGCGCTTCCGCGAGCTTTTCACGGCCCATATCTATGAGAAGGTCAAGTACGCGCCGGAAGGCAAGTCGATCATGCCTCCGGATTACTTCGTCGCTTATGTGACATCGGCCAACTTCGGCTTCCTCATGCACTGGATCGAGTCGGGCATGAACCTGACCTCCGAGGAGATGGCGAGGATCATGATCCGCCTCATGCACTATGGGCCGCTGGTGTCGCTCGGCTTGAAGGAAGTTCCGCCTGGAGGGGCGAAGATAGCGGAGGAGCGCTGAAGCCTGCCGGTTCCGTCGAGCGCTCTATGAAGGGAGGCAAGCAGATGAATCGCTTACAGCGCATTCGTGCCTATGAAAAGGAATACCATGATGATTGCTACGAAAATCGAATCTTGTTCGAGAGCGGCTCCTGGCTGGAAAAGCCGGTGCGGACCGTGCTCGACCTGTTCGAACAGCTGGAACGCCCGAACGGCCTCCGCCTTCTGGATCTCGGCTGCGGGGTCGGCCGCAACAGCATTCCGCTGGCTTCGCGGCTTTCCGGCACCGGGGGCAAGGTCGTCTGCGTCGATCTGCTGGAGTCCGCCATCCGCCATTTGGAGAAGTACGGCCGCGAGCATGGAGTGGAGGAGGAGCTGGAGCTGCATCGATGCGACATCGCAGCCTTCCGAATCGAGCCGGATCGGTACGACTATATCTTCTCGGTGTCCAGCCTGGAGCATCTGGACTCGATGGACTCCTTCGTGAAGGTGCTGGGCGCGATGGCGGCGGGGACGCGAACGGGAGGCATTCACTGCCTCATCGTCAATGCGGGAGTCAAGGAAGTGTGTCTGGCGACGGGCGAAGAGCTGGATCCGAAGTTCGAGCTGATGCTGGATACGGAGGAGCTGGGCTCACTGCTGGCGGAGAAGTACCGGGGCTGGGAGCTGCTGCGCCATGCCGTGAAGCCGTACGAGCTTGAGATCCAGCGCGACGGCGAGCCGGTATCTCTCCGGAGCGATGTCGTGACCTGGGCAGCGAGGAAGAAATAGAACTAGGATATCCATATGGGAACGAACGTTCTACTATAGGATGGGAAGGACAAGAGTCCGCTGGCCCTAGTTTCCAGACCTCAAAGGAGGTGAAGCGAGTTGGGAACGAGCCAGGTCATCGTCATGGAATACGATCCGTCATGGCAAACGGAATATGAAAGCGAAAAGGCCCGCATTCTTGCCGCGCTGGCCGGGGAGAGCATATGGGTGGAGCATATCGGCAGCACCTCGGTGCCGGGTCTTGCCGCCAAGCCGATTGTGGACATAGCTGTCGGCGTGGCGCATTTGTCCATCGCCGACGCATTCATCCAGCCGCTCGCGGCAATCGGGTATGAATATGTGCCCAAGCCGGAATTCCCCCCGCGGCGCTTTTTCCGGCAGGGCGAATGGGGAAAGGGAACCCATCATCTGCATGTCTACGAGATCGGGAGCGAGGAGTGGAAGGGCAATCTGCTGTTCCGCGACAGCCTCCGCAGCGATCCGGGACTGCGGAGGCAATATGCCGAGCTGAAGGCTGATTTGGCCAGCCGGCATCCGGATGACCGGGCAGCTTATACCGCTCATAAGGGGCCGTTCATTCGGACCGTGATGGAGCGGGCCGGGAAGCAGGCACAGGGCAGGGTGACGAATCCATAAAGCCATAGAAGGGAGAGCCGAATAATGGCCGTAAAAGAAATCTTGCCGTTCGGAGACCCGATTCTCCGCCGCAGGGCGCGCGAGGTCGACAGCGTCGATGAGCGGACGATCCGCTATCTCGACAGCCTCGCCGAGACGCTGTACGCCCGGGAAGGCAGAGCGGGACTTGCCGCTCCGCAGGTCGGCATCCTGCGGCGCCTCATCGTGATGGACTGCGGAGAGGGCTTGATCGAGCTCATCAATCCGGAGATCATCCACCGGGAAGGTCAGCAGACGGGTGCGGAGGGATGCCTCTCCCTGCCGGGGTATTACGGCAACGTGACGCGCTCGCAGAAGGTGCAGGTACGGACGCTGACCCGGTCGGGCGAGACGGCCGTGCTGCACGGAGAAGGCTACTTGGCCCGGTGCATGCAGCATGAGATCGATCATTTGGACGGAATCCTGTATGTGGACCACGTCCGTGACAGCTGGCTGACCGAGGAGCACACGGGACGAAAGGCCTATCTCCTTCCGATCCTGCAGCTGAGCCGGAGGACTTGAGATTTGGACACGTCGGAGCGGAGTCTGGATCCCTTCAGAAACGGCACTCCGTCGGAATTTTGCCGGTATTATTCCACCGCGTCGTTCGTTTTGGTCATGATCGCGAAATGCTTGGCCAGGAAGGCCGGCGAATAAGGCATGTCGTTCCTCACCCAAGCTACGATGGTTCCGATCAGGGCGGCGGAACCGTACCAGATCGCAATGTCCTTTGGAGTGCCTGATTTCGTGAACGCCAAGTCGCTGCCCGATCGTTCGATCCTCAAGGCAATCGATTCCGACAGCATCTTGAGCAGCCGCTCCGTAAAGATCGGCGTCCGTTTCGAACCGAGAACAATCTTGTAGAACTTGGAATGCGCGGCGATATGCTCAAGCAGATGGACCAGCATCTGCGATTCGGTTTGTTCCGGCGTTCGATCGTTCGCCTCGGATTGGTTCCATACCCGCCGGATATCCTCCACCATATCGTCCGCCATCTTCTCCAGCATGTCGGGAATATCGCGATAGTGCAAATAAAAGGTGACGCGGTTGATCGTTGCGCGCTCCGCGATCCGGTTGACGGATATTTTTTCGAGATCCATTTCCTGCAGAAGATCGATCAGAGCATCCTTCAACAGCTGACGGGTCCGGAGCACTCGGGGATCGACACGAGGTTTGGCGGGGTCTGTCATGGTTTTTGGCTCCTTCAACAGATACTTTACAAAAATCCAGTTTATGTCTGTTATGTGCGAATTGAACGACATATCCCAACAAACTGATGACTAGTTTACATTTTGCCCCGATGCGTTACTTGTAAGATACTTCTTTCCGAATATAATCTAATTTATACAGTGTTGATTATCTTACACATTGTAAATTAAGTCTAGATTATAGGTTTGGAGAGGATGGAGCAAGTGAACGCAAGCAAGGAATTGAACGCCAGTACGATAAAAAAGGGACCGATCTTGTTCATCATGATTTTGGGAGCCTTTTTAGCGACGCTGAATCAAACGATCATGAGCGTCGCCACTCCGGAATTGATGAATGATTTCAACATTACGGCTGCGACCGCGCAGTGGCTGACGACGGGTTATATGCTCGTCAACGGGGTGCTGATCCCGATTACCGCCTTCTTCATGCAGCGGTTCACGACGAGGCAGCTGTTCCAGGCCTCCATGATGATCTTCCTTGTCGGAACGATCGTATCGGCTCTCTCGCATAGCTTCCCGGTCCTGTTGACCGGTCGGATGATCCAGGCGGCAGGCGCAGGCATCATCATGCCGCTGCTCATGAATGTCATTCTGACGCTGTTCCCTCCGGAGAAGCGGGGAGCCGCCATGGGGATGATGGGCCTGGCCATCATTTTCGCCCCGGCTATCGGCCCGACGCTCGCCGGCTACATTCTGGAACATTACGCCTGGGAAACTCTGTTCTACGGAATGATTCCCTTTACTCTTATCGTCATCGTCTGCGGATTCATCTTCTTGCGCAATGTATCCGAGCGGGGCCATGCCAAGATCGACGTGCTCAGCGTTCTTCTGTCCACTGTCGGCTTCGGCGCCTTGCTCTACGGCTTCAGCCGGGCCGCAGGCAAAGGCTGGTCCAGCGCGGAAGTCATCGCGACCATCGCTGCCGGCGTGCTGGCTCTCGTCCTGTTTTCGGTGCGGCAGCTGATCTCCAAAAGTCCGCTGCTTGACCTGCGGGCGTTCAAGTACAATATGTTCTCCTTGACGACGATCATCAATGTCGCGATTACGATGGTGATGTACGCGGATATGATGCTGCTTCCGCTCTATCTCCAAAATGCCCGGGGCTACACGGCTCTCGAATCCGGCCTGCTGCTGCTTCCCGGCGCGCTTGTCATGGGCTTCATGATGCCGGTCGCCGGCAAGCTGTTCGACCGCTTCGGCGCCAAGTGGCTGGCTGTTGCAGGCTTGATCATCACCATCGTGACGACAATCGGCTTTACGGATCTGACGGACTCCACCAGCTATACGTATCTGGTCCTCATGTCCACAGGCCGCCGGATCGGGATGGCGCTGCTGCTGATGCCGGTGCAAACCGCAGGCTTGAACCAATTGCCGAACCGGCTTAATGCGCATGGCACCGCCATCTCCAACACGGTGCGGCAGGTAGCCGGAGCCGTGGGCACATCCCTGCTCATTACCGTCATGTCCAGCCGGGCCAAAACGCATGCGGCGGAAATGATGTCTTCGGGAGCGGCCCAGACGAAAGAGCAGCTTGCGATGCAGGCTTCCATCCAAGGCATCAACGATGCCTACCTCGTCATCGTCGGCATCGGCGTTGTCGCGCTGCTCCTGTCCTTCTTCATCAAGAAAGTGAAGCAAGCGACGGAAGTGGAATCCACAAGCACGGCGACAAATTCAGCCGTGCAAGAAGCTTAAGCGGGCCCGCGGCGGCAGCAGCCGGCTTCCGCAAGCCAGCCTGTCCAGACGGCTTTCCTTTTCGCGAAGGAAGGCCGTCTTTTTTCGATTTGGACCGCAAGGCTCCGCATGCCGGTGCGGCAGGACGGACACTGAAAGCGCCTGTTGGACGCCCCCCTTACTGCGGCATGCAGGCCATGGTAAGATGAAGCCATTCGGGTTCGAATTCGAGCAGGGAAAGCATCATTAAAGCCGATGCCGCTGCAGAAGAGGAGGAAACCATTTTGTCCAAGGATTACTCCAAGTACTTTGATTTTTCGAATGCCAAGCTTATGCGCCAGGAGGACGGAAAGACGGCCTACCGCATCAACGGCCGTACGATCCAGATCAGCTCGGCTCCGTCCTACAAGGAGGAGAAGAAGCGCGGCAAGGAAGAGGTGGAGATCCACCGGGGGTTCCGCATTCCCGAGCGGATGAAGGATTTCGGCCGGGGCAAGCGCTATCTGATCCGCACCTACGGCTGCCAGATGAACGAGCATGACACCGAGGCCATGCGAGGCATGTTCGAGCAGATGGGATATGAGGCGACGGACGAGTACGCCCTGTCCGACGTCATCCTGCTCAACACCTGCGCGATCCGCGAGAATGCGGAGGACAAGGTGTTCGGCGAGCTGGGACATCTAAAAAAGCTCAAGACCGAACGGCCCGGCCTGCTGCTCGGCATTTGCGGCTGCATGCCGCAGGAGGAGACGGTCGTCGGCCGCATTCTCCAGAAGCATGGCTTCGTCGACATGGTCTTCGGAACCCACAACATCCATCGGCTGCCCCAGCTGCTCGAGGAAGCGGCGCTGAGCAAGGAAATGGTCGTCGAGGTATGGTCCAAGGAAGGCGACATCATCGAGAACATGCCCAAGAAGCGCGAGGGGCTTCGGGCATGGGTGAACATCATGTACGGCTGCGACAAGTTCTGCACGTACTGCATCGTCCCGTATACGCGCGGCAAGGAGCGCAGCCGCCGTCCGGAGGATGTGCTGGCCGAGGTCCGGGAGCTGGCCGCGCGAGGCTTCAAGGAAGTGACGCTGCTCGGCCAGAACGTCAATGCCTACGGCAAGGATTTCGAGGATATGCATTACCGGTTCGGAGATCTGATGCGGGATATATCCGGCATCGCCGTCCCGAGGGTCCGGTTCACGACCTCCCATCCGCGCGACTTCGACGATCAGCTCATATCCGTGCTCGCGCAGCGGGGCAATCTCGTGGAGCATATCCACCTGCCGGTCCAGTCCGGCAGCACGGAGGTGCTGAAGAGGATGAGCCGCAAGTATACGAGAGAGGCGTATCTGGAGCTGGCGAGCAAAATCCGGGCGGCGATTCCGGACGCGGTGCTGACCAGCGACATCATCGTCGGATTTCCCGGCGAGACGGAGGAGCAGTTCGAGGAGACGCTGTCGCTCGTTCGCGAGGTCAGGTTCGACTTCGCCTATACGTTCATCTATTCGCCGCGGGAGGGGACTCCGGCTGCAGGCATGGAGAACGACGTGCCGGAAGAGGTCAAGAAAGCCCGGCTGCTGCGGCTGAACGCCCTGCTCGCGGAGATCGGCCGGGAAGCCCACGAGGCGCTGCTGGGGCGGACGGTTGAAGTGCTGGTCGAGAGCGAGAGCAAGAACCGGCCGGATGTCCTGTCCGGGCGCACGCGCAGCAACAAGCTCGTTCATCTGGAAGGGCCGAAGTCGCTCATCGGACAGTTCGTCCAGGTGAAGATCGTCGATGCCCACACCTGGTACATCAAGGGAGAGATCGCGGCGGAGACGAGCGAGGCGGGTTAGGATCCATTAGGAGCAGGCTGCGGCGGCAGCCTGCTATTTTTGATGGCTGGAGCGGCGCCAGCCCGAGAGAATCCGGAAGTCCGATCATAGACTGATAGGGAGAGTTCGGATGCAAGGAGGAGAGGGAAAATGAAAGGAATCGATTGCGCGGTTCCGTTGACGGTTTCAACGGCCAAGGCGGCGGCCGCAGCCGGCTATGTTTTCGCTTGCCGCTACCTGGTGCCGGCGGCGTATGCCTGGAAGAGGCTGACGCGCGCCGAGGCCGAGGCCATCACGGGAGCGGGCATGATGATCGTCTCCGTATACGAGACGGTGAACAACCGTGCGGCCTCGGGAGCCGCGGCAGGCAAGGCCGACGGAGCGGCGGCGCTTCTGGAGGCGCAAGCCGTCGGGCAGCCGGCCGGCAGCGTCGTCTATTTCGCCGTCGACTATGATGCCCAGGCATCGGATTTTGACGCTATCGAGGCCTACCTGAAGGCGGCGCGGGCGCAGATTCCGGCCTATCGGATCGGCGTGTACGGCTCCTATGCCGTCGTGGAGGAGATGGCCAGGCGAGGAGCGGCCCAGGCTCTTTGGCAGACGTATTCCTGGAGCCGGGGCAGGCTCAGCAGCCGCGCCAATATCCGCCAGTACAGCAACGATCAGAAGCTTGCGGGCATGACGGTGGATTTCAACGAATCTTTCGGAGGAGAAGGATGGTGGAACACGATGGCATCGGCGTTCAAGGATGTGCCCGACAGCTATTGGGCGAGCTCGGCCATTGAGAGAGCGGTGAAGGAAAATCTGATGGGAGGGTATCCTGACGGGACCTTCAAGCCGGATCAGCCGCTTACGCGGGCGGAGATGGCAGTCATCCTGTCCCGTCTGCTCGACCGGGGCTGAGCCCGCCGGGAGGCAGGGAGAAGAGCAAGCGGCAGCCGGGAATGTCCGGCTGCCGCTTTTTTGTTACGGCCTGACTTCAATCGATCGGAAGGCGGGAATGTTTTTGACCAGAAGCAGAAGGAGGGAGACGAAAGCCATCAAGCCTTCCATGGCCGCCAGCAGGATGCCTTTCCAGCGGATCTGCTAGAGCAGCCGGAAAGAGAAGGATGCCGTTGTACCGTTTCATGCGCAGCCCCCTTTTCATCGCTATCAAAGGTATTGCTTTCCACTCGCATGCTTCCAAATCCTCCCTTTCTTCCGGAAAAGGCTAACAGCGGCAAGCGTTGAGGTCGACATAAATAAAGGCGGCCGGACCGCGGCTGCAGTGCGGTTGGTCTGCGACTACAGCAAGGCTGGAACGAAAGGGAGTCAGGCAATGAAGACATCATCTGCAAGCCGAAAATCGAGGGGAATGCTGCTGCTGGCGGCAGCATCGCTGCTTCCAGGCCTGGCGCTGGGAGCCGTTCCGGCTCAAGCGGCGGAGAAAACATACGGATACACGGACGCCGACGCGTCGTTCGTGCCGCTCCGCGCGCTCAAGCAGCTGCCCGGAGTAAGCGTGTCCTGGGACGCAGGCAAAGGGACGGCCGAAATCGTGCGGGACGGCAGCAAGGCTGTCCTGACGATCGGCAACAAAGAAGCCGTCGCAAACGGGGAGAAGGCCTCCCTGAATAGAGCTCCTTTTCTGGAAAACGGGGCTGCTTACGTGCCCCTTTCCTTTTTGAGCAAGCAATTCGGCATTGGGACGGAACGGCTTGTGTCGGCTAATGCCGTGTCCCTGTCTCTGGACGGCGAGAAGCTCAGGCTGCCGCTCG
>Ga0194137_10001665_pt1 | contig 13457 bp, 29 predicted proteins | sample TARM_MetaG_T3_14_FD_134025 | JGI IMG/M metagenome (GOLD analysis project Ga0194137, IMG submission 134025) | Freshwater microbial communities from Pennsylvania, USA, analyzing microbe dynamics in response to fracking - TARM_MetaG_T3_14 (version 2) | ecosystem: Environmental > Aquatic >... | reverse complement strand
TTCACTTTCTCTTGTGTATCCAAGCCCGGATGTGTCCCATCTTGCAAAGCTAAACTCAGATGGTCGATTAGAATGCTTACGCGATCAAGCGCTTCAAAGTTGTTCCATTTATCGTTCATTTATGGATCCTCCCAATCATTATGCTTCACTCTTAGTCTGAATATCTCATCTTGCAATTCTTGAATGTGATAAGCAAGACAATATTGTCCAAATTCATTCTCCACTCTGGTGATCAGTGGGGTGTCATAGAAGTAGCCGTAATCATACTCAATCTTGAGGTTATACCTTGGAATTTCTTTCATCTCTAATCCTCTTCTAATATCTCTCTTACATATTCTTTAAAGAACTTAACAGCACCCTCTTCCATAAGTTCGCCACCTTCATCTAGATTATGACACAGAAGCCTCTCCGCTACCATTTCAGCTTTGTCTTCCTCTCCTTGTTTGTAATAGCGCTCTTCTAAGAGATAGAAAGTCAGAGCGTTTGCCCACTCTTGTCTTTCGTTGAATTGTCGTATGTGTCTAGGGGTATAAAGCATTAAGCCTCTCCTTCACATATTCATAATCAACAATTCTAGCATCATCTCCAAGCTTGTCAAGCAAATCATTTAGCACACTAGACGTAAAGCTTGTCAGATTGCCTGGACTATCTTTCTTGATGTAATATACGCTACCTGAATATCCGTGGATAAAAGCTTCATCACCATCTTCTTCAATACGTAGGCAACCACTATTAATTCTCCAAGAATCTCCGTGCAAGTAGCCTCCACGCCAGGATGAGAACAGCTTAATCAGAATGCCTTCATCAGGCTGTTTAATTTCAATAAACCTATATGCGTCTGGATAGTACATCATTCCTCCAATTTCTTAACAGCATTCTCAATATCTTGCTCTGTTGTCTTTCCTTTAAGATAGAATTCAGACATGAGCATCTTTGTATCTTTCTCTGTGAGCTGATGTCTTCCAGACATCTCCCTTACAGCTTTGCATAGTTTGATAAAGGTCATTCGGTTTACTTCTCCTCGGTTTTTAGTCACCATTAGTGAGTGTATCAGCTATTTTCTAAACCATCAAGTACACCTCCAAGCTAGTGAAAGAGTCCCTAAAATGGAGCTAAGAAATAGCTGATTCTGCCACAACAATTACATTTATGTTGGTGTTTACTCTTTTTAACACAAGCTGTTGGTAACATCAAGCCTTTCTTGCATTTAAGACATACTGTCTTTGGTTGATTATAGAATGGTACTTTCATTTTCTCTCCTCCAATAATAAAGCCCCGTCAGAGCGGGGCAATTGTCTTACTTTTTCAAAGCGGTGTCAACAAGCAATTGCATCTCACGCTCTGTCTCTACAGCAGCTCTATTATACGCTTCCTGCCACGTTTCAAACGAGAGTTGAGCAAGCTGCTCATTGGTCATAAAGGGGAGCCAGATCAGAGCTTGCTTAAATGCTTTAAATGAATGGGCATGACCGCAATCCATCTTGCATTGTACTTTATTTCCGCACTCAGGACAAGCCATCTTGTCAACTTTATCTTGCATGTTCAATGTTGTTTTCCTTGTATCAACAAATGAATTTCAGTGAAGAATCTTTCCTCCGCTGCTTTCTTGGCATCTTCTACGGAGTCCCAAGAGTCGTACCAAACTTCTTCACCGAAAGGAGTTTCATCAAACCCCATACCACTGTTACAATGCTCTTTCCACCCCTTCCATGTTAAAAGAAATCTACCAAACGGAGTATCTGCAAAGCAATGGTTATAGGAGCAATAACTATTTGGTGGAAAATCTTCTGACCATTTTAACTTACTCAACTTTCTTCTCCTTCACTATCTCTCATCTCAAGAACATAAGCTGAACGTCTGTCTTGCAATGTGACAAACTCAATGTACACACGCTTAGGCTTTGCGAACTTCAAGTAGTCCAAGCAACTATCAAGCGTTCGGAATAGCTTCTGTCTTGGTTGAATTATCTGAAGCTCTCCTGAAAGGGCTTCTTTATCTTCTTGTTCGATTTTATTCATTCTGATCACCTCTTGTCCACTTTACAAATTCATTGTTCAGTTCAATCATTGCAAGCTTACCACGAAAGAAACTTCCAAGATCACAGAAAATCTGATTACCAAGCTTTTCAATCTCTCCTGATTCAGTAGGGGAGTGTCCGGTAAGGATAAAGTCTGCCCCTTTCACATTAACAGGAAGCCCTCTGTCAATATTTCTACGACTCCACTGCGCCGTAGCTTTGCCGTTCCAATCAAACTCAGCTTTTGTGATGTTAGTCCACTCATCCCAATCATTGTACGGACAATCTCCATGTACAATACCAACTTTAACATCACTTGGCAGCAGCAATTCAATCGAAAGTGGAAGCTCTTTGAATGCTTGATAGATCGCCTCCATTTCTCTGTCTTCAAGAAAAGCGACCCAACTACCTCCATTAGCCACTAAACAACTTGTTGCTTGTCCTTGCCAATTTTCTTCTTTTGCGGATATGAATAAGTCTTCGTGGTTTGCTTGGATAGAGTGTAACCAAGGCTCGTACAAATAGTCAAGAACGTATTTGCTATCTGGGCCTCTATCGGTGAGGTCTCCTCCAACAAAGAGAATATCCGTGTCTGCGTTAAATGACACTTCTCGTAACTTTTCGTGTAGCAGATCAAAATGACCGTGTACGTCAGTTGTAAAGAAAATACGCCCTTTGAAGTCTCTCAGATCATATTGATGAATATGCTCTTGACTTCCTATGATTTTTGGTTTCATTTTAGGGGTTCCCAGTTTTCATTCATCTCACGCAATCCTACACCAACAGGTTTTGTCGGCACACCATCATCACTTAACTCTTCGTATTCAAACGTGATGAATGTGTCGATTAGTGTAATAGCATTCTCAAACTTACGGTAGTCGATATCAGGATGGCTGTCAACACGCATAAGGCATTTAAATTCAACCCCGTTCTGTAACACACAAGACAGCAAACCTGCATTATTCTTGTCAGGTACACAGCCAATCACCTTAGCTTCAGCATCAAGGCGTGGTTTACGTTTGATTAGATTGTAGCTCCGCTTACCATAATCGTATTTCCCGTCGAGGTTGCGATAAACCATTCCTTCCGCACCTTGCTCAAGCCACTTTTCATACCAAATATCAGCTTCGGCTTCGTTAGAGACTAAAATTGTAGGAACTGCTACAATGCTTACAAGCTCCAATTGCTGAATACTTTGCATATCAGAAATACGAACTTCTTGTGGACTATCGCTACATGTATCGTACATAGCAAAGAAAAGACGGTGTGTGTTCTCATTCGGCTTACGAAATGCACTAATAACCTGTTGCAGACTCAGACCACCTTGCTTCACATGACCTGCAAAGATTTCACCGTCAATACCATCTTTCATCAAACCACTTTTAACAAGCTTGTTAATATCTTCTTTCCAGTGCTCAGGAAGATAAATACTTTCACCTTGCTTGCTCTGACAATTACCCTCAGAGTCAATGAGCATACGTTGCCCATTCAACTTAGGTTGAATATAACAAGGATATTTAACCTTGTGTGAATAATCATTGAAGTTCTGAGCTTTCATTGGTGTTCGTGTTACAAAACCAAGAGCTTCCTCTTTATCTTCAAAATAACCTTTCTTCTTTTGCTTCACCCACTTAGCTAGAGCTTCTGTGTCAGCTTGCTCTGATGCTGTGGTTGCATTACTACGACCTACATTCATTGGAACAGCAGTTGTCCGTTTCTCTTGAATCTTGCCACCGAGCTTGCCGTGACGGACAACGATAACGTCATTTTGTGTAAACACTTCCCACAGCTTCAAACCACCTGAACTGTCTTTGCCATATAGTGTTGGAAAAATCATTTTACCTCCATATCGTTTCTTTATCGTTCAATAGATCAGATTCTATTTGTGAAGCTCTGTGAAGTAGCCCATAGTAAAGCTTCTTGTGTTCTTTGTATTGGTTTGCAGTTTTTACGATAATATCAACCTTTGCTTTCTGCCAAGCCTTGTGGGCCTCGTGGTAATTTCCGAACATTCCTAAGTGAACACTTATGCTCTTACCGTCAACGTAGTCTCTACAACTCGCCTTAATAGAGTTTCTGTCCATTGACACACCAATTGGTAAATTTCCTCGTTTAGCGACGTTAGAGATAAACAGACCGTTGACCTGCATTGGTACAAACATACAAAGGTTTGCATTATATGACTTATTACCTTGCATGAGGATGTCCTTATCAATAGCCCACATCCTGCCGCTACTCTCTTGCTTTTTATAACCGTACTCACTGTTAGCCCATTCTGCAAAGTCTTGGAAGTCAAGAAAATCATTAGTAACTTCAGCATACCTTGGATTTTTACTTGTAGAGTTACCACAACGCTTATTGATGTCTGACCACAACAGTGATGCCCGAGAGAAGTAACGTACACTACTACCACCTGTAGTTAAAATTTTAGAGGCAATGTATCTGCCCGTTTCTTCGTCTTCCATGTCATATTTTAAACAAACTATTTCCATTTAATTCTCCTTAAATTTTTATCACTTTAACACCATGATCTTTCAAATATTCAATACCTGAAGAATCTCGGTAGTCGTGGCGATAATATACGGTGGAAATACCTGCTGTCAAGATTTTAATTGAACAGAAACGGCAGGGGCTGTGACTCACGAACATTGTGGCACCATCTGCTGTCTCCGTAGAGTTCCAAAGCTTCTGTAATGCTGCATCTTCACTATGACGGCACTCAGGCTTTGTGTTCCCTTGATCATCTTCACACTCTTCTGTATCCCACCCTGGTGGCATCCCGTTTACGCCTAAAGAAATGACAGAATCATTCTTGTAAATCAGTGTACCCACCTTTAGGCGTTTAGATGTGGACGTTTGTCCAAATCTCTCTGCCATATCCATCAAGGCCAGTTTGTACTTGAGTTTCACGTATTATCAACTCCTCAAATTTCTTTTGTCTCTCTGTTCAGACAATGATCAAGCCTAAGTTGCCAGACACGTTTTGTCAAGGCTTCTGCTACGTCTGTACGAAAGCATGATTGCTTTGCATACCAATGAATTGCTTTTTCAATAGCCGCTGCTTTGGCCCATTGCCATGCCTTATGAGCTTCCTGTTCATCTCGGTACATACCTAAATACAAATTCTCACCATCTTCTCGTAAGAAAGATTTAAATTTATTATAAAAAGCATGTACTCCTATCGGCGTAGCTCCCCTGCTGTTGTGTCTGATGTTGAGGAGCTTATTTATTCTAGGAGGTACAAAGCAGCAAGCGTCTGGAGAGTACGTTTTATTACCCTTAATTAGAATATCTTTATCTAGGTCAAGACCCTCCCAGTTTTGCTTTTCCATCCAAGCTTTAAAAACAGTAAAGTATCTCCACTCCTCGCAGACAGATCCATCTAGATATGTAGGATGCTTCTCTTTGTATTCCTGTTTAAATGTACGCCGCAGCATGTTCATCCATCTATCATAGTAGGGACACATAACTTGTTTACCATCAATCAACGGCTGTACTGCGACAGGCGAATCGTTAATCCCCCAATTATATACTAACCCCTTCTTGTACAATTTTCTCATAAACACCCACCCCCCTCTATCTCCATCAATCTTAACCACTTACCATTCATCCATAATCTCAAAAGATTGTTGGTGTTTAATAAGGGCTTCCGTTGTATTCGTTCTCTGTTTCAAGTAGGAATTTAGCAAAGTTCATATTTATTCTCCTAGTACAAACTTATATTGCATAAAGTCCTTCTCGGTTTGGAATCGAATCATGTGATCACCTTTATTTGATTCCACATAGAACCCCTTCTTACTCGGCTTACCTTTTACAGTCTGAACAATACGGGCATTACCGGCAGCCAGAATCTGAATCATATCTTCCCCACCATGAGAATTTACAAACGATACAAAATCTGTATTCACTGTTGTAATGGTCTGCCACACACTCTCAACAAGATTGTTATGCATCCAGATAGCACGTTTCAAACCAATATACTCCTGCCCTACACAAGCAAATCGTGGTTGTTTGAATCGCAGCAGGCGTAGTGTTTGAGAGTCGTATACTGGTTCATATTTAAGACTAGCCATAAAGTTTACAAGAGATTCCTCTTGAATTTCTTCTGTATTGGCGTATTCAAATTCTTCATTCATTTTATTTCTCCTTTATTTCTTCTGTCCACGCCTAGTGGAAACCCCAGTGCAAGTATAGATACCCGCTTCGTTCTTAATCCTACCCTTTGTAATTTTCGCAGCCACTACAGTGTAGCGATTTTCTCCGTATTTCTCATTCACGACTTGCTGTGCTGCCTGTCGATCAGATGTATGTATGAAGAAATAGTTTTGCATACTGTCCATAATGTAATACGTTGCTGGTGGTATGAACATATAGTCAGAAAACTCTTCGTAGCTTACAATGGTTGTTTTGATCTTGTCAAGGTCTTTTGTCATTCAATCTTACTTCCATCGAGATTTTTAATATAACGAATAACACCCACTCCGTAATTTACTTCTTTTACCAAAACATACTCCCACCAAATCCAGATATTTTCCAGTTTAACTGGCCACCAAATAAACTTAACACTCCATTCTGGGGTATCCTTAACAGGGCAACGCATATTTTCCTCTCCTAAAACCACTGGTCAAACAATTCGTCCAATTCTTCTTTGTCACAAACTTCCATCTCACTGATGCGTTCATGTAATTCTGCCCTAAATTCTGAGATTTGACTAGGGGTATATCCTGAGTCTAGTGCTCGTGCTACAAGATAATCCATTGCATCTTCAGTTTTCATTTAATTCTCCTTATCCATTGAGAGCACACGTTGTTGTATGCTCCCGTTCGTTAGATTTTAATGCAGAAGTGGTTCTTCGTCAAGAGGAAGTGGTTCGGATTCTTCACGTTCACTTTCCCACTCAGCTTGCCGTGCGTCTAGGACGCGTTTCCAACGCTCTCGCATTTCTTCATCATCTAGCCAAATTTCTCTGCCTCGTAACACTTCGTCAATTTCCGTAGGCGATAAGTAAATTTCATAAACTTCTCGGATAAACTTTTGTGTCTGCTTGGCAGTGAAGTCTACATGAGCTTGGATGTTAGAGCTAGTCCCCATGCTACCAAAAGATGCTTGATGCACGAGGGAGCTTGTAAAGTCCTTAACTTCAATGTCGTCACAAGATAATGCAATCATTGACGCAGCACTGTGGCATTCACCTTCAATAATAGCAATCACTGGGCAGTTGCATTCCTTAATAGCGTTCCTATACGCGATTGCTGAACTAAGCATTCCGCCTGGAGAATTAATATTGATTCGTACCAAATCTTGTTCACTTGCTGTACGTAGTACATGGAAAGCATCCCGATAGTATTTAGGTTCACGAATTTCTTCATCAAGAAGAATATCATAAACCGTCTGCACATGTGTGTAGGTTTCTTGCAGCACCTGACATTGTTGTTCAGGCAGGATTGGGAATAGTTCTTCGTTCATTTAATTCCAAGCTCCTTTTCTTTGGCTTTAACCATTGCTTTCGTTAGATTACTACGAACAATATCATCGCTTGTAGCTTTAATAATCTTGATATGTTCTTGAAGCTCAGGGTTATTCTCCACGAACTTACACAACCAGTCAAGACCGCTCTCACCCTTAATATCAGTTTGTAGGCCAGTACCATCACCAATTAGAATGAGTTTACTATTTTCCTCCATCCGAGTAATCATTGTATAAAGCTCTTCCTTAGTCATACACTGGAGTTCATCAATGATCATGCATCCAGAGACAGACCGACCTCTGGAATATTCTGGCGCCAAAAGTTCGACACTGCCATTAGCAAGGCAATTCTCATAGTAAGATTTACCGTAGCGATTCCACATAACTTCAAGCAGAGGCATCAGAAACGGCTCATACTTCTGTTGTAGAGTGTTTGGAAGCATACCCAAAGAACGCCCCATTGGAATAACTGCACGAGATAGTACCAACTTGTCAATAAGACCTTTCTTGAGCCAATCAGACGCCTCACACATGGTTAGGTATGATTTCCCAACTCCGGCTGGAGCAACAAACGCTACGACCTTATACTGGGCCAGCGCAGCAAGAAACTCTTTTTGTACAGCAGTTTTGGCCTGTACTGGAGGTTTAACTTCTTGCTCAAACTTTTCCTTAATGACACGTCCCACACTTTCCTTCTTTTCCCACCTTGCTTCGACACATTGACGTTGATTACGCTTCATTAATAATTCCTTCTGTCAATTAATACAAAGGTTTCCCAACAATATCGTCATACTCCCATCCAGCATCCACTACATCCAACCGGACGTCTTCTACGTAATCTCCTCCACTAGTCCAAGAATACCGCACTACCCCATAAGAAGTCAAGTAATCTTCAAAATTAGTTGTCTCTGAATAATAACGATTTACAGGTTCCTTATCTTTTGTTAGTAAGATGAAGTCTTGATATGGGATCACATCTTACCCTCCACATATTTCACCAATGAATAGAAATTATCCTCATTTACATCAACCTCTTGGAAGTCTAATTCAATTTCTAATTGGTCTTCAATTTCAATCAGGGTTTCAATTAGATCAACAGATTCAACACCATTTGATTGAAGAGAGTCATTTTTATTGAACTCATCCTCACACAACCCATTCACTTCAAGGATAGCATCCAGCACAACTTCTTCAATTTCAGTCATTTCATATCCCTCAGTTTCTCTTTAACACTTTCCACTTCTTTAATCAAATTGTCAAGCTGTTCTTGTAGCTTATCTTTTTCTGATTTTACTTGAGAAATTTGTCCATTAATTCTATGACTGGCTTGTCCGTAGTATAGGGCGTCTACTTCAATTTGGTCACAATAGAGTTTAAAAGTAAAGCCGTTCATTTCTACACTAAGCTCTGCATTATTTTCATAGAACAACTTTTGCCCTCCGAATACCTTATGAAAATACTCACTTGGTAGCTTAATTTCAAACTCATTCATCGTCCATCCTCCTTCTTCAATTTATAAATAATAACAGCCACAGGCCAAATAAGGCAATAACTTGTGATAAGAATTCCCCACACCCACTTAGGAATACTATCTCTAACAATATTTCCATCATCTTCTTTGTAGGCTTTCCAGACAAAGCAACTGATAGTAAAGCCTATCAGCAGGTAGATAGCAAGTAATGTTTCTAAAACCATTTACAATCCTCCTCAATTTCATATTCCAGAATCTCTGGATAATGTTCTTTCATATATTCTTTTAATTCATCTTCATTTGACATTAGTTCACAGCATGGCACCTCTTGGTAAGATTTGTCAACCTCCCAGATTTCAAGATAGCTTTCTGAGTCTGAACAACATCCACAGCTCAGCAGGAAGGGTTTGTAAACGTAACGGATTTTGGTTGTCATTGTTCCTCTTCCACAAAAGCCCTTACCAAGATAAGCTTACTGCTAATTTTTACAGGAAATTTCTCAATTGCTTCATCAGCAGCCTTAATTTTATTTTGAGCTGACACACAACCATGGTATTTGCCGTCAATATAGACCTGATAAAGCTTATTCAAATCTTCGATCATTTTAACTCTCCTATTAAGACATAACACGCAAAGGATTTTTCCCATTACGCAATTCTACACACCAGTTTTCCCAACAAACTCCTATGTTTCAATTGATTCTGGGGCTATTTCTGAGCTTGTTTATCAGCATGCTTGTCATGCACCCACTCAAGCAGCAATCCCACTTCACTATAAGCAGGCCAGCTTGGGTTCATTTGTACCAGTTGCTTGATAGTTTTGCAACCACACTCTTCCAAATATTCTTCTTGACTTACACCAAGAGATTTGATAGCTCGTTTTACGTATTTACTTTCGTTAGCAATATACCAAGCGGGCAAGCGTAGATTATATTCACTTGCAATCTCACGCCAGTGCTTCTCATCCTCTCCGAAGTCTGTGAACAGATTCTCAGATGCCCAGTCCATCTTAGCTTGCTTTGTAGCTTTAGCCTTCTCTCGATCTTCTTGCGTGATAATACCGAATGTCATTGTTTGTTCTCCTCATAAATACGTTTACGAATCTCTTCAATGTTAATTGGTTTGTAGTCAATGTTCTCCAACGATGTATTGAAATACCGTTTATCATCCAGTGTAGCATAATGAACATGTCCATGAATGTTCATCTTACCACGAAGCTCTGCTGGGTGGATAGGACAATGTGACAACCAGAACTCCCTGTACTTCTTTAGAGAATACACTGAGTCAAAGTGTTTTACAATCTCTGACATAGGGATGTTATCGGTACAGTTCCCCGTAACAGATACTTTACCACATCTTCTGCTGATCACTGTGCCGTGTTTCACTGTAACACCAATAGTCTTACCTCGTGAAGCAAGCTCCGAAACCACAACCTTACTTTTTGAGCTAATAGACGAACCTTGGCAGATATAGCACAAATATTGTAACTTACCATTAGAAAATCCACTCATGTTTATCTTTTCCTTGAAACACATGGCATATCCGTTTTTAACACAAGCCTCTTGGATGATATCAACATTGTTCTTATTAATGGTGGTCCAGTGTATCTTGTTTACCTCCGTATGCCCGTCAGTGATTTTAAGAACTTGTAAGAAAACTTCAAGTTGTTTACGACTTAGCTTAGACCAGTCCTTCGGTATCTGCTTTGAATCATTCAGGAAGGTATGGATGTCCCTAGACGCTTGTCCGTAGATTCTAATATAAAAAGGTTGTAGTTTGTTTATACCGTACTTTTTACACTCCTTCTTTGTATAAGGAATTTCTAGAGATTTCAACAACGATTCCAAAGCTTCAATTTTCCTCTCTTTAGATAATTTGAATTGCACACGAGTTTTTCTTTCTGAAGTCCGTAGCATAGTTCCATCCATAATAACCCACGTCAGCAGACGTATCCAATCATCTGTTAAATTTACACACGAGTCTTTCCCTGAAATAGCTGACAAAGTGAATTTCCTATTATCATGCTCCCCAACAGACTCAGAGACTGGTATGAGTTTATTGTCAATTACAAGATTATGTCCAGAGGATACAACCTCATCAATCCATACCCCCTTAACACCATACATTACAGAATCTTCATTTACCACTACACGTTTAGGTCTGTCGTACTCTAATTTATTTGTAGAGAGACATACTGTTGCAACCTCGGTATCTGTTGTAATTTTTTCAACATTAACCCACCCGTCAGAAGTTAGTAGTTCTGTATCTGTGGAGTGACAATGGTTCCCAACAATCAATACCTTCTGTTCACCAACCCACTTACCAACATCTTTCAACCTTTCTTGTGTGAACGCAATATCCCCCATGAAGAAAACTTTATCTCGTTTCGTCACTACAGAGTGATAGCGTTCCTTGACATATTCGTAGTGCTCCTCTTCGCTGGAAAACTGAGTGCGGAATTTACAAATGTTCTTGTGACCCGCGTGAATATCGCCTAAAAAATATACAGTTGCCATTTAACTATTCTCCTTAAAATATTCTTCTCTTGTCATTCCTGTGTAAGCCTGCCACATGTCGTTGTCAAGGCCATCATAGTATGCTTTCTGAGCTGATGCAATACCAACATATTTGTGAAAGATTCTCTGTTGTCGTTCATCAAAGTCTTGAGGCATTTCCTTGATCTTTCCATAAGCGTATAGCCTTGCAGCGTCTACAGCTTGTTTACGCCTCATTGCACTGGGTTTCACTCTTAACCTCCTTTACACTAACAATGAAAAACTCTTGTGACCCATGATCGTACAGAGCAGCTACCTGAACACCGCTATCCTCAGTTACAATCACTCTGACATTCTTATTGTCAAGCTCTTTCCAATTGAATGTGCTGATTTCTTCATCTTTAATCATTTCATTCTCCTCTACAAGACAAGCTCATTCCTGTCCTTTCAAGCTCTATAGTAGCAACTGATTCTGGAGGATGCAAGAGGAATTTTCAGAGAATGTAGAGAAATTTGTGATGGTGTGGGTGTTGACAGGCTTGGGTGAGGGGGTTATGATGGAGGGAGTCAGCGGTGGGGTTATGATTGAAAAAATGTTGGAGCTTTGTGCTCTAACAATATTTGTTCTGCATATAGGAGGATTGTGTATTGGTATGAGTATTGAGAGGGTTAAGGTTAGGGATTTAGGTGTATTAGATCAGTATCAGTTGCTCTTACAGTCTTACAAAGCTAAGCCATTCAGAGAAGATAATAGTGCTTACAATCAGCTTGTGGATGAGTACAGTGAAACCCTTACGGGTAAGTCTTATCCAGCAGTGCAGTGGTTCTTTACTAACATTTGCAAGGCTATGAAGAAGAGATGTAAGGCTATGAGTGTGAAAATGGATAAGAACTATTGGAGTGGTAATGTAGCAGGTATTGGTGCAAGAAAGGTAAAAGAGGTTGTTGACTACTTTGAGAAAGAAGGTTATATTACTATTTACACAGGTAGTAAAGACTTGAGAGCTTGGTGGAAGTCATACCCTACGATTATCAAATTCAATGATAGGCTGTATGACCTGATTGATTTACGGAAGGTTGAATTATTTTTACCAGAGGAAAGGTTGGCTTTCCCTATCGTAGTCAAAGATCGGAAGACAAAAGAACCTATAGCTTTTGAGGTAAATGAAATGGTGAATAAGATGGAGAGAGAATTGAACAGTTACAACGATTCCTTCAAAGATGTGTTAATCGAGTTTAATGGTGAAGTGGTTCCTGCACTTGAGTACAAACGCTCATTCAGTGGTGATCTTTATAAAGGCGGACGCCTGTTTGCTCACGGTGGTAGTGTTCAGCTTCTACCAGAGAAGTATCGGCTTGAATACTTGACACTGGATAAAGAAAGTGTGGTGGAAGTGGACTACAAAGCAATTCACCCGAATATGATGTATGAAATGTTGGCACTTGAGAACGACTCAATTTACAAGCTGGCTAAGAAGGGTTTTGATCCGTATTCAGCAGACTCATCTTTTATTGAAGTTGATGAAAAAGCTATTGCTATGCACAAGGTTAAATTTGGATTGACAAAATATGAACCTGTCCGCAAGCTGTATAAACGAGCTTTGCTCATGGCCATCAACTGTCAAAGCGATGTTCAGACAAGGAACACAATCAACCAAGAGCTTTACAGGGATTCCAAGCTTGACGAATGTGACCGCGAATTTGTTGGTATTAGTAAGCCGGATGTCAGTAAGATTCTTGAAGCGCTGAGCGAGCACAATACAATCATTAGCGATTATTTCTACAAGGACTACGGAATTGTTCTTCAGAATCTAGATAGTAAGATTGCTCTTCGCGTAATTGAATTACTTCTTCAGGAAGGTCAGACGTGTCTTGCTTATCATGATTCGTTTGCAGTGAAGAAAAGCATACAACCACTTCTTGAGTTTGCTATGAAAGAGGCGTGGAAGGATATTCTTGGTGATAATAAGTTCTGCTATTTGGATGTTAAATGATATGGACGGATTAGT
>Ga0194137_10001663_pt1 | contig 13466 bp, 15 predicted proteins | sample TARM_MetaG_T3_14_FD_134025 | JGI IMG/M metagenome (GOLD analysis project Ga0194137, IMG submission 134025) | Freshwater microbial communities from Pennsylvania, USA, analyzing microbe dynamics in response to fracking - TARM_MetaG_T3_14 (version 2) | ecosystem: Environmental > Aquatic >... | reverse complement strand
TTTTTTAATACATCTTTTTATTTTTATCTCATATAATTTAAGACACAATGTTATAGTGGTTAGTTGTTAATATCTAATTCAATATTTTCATTTATCCACACTTTGCTATAAGTTATAACCAATACTCACAATGGAGGATTTGCGGTGATACTTTTTTTTCAGAATATACTATATAACTTTTTTATTTCCATAGGTGTAATGCTCGGTGGTTGTATTTTTGGCGCTTTAGCTGCAACCTTTTGTGGCCATCCACCCCTAAAGACCATGTTAGATTTATGCGATAAAATTAAAATATGGGCAGTAGTAGTCGCACTGGGAGGGACTTTTAATTCTATTAAACTACTTGATACAGGTATTTTTAACGGTGAGATTAAGATGCTATTGAAGCAGGTTATATACATCCTTAGTGCCCTGTCAGGGGCACAGTTAGCCTATAAACTAATCTATTATTTTGAAGGTAGTGGACGTCTATGAAATTAGTAAGTACAAAAATATATTTTATCCTCTTAGGTTTTTTAATAGGTCTTGTGACAATGAATTTGTTTCAGATTCACACTATCGACCGGCTCTATCGTATACAAACAAATTTAACTAACCAACTTCTCGACAAGGAGGTTAAGTTACAAAAATTTAATGAAAGTGCCAATGAAAAGAAAATGTATATAGTTAAGAATCTAGAAATCAAGATTGAGTTTGACGGTAACCCTAGAATAATTGAAGATATTGAAAATACAATAAGGTTTTATTTAAACGACTTGGTGGGTCGGGAGGTTGAAACAATCGACGGGGCCTTAGTCTATAAGATTATACATGAGAGAATCTTAGACATCGACGAAAAACAAATTACATTATCCTTAAATTATATTATTATAAATGAAACTATTTCTATTGGAATAAAAGCTCAGCAATAAAATATATTTAAACTAAGCATGATTATTTTTAAGGGGTGATTAGTATGCAAATTTTCTTTTTTAAAAAGCGGAATCTTTATATATCCGCAATAGTTATATTGATTATACTCGTTTCCTTATTTGCATTCCTCTTTATAAAAAAAGCCAGCCCTGCTCATATGTATCCCGTTTTTAAGCAGGCTATGGTAACACAGTATTCACTTTTCTCATAACAACGTTTAAAAGCAGAGGCCTTAGGAGTCAGTACCCTTAAAACGGACACAATAAAAAAGAGATAGTTACGCTAGAGCTAACAGCCTATAATCAGTAGGTGTTAGCTCTTTTAATTTCATTTGTAACCGTTCATTATTATAAAAATAAACATAATCTCTAATTAAATTCCTAGCTGTGAATCTATCAAATTTTCCACAAAAATATATACACTCTGTCTTTAAAGCACTAAACCAAGATTCTATTGGAACATTATCTACACAACTACCCCTATAGGAAACACTATGCTGTATTTTATTTTTCTTTAAGTTTTTTTGTATAAGCCAAAGAAGTAACTTGAACACCTTGGTCAGAGTGTAAAATCAAACTCTTTCTGAGGCTATAAAGGATTGTGTTTAATGCAATGTTTAACGTATCCAACACTAAGGCATTATCATTTAGCACCTCATTTCCCAGACTATGACTTAGGTATTTTAGTCAGTGTAGTTAACAGTTATATAGAAATTGGCGATTGGGCTCTGAATCCTGTTTTAACAGAGGAAGGTTTAGATAGACTTCAAGACATTATGACAGAAACTGGGAATTAAATCAAAGAGTACATCGGGAGGCTATTGAAAAACACTGAGTTTGCTAAAAAAGCTATGGAATAGTCTTATCTACAAACAGCAATGGGGATTATGTATAACCATACTCATTATTGCTATTTTTTTACTTAGGCAAAAATTATTTTACATTACCTATTTATTTTGGAATATAGGCTTTCTTTTTTCAACAAATGCACTCATTCCTTCATCTTTATCCATAGTTGCAAAACAAAGGGCTGCAACATCCCTTTCAAGTTCTAATCCATTAGTCATATCCATATTTAAACCTCTACTTATAGCTAATTTCGCATATTTTATAGCAATGGGGGCCTTAGAAGTTATTAACCTCATCATTTTTTCAGCTTCATCCATTAGATCCTCACTCGATACTACTTTATTTACCAGTCCAATTTCCTTCGCCTCAATTGCATTTATAAAGTTACCCGTATAAATTAATTCTTTGGCTTTTCCTAGACCAACAATTCTAGTTAATCTTTGAGTGCCCCCAAAGCAGGGTATGACACCTAAATTAACTTCTGGCTGACCAAACACGGCACCTTCAGCGGCTATTCTAATATCACAAGCCATAGCAAGTTCACATCCACCCCCCAGTGCATAGCCATTAACTGCTGCTATAATTGGTTTTTCGATGGATTCGAGTTTATTAAATATATTTTGAACAAAACCAGAATAATTCCTTCCTTCTTCCGATTTGTATGGCTGAATTTGAACTATATCTGCTCCGGCAACAAATGCTTTTCCATCACCTCCCGTAATTATAGCTCCTTTTATGCCTTCTTCTGTATTTATGTAATCTATAACGTGTTCTAATTCCATCAAAGTCTCATTATTTAGAGCATTTAGAGCTTTGTGGCGGGTAAACACCACAGTTAAAACTCCATCCTTTACGCTGATCGTTAAGTTTTTAAAATTCATACGTATCGACCCCCTACTTTTTTATTTTATTATTCTTTATAGATTAAAGCAATTTTCATTTCAACTTTGTAAAATTCTTAACTATTAATCATGTAATTAAGAATACTAGTATGTAATAGCTTCAATAGGTTCTAAAGATAGATAAATTCCTTGTACAGTTTACCGAGCATGGAATAGTATAACTCAAAAACAGCAATAGGGATATGTAAAACCATACTCCTATTGCTGTTCTTTAACTTAAGCAATTTTTTTATATTACCACTTTACAGTGAAAAAACTTAAATGCCTCACTCTTAACTATATTATTATATATCCAATACTACACAAACTACTCTGAAGCATACTTGGTACACATGGCTGCACAGTATCCTATAATCTGCTGACAGTTTTTCTTCCGTACCTTCCCATCAAAATCCCCAAAAGGATCGGATAACTCGCTACATATAAGAGTACCATATTCTTTCTCTATCTCAATAACCATCCTTCCGAAATCCTCATAAATACCCTTTAGTTCTTTGGCACGTTCAGATGAAGTTTCTAGTGCAAAGGGGTTCCTCCTACCTTTTATTGCGCCGAGTGCAAGAACAGCACCTGTAATAGCACCACAAGTATTTTTTGTATGACCCATACCACCACCGAATCCAGTAGAAAGCGCAATTACCTCATCTGGCAGATTTATGTCATGTATATCCATGAAACTACGCATAACACATTCAGCACAATTAAGTCCTTCCCTAAAATAATTTCTACTTCTTTCTTCAGACTCCTTCATTTTCTGTTCAATGGGTTTTTCAGTCTTCACACTAGCACTTCCTTCAACTGATTTTTTAGATTATTATATAATAACAGACACTAATATACAATGTTTGTATATTTAAAGAACGTAAAATTAGAACTGCATTCACACATCGCATTCACACATCCTAGAGTAAATTCATTAACAGTTGATAATTTACCTAAAAATATATATACACTCCTAAGGGCGTCTTAGTAAAAAAGCTCTGAAATAATATTTATCACAATATCTAATGATAGGTTATATCAATTTACCTATCATTATCTTTCTATAACTAAAATAGTTAAAATATATCCTCTTTATGCATTTAAGAATCCTGAAATTTATATAGGATGCATTTGTACTCATTTCATATAATGTTACTGATCAGTAGTTCCGTTAATACATTTTGTATAAAATACACCACTCGCATAAGCCCCTGTATAATTACCATTTGATAACCTTGATCAGTGAAAGGAAGATGGCTATGTTTGCTGATTCAAAGCTATACATACCATTTTCTTTACATATGTCATATAAAAATAGTGAACTCACTGACCTCTAATATGAACTTTAGTATTTATTAAATTCAGAATAAATGGAAATTAAAAATCAAATTATAATAATGCTAAGTACTAATTTTTGAGATACTTATATCTAGTTATATATTTAGTAGAATTCCACTACGGCAGAATTAATTGTTTTCAAGTCTTTTATCTCTCATTCAAAAGGAGGAGGCAAAATGTTAAGTAATAAAAAAGTTTTGATTGTTGGTGGTGTTGCTGGAGGTGCATCTGCAGCCGCCCGATTACGACGATTAAGTGAAAGAGTAGAAATTATATTATTTGAAAGAGGGGAATATATTTCCTTTGCTAATTGTGGTTTACCTTATCATATTGGGGAGGTTATTAAAGAGCGAGATGCCCTACTACTTCAGACTCCTGAAGGAATGGCTTCTAAATTTAATATTGATGTACGTGTTCTTAATGAAGTAATTAAAATTAATCGTAAAGAACAAAAAATTTTGGTTAGAGACTTAAAAAGTGATACTGTTTATGAGGAGTCCTATGATTACCTAATTTTATCTCCAGGTTCTACTCCTATTAAACCACCGATTCCAGGGATTGATGAGGCAAAAAATATCTTCACCCTTTGGACAATCCCTGATACTGACAGAATTAAATCGTTTATCGAGGATAATAAACCAAAATCTGCAGTTGTTGTGGGTGGTGGCTTTATCGGCATAGAAATGGCTGAAAACTTGGCCAATCGAGGTATAAAAGTATCCCTCGTTGAGATGTCAGATCAAGTCATGGGAACAGTAGATTATGAAATGGCATGCATTCTACATACTCATATTCTAGACAAAGACTTAGATCTTTTTTTAAAGGATGGCGTAAAGTCTTTTGAAAAAAAAGGTAAAGAAATTGTACTCCAAAGCGGAAAAAAAATAAATACAGACCTAATTATCTTCTCAATCGGTGTTAGACCACAAAATGAACTAGCTAAAAATGCAGAATTGAAAATTGGTGAGCGTGGAGGTGTTCTAGTTAACGACTATCTTCAAACCTCTGATCCTAACATTTATGCTGTAGGTGATGTCATTGAAGTAACTGATTTAATTACAAGAAATTCGATCATGGTCCCGTTAGCTGGTCCAGCTAATAAACAAGGTAGAATTGCTGCTAACAATATACTTGGTAAAAAAGAAAAGTATATCGGAACAATGGGAAGTTCTGTTGCTAAGGTCTTCGATATGACAGTTGCATCTACTGGAAATAATGAAAAAAGCCTTAAGAGACTAGGAGCTAATTACCAAGTAATACATATTCATCCCGGTTCCCATGCTGGTTATTATCCAGGAGCCTCTCCTATATCTATGAAACTTTTATTTAATAAAGAAAATGGTAGAATTTTGGGTGCTCAAGCTATAGGATATGAAGGTGTTGAAAAGCGCATAGATATCATTGCAACTGCCATCAAAGCCTCACTTATTGCCTACGACCTAAAGGATTTAGAGCTAACATATGCACCACCTTTCTCATCAGCTAAAGACCCTGTGAATATGTTAGGTTTTGTAGCTGATAACATTGTTAATGATTTAGTTGAGACATTTCAGTGGCATGAAGTAAATGATTTACTATCTAATGATGCCTTATTAGTTGACGTAAGGGAAGAAATTGAAAGGGATTTAGGATATATTGAAAAGTCTATAAATATTCCCCTAGGAGAACTACGTCATAGAATTGGTGAACTTCCTAAGAATGAGATTATTTATGTATATTGCCAAGTAGGAATTAGGGGGTATCTAGCTACTAGAATTTTAGCTGAATCAGGATATATGGTAAGGAATCTAGATGGAGGATACAAAACCTATGAAGTCGTTTATCGGACTAATAAATCTTCTGATTGTTACGTTGAAATAGATGATGACGGTACAGCTAGGAAAGATTGTAATATGGAAGAGATAAAATCAAATGTTCAAATAAGTGCCTGTGGACTACAATGTCCCGGCCCAATTATGCAGGTGTTTAGGACTATGGAGGAAATGGAACATGGAGAAATATTAGAAGTAATGGCCACAGATCCTGGTTTTTCTACGGATATAAAATCTTGGTGTAAAAATACTGGGAATACACTACTAAAAAGTACTCTCCAGGATAAATCCTTCAAGTGCTTAATTAAAAAGGGTAGTGATAAATAATCAGTCCCGAAATATACATCATAAAAATCTGAAGAATGAAACGAAAGATATTTATAGCGCTAAAGCAGACGCTACTATCGTAGTTTTTAGTCAGGATTTAGATAAAGCTATACCATCCTTTTTTATTGCTTCAGGTGCAGCTTCCATGGGCAAAGAAGTAACGATATTTTTTACCTTTTGGGGATTAAATATACTACGCCAGGAAAACAATTCTAAGATTAAAAAGACCTTTATTAAAAGAATGTTTAGTATAATCATGCCTAGCGGTCCTAAAAAGCTTCCTATCTCTAAAATGAATATGGCAGGAATGGGGTCTAAAATGATTAAATATGTCATGAATCAGAAGAATGTAGACCCGCTAGACATTTTAATTAAAAATGCTATGGATGCAGGGGTTAATCTTGTTGCTTGTGCAATGTCCATGGATATTATGGGAATTAAGAAAGAAGAATTGTTGAAATAGGTGTTGTTGCCACTTATTTAGGGAAATCTGAGGAATCTAACATCAATCTATTCATATAAAGTTCCTCAACTCAAAACAAATATTCATACCATAATATTAAAAATTGTAATTAGGTCAATTGCTATTATAATCTAGGAAATATTTGAGTGGTATAAAGTAAATGACTAATTACATTATTTGGTCCCATGGCATCATCACTTAAAAAGCAGATAATGGATATGTAGTAGCTTCAGTAGTATTTTAAAATACTGACTTTGCTAAAAAAGCTATAGAGTAATAAATCAAAACAGCAATAGAGATATTCATTTATAATCTCCCTATTGCTGTTTAATTTACTTAAGCACAAATTGTTTTACACTACCTCACAGTACGAGTATTGGCCTTTTATTACGACAATATTGAAAAATTATTTAATTGATTATTACATTATATACTAGTCCTTTAAATACATACTTTGCTGTCATTCCAGTAATAATTCCCGTAATTATTGCTGACAGAGTAAGAACTGCAAAGTAAAATAATAACCCTTTTGTTTGTACAACCGCACTTGCAACAATAAGTTGTCCAAGGTTATGAAAAATTGCGCCAACCACACTAACGCCTATAATACTCACGCCTTTTATTCGTTTTGTAAGCAACATCATAATTAAGCTAAACAACCCACCTGCAAAACTATATATGGCACCAGCCAGTCCAGAAAATAGTATACCGCTTAATATCACCTTTAGCAACATAAGTAAAAATGTACTCTTTGAGTCCATTAAATATATAGCGTACAGTAATACTGTGTTTGCAATTCCTAACTTAATACCTGGCAGCCCAGTTGCAATAGGAATAAATCGTTCAACATATCCTAAAACCAGTGCAATAGTCGTTAATATACCGAACCGTGTTATTGTTTTTGCATTCATTAATTTTCTCCCCTTACCACTTCAATAGAAACTTGATTTGGAAGACAAACGATCCATCCATCCATAATTCTCATACTCATGCTATCAGGTATTATTTCCCCTTGATGTATACAATTTTTATTATCACAATTTGAATCATACATCATTACACTTTGAGGACTGACCTTTATTTCGTTGTACATATTATTTCGTTCAATTACAATAGTCTGACTTTTAACAGCACTCACCTGTTTATAAACTTTACCTTCTACATATATATTTACATATGTATCTATCCCATCACTTTTGAACATTGTTCTGCTAGTAACTATACCTATTATTGCAATAGCAAGAAAAAGGACTATAATCTGCATATCTCTTTTATTCATCTTTCTCCCCCTAAACTTCCTAATTAAGCTATTGACCCTTTATATCTTCCTGATTACCCTACCTTCTCCTGAATAGACTTGTTAAATTAAGTCTAAGAAAAAGTGAGCGGCCATAGCCCAATGTTATATAAGCTTTGGCCGCGTTTTTTACAAAATGTCAGGGGTGTATTTATTTATGCTACTTTGCAGCATTAGTGCCGGCTATCCTACCAAATACTATAAAGTCAACAATTGCATTTCCACCTAGACGGTTGGCACCATGTAAATTACCTGTGATTTCACCGGCTGCATATAGGCCCTCTATAACTGAACCATCTGGTCTTAACACTCGCGTCTGTTCATCAACTTTTATTCCACCCATAGTGTGATGTACAGCTGGCTTTCTAGGGTACGCATACCAAGGACCATTCTCTAATTTACCTCTATACGAAACAACCCCAAATGGATCTGCGTTGCCAGACTCAACGTATTTGTTATAATCCTTGACAGTTTGCTTTAACCCATCTGCTGGAACACCTATCTTATCTGCCAATTCCTCTAATGTATCGGCAGATACATAACCCGCATGATTAGTCTCTAAATAATATGAAAGTAACTGTCCACCCAACGCACGTGCACTATTTGGATCAGGTATACCATCAGCACTTTGCAGCATATACATCATACCATCAGTTTGGGCTATTATTGCCTTTGACATTTCATCCCTTCGTCCATCCTCCCGTACAAAACGCTCTCCTTCTTTATTAATAAACACCATAGCACCACTACCAGATACAATATCGTAAGTTGCACCATTATGTGGATTGCAGTATGGTAATAACTGAATTTGATCCATATTAATTAAGTCAGCACCAGCATCCCTAGCCATAAATAACCCATCACCTGTAACTCCCGGCATGTTAGACGTTGCTACATTAGGTCCTAAATTTGGCCACTTCTCACCTTCAGCATATTCTTGTCTCAGCTTAACATTTCCAGCAAAACCACCTGTGGTTAAAATAACTCCCTTATTTGCGCTAAGAGTGATTTGTTTACCGTCTTTATTTTGAGCCAACACTCCTATTACCTTATTCCCTTCTGTAATTAGGTTTACTCCAGTTGTTTCTAGCATCAGTTCATAATTAGGGTTGCTTTGCAGAACGTTAGCTAATGCTTTTATATAGCCAGTTCCATTTGGTAGTACTGCCCAATGTGTTCTTGGATAAAGTGCTCCTCCCCCATGGCTTACCTGGTGCTCAAATTCCATACCTAAACTTTCCATCCATTTCAAACCATCTAGAGCATTGTATGTCAAAAGCTTCACCATATTTAAATCCCCTACTTTGTCTCCACCATTCCAGGTTTGTAATGCAAACCAGTTAGGACTATCAAATAAGGTTTTATCAGTTTTTAAGTATTCCTCATATTCCCTCTTAACTGCCTCAATCAAGGCCTTATGTTCTGCATTAACAGGCGTTTCAGAAATTGCATCTGTAATTAAGGACTCAAGAGATTCTGACCTTTTTTCGAGTGAATAGTCCTGTAACGTAGGATTAGGAGCATTATAGATGCCACCTGCAACTATTGAGTTTCCACCTAAAAAGCCTGTTTTCTCAATAAGTATTACTGAGGCCCCATCGTTTACAGCAGAAACTGCAGCTGATAATCCAGCTCCTCCTCCTCCAACAATAATTACATCGGCAGTCTTTTCTAAATCAGTAGTTGATTCTCTTTCAACAGGCACTTTTAGCGCTGATATATCAGCCCCTGCCTGTTTCAGACACTCCTCCACAGCAAGCAATATTGCGCCTCTAGTCATAGTTGCCCCCGATATGGTATCTACAGATAGTGTTTGATTTTCTACAATTTGTTCAGGTATTATATTAACTGGAATATCCCCTACCCCCGGAGTCTCCATATGCTCTGTAACCCTAACCTCAATAATTGCATCTTTGCTTACTATTACTTCGACTGTTAGCGGACCTTGCATAGCTGATACAGTAGCTGTATATGTACCTTCATTATATAACTTTTTACTTTGAACGTTTGAACCCCCGCATCCAGTGAATAATGTTAAAGCAAGTATCATGCATAACACGATTCTTATATACCTTTTCACTTCTAAACAACTCCTTTCATTTAACCGTTAAATGTTTAACAATTATAGACGAAGATATGTTACCTTATTTCAACCGTCCTATTAAAATATATATACTTCTATTAAGACAAGTATTACTATTTTTATTTTTTCTGTATTATCCGAGTATTCTATTTTATCATTAAAAAGAGAGTATCGTACTTAGTCCTTCACACAAACACTAGAATAGATGCTTCATAGATAAAATTGGGTTATTAAATATATTATTAGGGCTAATACTGTTCTAATATCTTGTCAGAAATATCCTTATTAAAAGCTTTATGAATAGGCCTACCAGATTTTATCCATTGATAATAGCCACTTTTAGAACACTTAAGAATATAGCACAGTAGCTTTATAATATAAGGATCTTAAGGAAGCTATTATTTGGTGTTTTTCTTTTGTTTTTTCTGATAGGCTAAATACTTTTTTATATCTTCAACGGCATTCACATAGGCTATTAATTCTTCTCGTGTCATTTCTTCTGGATTAATAGAAGAAGCTTTTTTAGGTCTTCCGATTTTATTCTTCACTTTTGCCTCTATTATCATAGGTTGACCCAGTTTTGCGGTACTGTCTAACCCATCTGGTTAACACGCTATCACTAGCAATATTATATTTTTCTATAATATCACTACGTGCAGTTAAAACTTCTAAGTATTCTTGCACAATTTTATTTTTTTCTTCTATTTTATATTTAGGATATTTCTTTTTCATAATGTATTCCTCCTTATACTACCTAATATAAAAAAGATGCTGATTTTACTCAACATCTTTTTTAACTAAGTCCATTTTAAAGGAATACTCTCTTAGCCTCTGCTTTATACTTTATACTTTGGTTTTTTCCAATGGTTCGACAACCAAGCCCGTCACAGGATCTATATGGAGCATCCAATAACCAATGCCCTCTTCATGCTTTTCAATACACGCCTTCCAATGAACAAATCCAGTGCTACCGCCGAAAGGCTGCTCTTCTCTAACTTTTCTACCTGGTATTGCATATACAAAATATCTAGCTCCTCTTTGCTCATCATAGCAAATACCAAATAGATAATGTTGATACATGTATATTAGTCGATAATAGTCTGATGGGTAGTAGTATGGGTAATGATATTGATTAGGATTATTCATTATTTCTAAATAGGCTATAAAAGGCATATATGCCCTATATATAGTTTGTTGGTTATGATAAATTTGCCACCACTCATACTCTGGCAGGTTGTTCTCAAAGGGATTCACCTTTGGATACAACTTTAGTGTAGATTCAATATAATATTGTATATGGTTTGCTTGGTTTTGACCTTGGTTGTTCTCACTATATTGCTGATTTAAAATATTTATTGATTCTTGTTCAACAATATTTTGATTCAATGGCTTTGGAGAAATAGTTTCTTTTATATTGACGTCCTCTAGCTTCATTGCTGGAACTTCCACCACAGTATTTTTAGAGTTATTAACTTCGGTAATTGGTTTCTCTTCAACCTTAATATCTTCCGATTTTTTTTCCGGTCTCTTTTCAAATATTAATGGTGCTGCTGCCACTTCCTTTGGTTGTTTTACGTCAAATGTATTTAAGTTGTTGATTTCTTTGGATTTACTAAACGCACTTTTCCAATTTGCCTTTTCCTTATGTACATATCCAACCAACGGAGCAATTACATCACCTTTATTTGATATTTTCTCCACTAATACGGTTATAGCGTCAAAATCATCAATTTGAACTCTTGAAGCCTTAACATTCTCTGCATTAAATTCAAATACAGCTTCACTATTCCCCCTATCATCCACTTCCATAAGGCCCAATTCAACATTTATCGGTGACTTAATATCATTTACTTTTACAAGATATATCCGATATCGTTCATTTTTCTCATCTAATCTTTTTATATTTTGACAATGTATACCAAGTATTGCCTTATCATTCCTCACCTCAATCTTTGCGTAGCCCTTAGGCGTATTACCCTCTCTTAGCCCGTATCCCTTATCTTCTGCGTCTAATAATACAAAATAGCGTCGATATAGCCGCTTCATAATTAACCCCCTCACATTTTTATCTCTAGAATAATATATGAGGGGGAATTAAAAATAATTTATGAATTTGTTAATTTACCTTTAATATAGTTAGCTATTTCTGCGAACTGACCTATTGAAAGCGCCTCGCCTCTTATACTTTCATTAATATTCAAAAATATAAGAGATTCTCTTATAAGTTCCTTATCTAACTTAAGATTTCCTGTACTTAAGGCATTAAGTAAAGTTTTTCTTCTTTTACCGAAGGAATCCCTAATAATATTGAAAAATAGTTTCTCGTCCAACACATCAACTAGAGGCTTATCCCGTACGTCCAGTTTTATTACTGTAGATTCTACCTTTGGAGGTGGTACAAAAACCGAAGGGGGAACCTTAAATAGTATTTTAGGGTTACAATAATACTGAACTGCTATTGAGAGGGATCCATAATCTTTAGTATTTGGCCCTGCCTGCATACGTTCTGCAACCTCTTTTTGTATCATTACAACTAAAGAATCTATCCCTATTTTCTCCTCTAAAAACTTCATAATAATAGGGGTGGTCACATAATAGGGCAAATTAGCAACAACCTTAGGCTTTTTATCTGGAAAATGTTCTTCGATTAGTTTATTCAAATCCACTTTAAGAATATCCTTATTTATTACTTCAACGTTATTATATTCGCGCAGGGTTTTTCCTAATATCGGTAACAAACTTGAATCAATTTCAACCGCTAATACTTTCTTTGCCCGCTCTGCTAAAAACTGCGTTAAGCTTCCGATTCCCGGTCCAACCTCTAACACGTTATCCTCTTCTGTTATGCCCGCTCCGTCTACTATTTTATTTAAGATGTTTCCATCAATTAAGAAATTCTGTCCAAGACTTTTTGAAAATTTAAACCCATGTTGCTTTACAATCTCTTTTGTCCTATTTATATTATATATATATTCCATATCTTGTCCCTACTTTTCAATGTTTTTTATAGCATCTTCAAATTCTTCTCTTGTTACACCAAAGCTATTAAGTCTACTTAATAACTGTTTTGCATTACAATATCCTATACCTATTATTTTCCCAAGCTCATTTCTTCTATACGCAGCCTGGTCATTTCCGAGCAATTTATTACTTATTAGGTCGCTTTGACTAAATTCATGTCTTCTTTCTACAATCTCACTTCTGGCCTTTTCCAGGGCAATAATAATACTTTCTGGGGAGGCATTCTCAATACCTATATCATCATCTTTAGTGGCTTCTTCCTTTGATAAAAAAGCATGTTTACAACCATCGACTCTGGCAGTTATGTATTTCCTTATTTTCTCCCCTGCATAATCAGGATCAGTAAATATAATGACTCCCCTTTTCTCCTGAGCCTTCTTTATTTGATTAATCACAGAATTTTTCAGAGTAAATCCATGGGTTATTATGACTTCTGCATCTACAGCCCTTTTTATAGCTGCCACATCATCTTTTCCCTCTAC
>Ga0194137_10001662_pt1 | contig 13472 bp, 10 predicted proteins | sample TARM_MetaG_T3_14_FD_134025 | JGI IMG/M metagenome (GOLD analysis project Ga0194137, IMG submission 134025) | Freshwater microbial communities from Pennsylvania, USA, analyzing microbe dynamics in response to fracking - TARM_MetaG_T3_14 (version 2) | ecosystem: Environmental > Aquatic >... | reverse complement strand
ATGCCGCGCGGCTCAGGCGCTTGAGACCGCCCATGTAGGGCTGCAGCGCTTCCGGAATATCGACGCTGCCGTCGGCCTGCTGATAGTTTTCGAGGATGGCCACCAGCGTACGGCCGACCGCGAGGCCGGAACCGTTGAGGGTATGCACCAGTTCCGGCTTGCCCTGGGCGTTGCGGAAACGCGCCTGCATGCGGCGCGCCTGGAAGGCTTCGCAGTTGGATACCGATGAAATCTCGCGATAGGTATTCTGAGCCGGCAGCCAGACTTCGAGGTCATAGGTCTTGGCTGCGCCGAAGCCCATGTCGCCGGTGCAGAGCGTGATCACGCGGTACGGCAGCCCCAGCTTCTTCAGGATGTTCTCGGCATGTCCGACCATTTCCTCAAGTGCCTCATAGGACTTCTCGGGGTGAACCACCTGCACCATTTCCACCTTGTCGAACTGGTGCTGGCGGATCATGCCGCGCGTGTCGCGGCCGTAGCTGCCGGCTTCGGAACGGAAACAGGGCGTATGCGCGGTCATTTTGACGGGCAGCGCATCGGCGGCCACGATTTCATCGCGGACCATGTTCGTCAGCGGCACTTCGGATGTGGGAATCAGGTAAAGCGACTCGCCTTCGCCCTCTTGCCCGCCCTTCTTCGCGGCGAACAGGTCGGCCTCGAATTTCGGCAGCTGGCCGGTGCCGCGCAGGGAATCCGCATTGACGATGTACGGCGTGTAGCACTCGGTATAGCCGTGTTCGCCGGTATGGGTGTCGAGCATGAACTGGGCGAGCGCGCGGTGCAGACGGGCAATGCCGCCCTTCATGACGGCGAAGCGCGACCCGGTCAGCTTGGCGGCGACATCGAAATCCAGCCCGAGGGCGGCGCCGACATCGACATGATCCTTGACCTCGAAATCGAAGTTGCGCGGCGTGCCCACCTTGCGCACTTCCACGTTGCCGCTTTCATCCTGTCCGACCGGCACCGACTCGTGCGGCAGGTTGGGAACGGCAAGGATGAATTCACCCATTTTAGTCTGGATGGCATCGAGGCGTTCGGCGGACGCCTTCAATTCATCGCCAATGCCCGCCACTTCCGCCAACACCGCAGACGCATCCTCACCCTTGCCTTTGAGCATGCCGATCTGCTTGGACAGGGTATTGCGCTTGCCCTGCAGTTCTTCGGTGCGGGTCTGGATCTGCTTGCGCTCGGCTTCCAGCGCGTTGAAGCCTGCCGTATCGAGCTGGAATTTTCGGGCGGCAAGCCGGGCGGCGACATTGTCGATGTCTTTGCGAAGGAGTTGGATGTCGATCATGGGAAGAGCGGGATTCTGGATGCGAAAACCGCCATTGTACCAAGCGGGCAAGGTTTTCCCGCCAGGCCGGCAAGTAAATGGCGCCATCGGCATTGAGCCCCGCCAAGCGAGGCTCACTCTCCTGCCCTTGCGCCCGCATGAAGCGCCGTGCGACGCGTTCCGAAGAGCAGCCTGCTTATTTTTTTTCGTTCTTTCTTGCTTCGCGGTCAAGCGTGCGCAGAAAGTTCAGCTTTTCCCCGATCTTGCCTTCCAGGCCGCGCGGCGTCGGCTGATACCAGTTGGGCTCGCGCATGCCGTCGGGCAGATAGGTTTCTCCCGCCGCATAGGCATCCGGCTCGTCATGCGCATAGCGGTAGAGCTTGCCGTAGCCGAGCTCCTTCATCAGCTTGGTCGGCGCATTGCGCAGATGCTCGGGCACCGGCCGCGACTTGTCCTTGGCGACAAAGGCGCGGGCCGCATTGTAGGCGTTGTAGACCGCATTGGACTTGGCGGCGCAGGCCAGATAGACGACGGCCTCGGCCAGCGCCAGTTCGCCTTCCGGCGAGCCGAGGCGCTCATAGGTTTCGGCGGCATCGAGCGACAGGCGCAGGGCCCGCGGATCGGCCAGGCCGATGTCTTCCGCCGCCATGCGGATGATGCGCCGCGCGAGATAGCGCGGGTCGGCGCCGCCGTCGAGCATGCGCACGAACCAGTACAGCGATGCGTCCGGATTCGAGCCGCGCACCGATTTATGCAATGCCGAGATCTGGTCATAGAATGCGTCGCCGCCCTTGTCGAAGCGGCGCAGGTTCTCGGCAAGCGCAGTCGCCAGCAGCGCTTCATCGACCTCCTGCTGGCCATTGGCGGCGGCGGCGCGGGCGACGATTTCCAGGTTGTTCAGCAGCTTGCGTCCGTCGCCGTCGGCGCTGGCGATCAGCGTCGATTTGGCCTCGGGCGTGAAGTCGAGCCCGTCGAGTTCCTGGATGCAGGCGCGGTCCACCAGCGCGTCGAGATCGTCGTCGCTCAGCGACTTCAGCACATAGACCGCCGCACGCGACAGCAGCGCGCCGTTGACCTCGAAGGAAGGGTTTTCGGTAGTCGCCCCGATGAAGGTAAACAGCCCGCTCTCCACATGGGGAAGAAAGGCATCCTGCTGGCTCTTGTTGAAGCGGTGCACCTCGTCGACGAAGAGGATGGTGCGCCGGCCCGAATTGGCACGCACGACCTGGGCGCGCTCGACGGCCTCGCGGATATCCTTCACGCCGGAGAGCACTGCGGACAAGGCGATGAATTCAGCCTGGAAGCTGTCGGCCATCAGGCGGGCGAGCGTGGTCTTGCCCACACCTGGCGGGCCCCACAGGATCATGGAATGCGGCTCGCCCGATTCGAAGGCGACGCGCAGGGGCTTGCCCGGGCCGAGCAGATGCTGCTGGCCGATCACGTCGTCCAGGGTCTGGGGCCGGAGCCTTTCGGCGAGAGGAATGGTGTTCATGTATCTGGACGGGTCGGTCCCGCCTTTCTTCTTGTCAAAGGCGGCTTCTGGTCATGTATTTCAATCCTATTAAGCCGCCGGAATCAAGTGGCCTACTGCTGGAAGACGTCGGCTCCCTTGGGTACGGTGAAGCGGAACTGGTCGGCAGCCATCGGCGGATTCTTTTCGAACTTCTTGAATGACAGCAGCGATACCTGGCCGAAGCTGTCGCGCAATTCCATCGCCACCGGCACGCCGTCCTTCAGGCCGATGCCGATGCGTTCGAAGGTGGTGTCCTTGGATTTCGGCGTGGCTTCCAGCCACTCCAGGCCATCCTTGGTGCCGGCTTCCTTCAGGTTGAAATTCTTTTCCAGATCATTGCTGCCGAACAGGATGGCGGCCGGCGAAGAACCGAGCGCATTGCCCAGCGCCCTCACCGTCACCTGGTTCAGATCCTTGTCGTAGATGTAGAGCTTTTCGCCGTCGGCCTGCAGCAGCTGCTCGTACGGTTTCTGATAGGTCCAGATGAAGCGGCCGGGCCGGGCGAACATGAAGGTGCCGGTCGATTCGTTAGAGACCTTCGCGCTGCCGTCGGCCATCTTGACCTGGCGCTGCGTGAATTCGCCTTTGGCCGACTTGGTGGTGCCGACGAAGGATTTGAACTGCTCAAGCGCGGCGGCATGGGCGAATGCCGGAAGCGCAAAAGCAAAAGCCGCCAGCAGGCGGGCGGCCTTCTTTACCTGCTGAAATGAGGATGTATCGGATCTGTTCAATGTCTTTCCTATGCCTTTATTCCTGGGTCGCTCCCGCCGGCACGAGAATCTCGCGGTTGCCGTTCGATTGCATCGTGGAAACCAGTCCGCTCTGCTCCATCTGTTCCAGCAGGCGGGCGGCGCGATTGTAGCCGATGCGCAGATGGCGCTGGACCAGGGAGATCGATGCACGCCGGTTCTTCAGCACGACGGCGACGGCCTGGTCATAGAGATTGTCGGACTCGCCGCTCGCACCGGCGCCTTCGCCGCCCATGGCCGCGTCGCCGCCCTCCTCGGCTACGCCTCCTTCTAGGATTCCCTCTATGTAATTCGGTTCCCCCTGCGCCTTGAGGTGTTCGACAACGCGGTGCACTTCATCGTCGGAGACGAATGCCCCGTGCACGCGCACCGGCAGTCCGGTACCCGGCGGCATGTAGAGCATGTCGCCCATGCCGAGCAGGGTTTCGGCGCCCATCTGGTCGAGGATGGTGCGGGAGTCGATCTTGCTGCTGACCTGGAACGCAATGCGCGTCGGGATATTGGCCTTGATCAGGCCGGTGATGACGTCGACCGACGGACGCTGGGTCGCGAGAATCAGATGGATGCCGGCCGCCCGCGCCTTCTGGGCGATGCGGGCGATCAGTTCCTCGACCTTCTTGCCGACCACCATCATGAGGTCGGCAAGTTCGTCGATGATGATGACGATGGTCGGCAGTTTCTCCAACGGCTCGGGCGCATCCGGCGTCAGGCTGAAGGGATTCGGAATCTTCTGCTCGGCCTTCTCGGCTTCCGCGATCTTGTTGTTGTAGCCGGCGAGATTGCGCACGCCGAGCTTGGACATCAGCTTGTAGCGGCGCTCCATCTCGGCGACCGACCAGTTCAGCGCATGGCCGGCCTGCCGCATGTCGGTGACCACCGGCGCCAGCAGGTGCGGAATGCCCTCGTAGACCGACATCTCCAGCATCTTCGGATCGATCAAGATCATGCGCACGTTGTTCGGGTCCGACTTGTAGAGCAGCGACAGGATGGTGGCATTGATGCCCACCGACTTGCCGGAGCCGGTGGTACCGGCCACCAGCAGGTGCGGCATCTTGGCCAGGTCGGCGACGACCGGATGGCCGGCGATATCCTTGCCGAGTGCGACCGTCAGGCTGGATGCGCTGTCGTTGTAGACCTTGGAACCCAGTATTTCCGTCAGGCGCACGATCTGGCGCTTGGGATTGGGCAGCTCCAGGCCCATGTAATTCTTGCCCGGAATCGTTTCGACCACGCGGATCGACGTCAGCGACAGCGAACGCGCAAGGTCGCGGGCCAGGTTCACGATCTGGCTGCCCTTGACGCCGGTGGCCGGTTCGATTTCGTAGCGGGTGATCACAGGCCCCGGATAGGCGGCGACCACTTTGGCTTCCACGCCGAAGTCGGAGAGTTTTTTCTCGATCAGGCGGCTGGTGAATTCCAGCGTCTCGACGCTGACGGTTTCCTGGGCGGCCGGCGGCTCGTCCAGCAGCGACAGCGGCGGCAGGTTGGTGTCGGGCAGATCGGCGAAGAGCGATACCTGCCTTTCCTTTTCCACCCGCTCCGACTTCGGCACGGCGACCACCTGCGGCTCGATGCGGATCGGCGGCGCCTCGACGATCTTGGCGCGTTCCTGCACCACCACCTCTTCCCGCTTTTCGGCGGCCACCTGGCCGGCCTTGCGGTCTTCCCTTGCGGCATACAAGGCCTGGAAGCGGGTGACGGCGATCTCGATGGCGGCGCCGATGCGCTCGGCGACATTCAGCCAGGATACCTGGAAAAACAGGCTGAACCCGACGCCGAACAGCAGCAGCAGGAACAGCGTGGCTCCGGTGAAACCGAAAGCGGCCTGGGAAGCGCCGCCGATCAGTTCCCCCAGCACGCCGCCCGGCGCCCGCGGCAGCTGCGCCTTGATCGAATACATGCGCAGGTGCTCGATCGCCACGCTGCCGAGCAGCATCAGGACGAAACCGATGGCGCGCACCCAGACTTCGTGATGATGCTCCGGCTCGGGTTCGATCTGCAGCAAAAAGCGCTGCGACAGGCGGCGGTATCCCTTCCACACGGAACGCAGCAGGAACACGCAGCACCACCAGGCCGACATGCCGAAGATGAAAAGCATCAGGTCGGCCAGCCAGGCGCCGATGCGCCCGCCCCAGTTGTGCAGATGCGGAACGACGTTGGCCTGCGACCAGCCCGGGTCGGTCTTGGAATATGTCAGAAAGATAATGATCAGGTAGGCGGTGACGACGGTCAGCAGGAACCAGCGCGCTTCGGACAGCAGCCGCACCAGCCGGTTGGGCATCGGATGGCTTGCCTGGGGTTTGGTGTTGCGGGTATAGGCTTGGCTTGTTCTGGTCATAACACGGGACAATTCTGGAATGCCGTCTGGGCGGGGAGTCGCGGAATGGGTCGGCGCTCGGACCCGCAAGGCAGGTTCGTCTATAATCTTAACCAGTTTTTCGAGTGCAATACTGATACGCCATTGAAATTTTGCCTTTTGGCGACATATCCGTGCCATGAGCCGCTCGGCGATGCCCCGCGGCCGTCTCCGGCGACTCGAAGCCTGCCCGTCAATTCCTTACTCTGCACACTGCTATGGCAACCACCAAACACGCCCACGTACTGATTATCGGCTCCGGCCCCGCCGGCTACAGCGCTGCCGTCTATGCGGCGCGCGCCAACTTGAAACCGGTGCTGATCACCGGCGTCGAGCAAGGCGGCCAGCTGATGACCACCACCGACGTCGAAAACTGGCCGGGCGATCCCATGGGCGTACAGGGTCCGGAACTGATGCAGCGCCTGCTTCAGCATGCGGAACGTTTCAATACCGAAATCATTTTCGACTATATCCATACCGCCAAGCTGAATGAGAAGCCGATGCGGCTGATCGGCGATTCCGGCGAATACACCTGCGATGCGCTGATCATTGCCACCGGCGCTTCGGCGCAGTATCTCGGCCTGCCGTCGGAAGAGCTCTTCATGGGCAAGGGCGTATCGGCCTGCGCGACCTGCGACGGCTTTTTCTACAAGGGCCAGGAAGTGGCCGTGGTCGGCGGCGGCAATACCGCGGTCGAGGAAGCGCTCTATCTGTCGAACATCGCCACCAAGGTGACGGTGATTCACCGCCGCAACAAGTTCCGTGCGGAACCGATCCTGGTCGACCGCCTGATGGCCAAGGTGGCGGAAGGCAAGATCGAAGTCAAGTGGGACCATACGCTGGAAGAAGTGCTGGGCGACGACAGCGGCGTAACCGGCATCCGCATCAAGTCGACCAAGGACGGCGAAGTCAGCAAGGTCAATGTGCACGGCCTGTTCATCGCCATCGGCCACAAGCCCAACACCAGCATCTTCGAAGGCCAGCTCGACATGCACAACGGCTATATCAAGACCAAGACCGGTCTTGAGGGCATGGCGACATCGACCAACATTCCCGGCGTATTCGCGGCCGGCGACGTGCAGGATCATGTCTACCGTCAAGCCATCACCAGTGCCGGCACCGGCTGCATGGCCGCGCTGGATGCCCAGCGCTACCTCGAAAGCCTGGAAGCATAAATCCCCTCGGTGCTCCCTGCCCTGCCAGGGAGCACCAAGGTTTGCGCCAGGCATCAGAACCCGTATCCATGCAGTGCCTTGCAACAATCGCAGGCCTGCGCACTCGAATGGCTGGACACGGACAAGGAATTACCCATCATGGCTGGACCTATCAAGGATTTCGCGGCGCTGAAAACGCTGCGCGCACAAATCAAGGCCCAGGAAGAAGCGCGCAAGGCGGCGGAAGAAGAGCGCCTGCGCCGTGAAAAGGAGGGCCGCCGCGACGCCGAACTGTTCCGGCGCGCCATCGGCGACGTCGCTCCGCTTCCCAAACCGAACAAGGCCGATCTCTCCCCTCCCCGCCCCCTGCCGATTGCGAACCAGCATCTTGCCGACGAGCAGGCGGCGCTGGAGGAATCGTGGTCGGACGAATTCAATGTCGACACCCTGCTCGATACCGATGAAGCACTGAGCTATGCGCGCAGCAACATCGGGCAGGATACCTTGCGCAAGCTCAGGCGCGGCCAATGGGTGATTCAGTCTCAGCTGGATCTGCACGGCATGCGGCGGGAAGAAGCGCGCGAAGCGCTGGCCGAATTCCTGCGCCAGGCCGTCAAGCGCGGCATACGCTGCGTTCGCATCATCCACGGCAAGGGCCTGGGATCGGTGAACAAGGAGCCGGTGCTGAAGAACAAGGTGCGCAACTGGCTGATCCAGAAGGAGGAAGTCATCGCCTTCTGCCAGGCGCGTGCTGCCGACGGCGGGGCCGGCGCGCTGGTAGTGCTGCTCAAGGCCTGATATCGGGGCAAACCAGTGCGCGCCGCCTGCCCGGGCGGTGCAACAGGGGCGCATCCTGCCAGCTTCTCGGGATTTTTCCTGTTTGCATTCCCCTGACGCGCCATTATCATGCCGACATCGCTTATTTCGAATGCGCGCATGTCACTGATCAAGGTACTAGAAATCCTCGCCATTCTGGTGGGAGCGTTTTCCGGCTTCATCGAGGCGCGCAGGAAGCGCATGGACGTGGTCGGCATCTTCACCATTGCCTTCATCACGGCATTCGGCGGCGGCACCCTGCGCGACATCCTGCTCGACAAGCGGCCGCTATTCTGGGTCACCCATCAGGAATATGCGATTCTGATCTTCGTGCTTGCGCTGGTGTCGGCACCGGCCATACGCACCCTGCGCAGGGTCATTTCCGAACGCCTCATCATCGTTGCCGATGCGCTCGGCCTCGGCCTGTTCTCGATTGTCGGCGTGTCGCAGGCCTTGGCGGCCGGCATGCCGCTCTTCATTGCCTCCATGATGGGCGTCATCACGGGCATCTTCGGCGGCATCCTGCGCGATGTCGTCTGCAATGAAATTCCGATGGTGCTGAGGGACGGCAGGCCCTATGCGATCTGCTCGTTCGGAGGATGCTGGATGTATCTGCTGATGCAGAAGGTCGGCATTCCGCCGGACTTCTCGCTGTGGGCCAGTGCGATGGCGATTTCGCTTGCGCGAATCCTCACCTGGCATAGAGGGGTGCGGCTGGATTGATCCGCCGCCTGGCGAGACAATCGCGCTCCCGCGCTTGAGGAAACGCCTGCTGCAGTCGTCAGACTCCAGGCAGGCGATTGCGGATGGGTCTTACAGGAGACTTATACGGCGTCCGGGCCGGTTTCGCCGGTGCGGATGCGGATGACCTGCTCCACTTCCCGCACGAAGATCTTGCCGTCGCCGATCTTGCCGGTGCGCGCGGCCTTGATGATCGCATCCACTGCCTGATCGACCTGCTTGTCGTCGATCACGGCCTCGATCTTCACCTTCGGCAGGAAATCGACCACATACTCGGCGCCGCGATAGAGTTCGGTATGCCCCTTCTGCCGCCCGAATCCCTTGACTTCGGTAACCGTCAGGCCCGTGACGCCGATCTCGCCCAGTGCCTCGCGCACTTCATCCAGCTTGAAAGGTTTGATGACTGCAGTAACCAGCTTCATAACAGCTCCTTCATGAATAAATCGTTTGAAAACGGCGAATCAGGTCGTCCAGGATATTTTCAACGACGATACACCAGCGGCGCTCAGGCGTCCTTGATTCCGGCGTACCCGCAAAACCACGGAATGCTTTTTGCGTACAATGATCCAACGTCAATCGTGTTGCTTTCTTGACAGCAAATTCCCGGCGCATGCCTGCTGGTCGGGCGCCCTGCACTTGCTGCCGGCCGCAGGAAAGCCCGGCGACTAGGCCTCCGACAAGCGAAATATTGAAATTTTCATAGTGAATTATCGCACGCAAATAGTTTCTTCTCTCTCGGAAATAGGAAGGGATGCCTGGGACAGCCTGGCTGCGAGCCAGGAACAATTCAATCCCTTTCTCTCTTTTGCATTTCTTGATGCCCTGCATGAATCCGGCTCGGCGTCGGCAAAGGCGGGATGGCAGCCGCAGTACCTGCTTTTGCTCGATGGCGACAGGCTCGAAGCCGCGATGCCGCTGTATGTGAAGTCGCATTCCTATGGCGAATACGTATTCGACTGGGCATGGGCGGACGCTTACCGGCGCAACGGCCTCCCCTACTATCCGAAGCTGCTGTCCGCCATTCCGTTTACGCCGGTATCCGGCAGCCGGCTGATGGCACGCACGCCCGAAGCCGCCGCAGCGCTGGTTCAGGCGCTGCTCGAGGTGCAGCAGGCGAACGACTTCTCGTCCACGCACGTCCTGTTCCCCCCAGAGGAGCAGGCGCACGTCCTGGAGAAGGCGGGCTTCATGCTCCGCTCCGGCGTGCAGTTCCACTGGCTCAACCAGGGATATCGCGACTTCGAGGAATTCCTGTCGACGCTGGACCGCAAGAAGCGAAAGAACATCCGTGCCGAGCGCCGCAAGGTCGCGGAAGCCGGCGTGAGCTTCCGCCATATCCGCGGTGCGGACGCAACCGACGCCGACTGGCGCTTCTTCAAGCGCTGCTACGACCACACCTATGCAGAGCACTATTCGACGCCCTACCTGAACCTCGACTTCTTCCGCCGCATCGGCGCCGGCATGCCGCAGAACATCCTGCTGGTGCAGGCAGAGCATGAAGGCAGGCCGATCGCCTCTTCGCTGCTGATCCATGACGACAGTACGCTCTACGGGCGCTACTGGGGATGCATCGAGCATCTGCCCTGCCTGCACTTCGAAACCGCTTACTACCAGCCACTGGAATTCTGCATCGCCAACCGGATTGCCTGTTTCGAAGGCGGTGCGCAGGGCGAACACAAGATGGCGCGCGGCTTCCTGCCGCAGAAGACCTGGTCGGCGCACTGGCTTGCGCACCCTGCCTTCGCCGATGCGATCGCGCGCTTCCTTGCCCAGGAAGCCGACGGCATTGATGCCTATATCGATGAACTGAACGAACACAATCCGTTCAGGCAGACCTGATTCCTGACTTGCAATTGGCTCCAGTGAGGTCGCCCGCTCTTGCGAAAACCGCCGCTTCGCGGCATGCTGTTGCCTCATGCCGCCGCCCTCTTCCGCAGCCTTTGCGCACAGCCTGCCCGCCAACAGCCGTATCGGCCGATTCTGCATCGTACGCGAGCTCGGCCGCGGCACGGCCGGCTGTGTCTATCTTGCGCATGACCCGGTGATCGACCGCGACGTAGCGGTCAAGACCTTCAATCCCCGCCTCAGCCTGGCCGACAGATCGCGCTTCGAGCAGCACTTCATCAACGAAGCCCGTGCCGCCGGACGTCTTTCGCATCCGCATATCGTCACGATCCACGAAGCGTCCAGCGAGGGCGGTTCCACCTATCTGGCAATGGAATACATCGAAGGGAAGGAATTGCACCGGGTGCTTGAAAACGGCCGCCGCTTTTCCGCCGACGAAACCGCAGCCATCGCATGGAAAGTCGCCTCGGCGCTGCATCATGCGCATCGGCGCGGCGTGATCCATCGCGACATCAAGCCGTCCAACATCTTTCTCGTCGACGACGATCAGCCGAAGCTGATCGACTTCGGCATCGCCCGCGCGCCGAACCGGCTGGCCGACCGACAGTCCCCGCAGTACGAGCCCTTCACGATGGTGCGCGACAACGAGCTATTGGGAACGCCGCACTACATGTCGCCGGAGCAGGCGGCGGGAAAACCGGTGGACCACCGTACCGACATCTATTCGCTTGGCGCCGTCATGTTCGAGATGCTGACCGGCAGGACGCCCTTTCACGCCGGCCGCGCCGACAAGCTGCTGCAGCAGATCATCCACAAGGCCGCTCCTTCGCCGCGCGACATCAATACGCACGTGCCGGAACGGCTGGCGGCCATCGTCGTGAAGGCCATGCACAAGCGCACCGAGAAGCGCTATCGCGACGCCGACGAGATGGCGCGCGACATCAAGCGCTATCTCCTGAAGGAAAAGCAGGCGCGCCGGCGCACGCGGGAACCGCATGCTGCCGACGAGATCCCGCCGATAGAGCGGACTGCTGCGGATGCGCTCGGCCTGCGCCGCATCGGCATCGCGGCGGCAGCCGCACTCTGCATCACGGCCGCTGCCGGAGCTTACCTGCTGCTGCGGCACTGATGCAGCAGCAGGTCAAACGGTGCCGTATCAACGCGTCTGCAGCGCGGCAAGGATCTGGCCCTTCAATGTCTTGATCAATGCCGTTTCATCCGCCGGCACTCCTTCCGGCGCCGGCTGTTCGCGGTCCGCATAGAACAGCCCGATCTGCTTCTTGTTCACCACCATGGGCAGCACGATGAAACTGCGCGCATCCGGCAGCAGGCGACGGTGCCAGTCGGGCAGCAGATTGCGGATCTTGGGCGCGCTTGAATCCGAGATCATCAGATCCGCATCGTTTTCCATCGCCAGATGGAACAGGTCCCGCGTCGATGCGCAGGGAAAATTGAATCCGGCCTGGCGTTCGGCGTGCCGCTCTCCCATGGAAATGCGGGCCCGGTACTGATTGGTTTGCGCATCGCGCAGGCAGATCGTCGCGAAGCGGAAGCCCATGCTGCCGTACAGCGTCTCGAGCACCAGCAGCATCAGGTCGTTGACCTTGCATCGTCCGGAAGCCATCATCTGGGTGACATCCTGGACGCCTGCAAGCAGCAGGTCGCGTGCATTGACGGGCTTGCCGCTCGCATGGCGCTGGAGGGTCTGCGAGGGCGGGACATCGCCGAGCACCTCCAGCAGAAGCTCACCCGGCAGGCCCGCATCGGCTTCGTCCGCCGATGCATCGCCGATCCCGTCCTCCGGTTCCCCCATGCCGCGCTCATCCTCCGACTGCATGGGCATCTCTGCATTGCTGGCGAGCATGCGTGTCTGTTCGGCGACGCTGGCAAACAACTGGATCAGCTTGGCATGATCGAGATTGAGCGCCTGGCCGAAGCGCGCCAGCACCGCCTTGCCGGCCGCTTCCTGTCCGGGATCGTTCATCGCCGGGATCAGGCGGGCCGAGGCGGAGCTGAAGGCGGCAACCTGCTGCAGCCATTCCTGCCGCGCCTTGGCCGGCTTCAGGACGCCGGACGGCGGCGATGCGAGCGCATGCACGATGGAATCGGGAATATTCCACTCGCGCAGCACGGATTCGCCCAGCAGATCGAAGCTGCAGCCCAGCACCTGCATCGACGCCTGGGCCGGCGTGAACTTGCCGCTCTCAACCAGTTTGGCGATGTCGTTGTAAAGCTTGTGGTCGTGCGCCGCCACCAGCAGGCGGCCGATGTTCTTGAACAGCGACGCGATGGCGGCTTCTTCGGGATCCTTGAACTGGCTGCGCCTGGCCATTTCGCGGCCGACGATGCTGGCGCACAGGGCGTGACTGAGTTCGGTGCGAACATCCTTCGCATGCCTGGCTGACATGACCTCCCCCAGCACCACGGCAAGCGCGCTGGTTTTCACGACTTCGAAACCGAGCAGGAAGATCGCCTTGGAAACCGTGGTGACGGTGGCGCCGGAAGCGGTCCGGTAGGACACCGTGTTGGCGATGCGCAGAATCTTTTGCGTCAGCGCGGCATCGGAAAGAATGAAGTGCGCGAGGTTGCGCACCGCCTCGTCGTCCGAGGATGTCATCTGCACAACCTTCGACACGGAGCTGCCCAGCGCCGGCAGGTCCGCTTCGGCGCTGATCTTTTTCAGCAGACGGTCACGTGCAATCAGCGCGGTGTCTTCCTGACTGCCGTGCGCGCCAGGGTCGGAGCGTCCCTGGACCGTATTTTGGAAAACCACTTGAGGCTCCTGAGTATGCGTACGCGGTTGAACCTATGATGACCCATAGCCCTGGAATTGTCGATGCCGGATTGCATGCCGGAACGACGCTTCCAACACTCTTATCGGCGCGATCGGCATAAAGTTGAGCACGCGGTGCAGTTCATTCGGTTCACGCCGCCTGCTGCAGGCCCCGTTCCACCGCGTCCAGAAACAGTCTCACCTTGGAGGCGAGATAACGGTTGGGCAGATAGATCCCGTACAGCCATTTCT
>Ga0194137_10001660_pt1 | contig 13490 bp, 14 predicted proteins | sample TARM_MetaG_T3_14_FD_134025 | JGI IMG/M metagenome (GOLD analysis project Ga0194137, IMG submission 134025) | Freshwater microbial communities from Pennsylvania, USA, analyzing microbe dynamics in response to fracking - TARM_MetaG_T3_14 (version 2) | ecosystem: Environmental > Aquatic >... | reverse complement strand
GTGCTCCAAACACTGTCTCCTGAGTATCAAGGGCTCCAGGTCCTGCCCGACCAAGGCGTGATGCGTTTCGGCGACGAGAGCATCACCTTGGCTCCTGCAGAAATGCAGATCATGGTGATGCTCGTGAAAGCAGCGGGGCAAACCGTGCGACGCACGGCGCTCGAGAACGCGGCTTGGGGGCTCGACAACGCAGTGACGCCCAATGCCATGGACGTTGCACTCTTTCGCTTGCGAAAGAAACTTGGCGCCATTGGAGCGACCGTGCAAATCGCAACCTTTCGAGGCCTGGGCCACGCGCTGAGAGTCGGTACCGATGCGACGTAGCCTCATCGCCGATCTCGTTCGTTATGCCGCGGCGGCATTGTTCCTCGCTGGGGCCGTTGGTGTTGGGCTGTGGTCGGTCTTCGTGCACTACGAGCCGGCTTGGGCGTATCGGCAGGGTCTGCTGCAGTCGATTGACCGACTGCAGAAGTCCCTGACACACGATGCCGAAGGGCGGCCCGTCGTCACCGATCTGGACCAGCAGCATCAGACGATGTATCAGGTCCTGCGGCAGGACATGATCTACCAGATCGTGAGCGATTCGGGCGCAGTTTTGTTGACGTCCGGTCCTGATCCGACGCCGCTGATCGAAAGCAAGGTCAATCTGGCCGAGGGGCGCGTCATCAACATCGTGCGCAACGGCGTCCCGATGCATGTGTTGTCCGAGGCCGTCAAAGGAGCTCGGGCAGGCGGTGAATTCGTCGTGGTCGCGCGCAGCCAGCGATTCGAACAAATGGCGCTAGGGGTCAGTTCGTCCCGCGCCTGGCAAAGCGCGGTATTTGCAACTGTGCTGGCCATGGCGATCTTTACGGTCGTCGTGATCGTGATCGTGAACCGGCTGTTGCAGCGGCTGAGCGATACCTCCGCTGCTGCGGCGCTCATCGCGCCGACGAATCTCACCGCGCGCTTGGAGGTTGAAGGTGTGCCCAGGGAAGTCGTGCCGCTAATCGAATCCTTCAACGCGGCGCTGGAGCGGCTGGAGATAGGCTTCCGCAACCAGCAGGAGTTTCTGGCAACCGCAGCGCATGAGTTGAAAACGCCGATTGCACTGATCCGGGCTCAAGTTGAGTTGGATGGTGCCCGGGATAGCGCGGGGATTCTTGCCGATATTGAGCACATGAGCCGACACGTACACCAGCTGCTGCACTTGGCAGAGGTCAGCGATGTCGCGAGTATGGCTGCTGCAAGCACCGACGCAGGCGCGGTTGTTGAGGACGCGTTGCGGGCCCTCCAGCGGATGATCGCCGCGCGCAGCCTGACCGTGAACGTCGACGATGGCGGCATGCCAACGATCGTTGAGGCTGATGCCAGCGGCTTGTTCATTCTTGTGAGGAACCTGCTTGAGAACGCCGTGCACCATTCGCCGCCCGGTGGAACGATCACCGTGACGCTCTCGCCGGAGTTGTTGGTCGTGCTCGACGACGGCCCTGGCGTTGCGCCAGATGATTTGCCACTACTGTTCAAACGTTTCTGGCGCGGCGCCCATCGAAGGGACGATGGTGCGGGGCTCGGACTGGCAATCTGCCAAGAGATTGCAAGAGCGCACGGATGGTCGATCGTTGCCGGGAACCGCTCGTCCGGCGGCGCCAGCTTCGCGGTGCATTTTTGTCTGCGGTGAGCGCACCTTGCGACGCGTTCACTGGCCTGCTGCCAGCAACCCGGTACAGCTTCAACCTCTTCGGCCAGATGCAGTTCGCGCTCCCGCCACCCGCGGCACGCTGATTCATCGTCAGCCGCGCACGCCGACCGAGCTGAAGGCGCACGACTGCCTGCGCTGGGCCTTGGCGAAAGCCTGCACGGCCCTGGCGCTTCGCGGCGCCAGCAGGGGAGACGACGGCCATCGAAGTGGCTGGCAGCCGCATTGCCGACGACGGTGGCCTGGTGCGCGAGTGGGCCGTGGCCGGCTTGGGCATTGCCTGCAAGAGCCGGCTGGATTTGGCGGTGGACCTCGCGACCGGCCGCCTGGTGGTCCTGCTGCCGGACTGGCTGGGCGAGCCGCCCCCCCCGCACTGGATGGCCGTGGACCGGCATCGCCTGACGCCGGCGGTAAAGGGCTATTTTTGCCCAACCCCCGAAAACGCAAAAATTCTCATAATCCTTTGATAACAAAGAGAGATTTCACCTGCAAATCGTGACTCTGGCTCCTTTTCGATGTCCGCAAAGACCGCAAGAACTTGGCGCCCCATCTGCTACCGGAATCACAAGGAGCGATCCATCGCCGGGGCAGTTGGGAGCAATCACGACAACTACACCTACCGCCGACGCGCCGGCCGCAAACCGCGGGCGACCAGTTCATCCCTCAGTGACAGCCCCTCGGTGACCAGCTCGACTTCTGGGGGCGCTGTCCGCCCGCCTCCCGCTGCGTTCTTCACCAAGCCTTGGCTAGGCACCACCGAATAAAGGAACGGCCACGCGTGCGCGAGCTGTCGGATGCCCACTACTCTGACCTGACTGCCGACGCCGAGACTCTGGGCCAGCAGTGCATCGCCAGCGTTGTCGCTGCGGTGCGTTGTGACCACGACGTCTTCCAGCGCCGTCGTCTCCGCCATCAAGACGGAACGCGTAGCACCGGCCTGCGCCGCCGGCGATGCCGGTGTGTGCGGTACTGCACCCCAATCGCCGTGTTCCACGGAACTCGTCATGCGGCCTCGGACTCCGTATCGTCCCCGGCCGCCATCGCCTGCTGCCAGTAGTCGGCCCGCGCGTACAGCGCAGCCAGGCCGTCGAGGTCGACCGTCACTGGGGTCTCGCTGAACTCAAAACTGCCGAACAGATTGATGTGCTGCCAGGCTACCGGCGAGATGCCGCGCAGGATCTGGACGGCCGCGTCATCGCCGGCGGCCAGCTTCTGGTCGTAGATCTTGGACAGCAGCGCAGTGTTGTAGAAGATCACTGCGTTCGCGATCAGCCGAGAGCATTCGTTCCACAGCGCCTGTTCCGCCTCGGTCTTGACCCGGAACGCGCCCGTGTTCACAAAGGCCACGGCCTTGCGGAAGCGGTGGTAGGCCTCGCCGCGGTTGAGCGCCTTCTGCACCGCCTGGCGCAGGTCGGCATGGTCGATGAAGTCCAGCACGTAGAGCGTGCGGTAGATGTCGTCCAGCTCCCACAGCGCCTTCTTGGTCTGGTTCTGCAGCGCGTAGCTGCTGAGCTTGCGCACGATGGTGGCCTGGCTCACGTCCTTGTTGGCCAGCGAGGCCATGATGCGCTGGATGTTGGGCCACTCGGCGATGATCAACTTCTCGTTGATCTTGCGTTGCGGCCGAATGAGCTTGTCGGCGTAGTGGCTCGGCGGCTCAGGGCCGACCAGGGTTTCGGTCTTCTTGCGGAGATTCTTGTAGCGCGGCGCGAAACCGTGGCCGTACACCTGCAAGATCCAGAAATTGACCTGGTTGGTGCCATGGGTGTCGGTCGAATGGCGCTCGGGCTTGATGTCCGACGTGTTGTTGTACAGCAGGTCGAAGACGTAGTGGCTTTCGTGCTCCTGCGTGCCGATGATGCGGGCGTTGATGGGCACATGGTTGGCGACCAGGGTACAGGCGCTGACGCCCTTCTTCAGCCCGAAATACTTCGGCGAGTACCGGGCGTTGAAGGTATTGATCTGCGTCTCGAAGCGCTGGCCGTCGCTGCTGGAGTGCAGCTTGTCCTGGATGTTATAGAGCTTGAAGGCCGGCAGCTGAGCGGTGGCGTTGCTGATCGCGTCGTTGGCCGCCTTCAGCGTCTCTAGGCGCAGGAAGTTGCGCGAAGTCGATTGCAGGGGGGCCAGCCCCAGGCCGGCGACCTCCGCCATCTTGCCCAGGCCCATGTTGGTGCCCATAGCGACCAGGCTGGCCAGGATCAGCCGCGGATCGGGCGGCTGCTTGACGTAGCGCTCCAGGACGTGGGTGAACTTGCTCAGAAACTGCGTGCGCCCGGCGACGAACCACAGCAGGTCGGCAATGTCGATGCCCGGCAGTTGCGTGTAGAAGGGGCTGTTGACCGGCTCGTCCGACGTCGGATAGGCCAGCGTCCAGCGCCGGTTCTCGCCCCTGCCGCGGACACGGATGTGCTCATTGGTCGAGTCGATGATGCGCTGGTTGACCTCCTCGAAGCGATCCGCCAGCGCCTGGCGCAGCGTGGCCAACGTCGTCTCGATCGGCGTGGTCAGCAGCGGTGCACCGATGTCTTTCAGGATCTGGTCCTTGGCCGCCCAGCGCTCATCGCTGATGAGGTCGTCCTCGAAGCGCTTGTACTCGTTGCTGTGGCGCACGAAGACATCGCCCGCCTGCAGGGCATCGCACAGCTCTCGGTAGACCAGGAATTCGTAGCGATCGACGATGAGCCGTTTGGCCCGGGCCTTGCCGCGCAAGTTCTCGGCGTCCTGGTACAGATAAGGCCGGTGGACCTGGGCGATGAAGCGCTGCGGGAAATCCTGCGGCGGAATTTGCTGCGGCGACTTGCCCTCGCGCAGCACCCGCTGCAGGAATTCGACGGCTTTGAGCAGCGGGGCGTTGTCCACGCGGACGCCGAATTCCAACTCGCAGAACAGGTGTCGCAGATTGATCTTGAAGCGGCTGGAGAGCTTGGTGTACTGCGCCCACTGGTAGGCGGTCCTGTCGAAGTCGATGTTGAGCAGGTAGTCGGCGACCGTCGGGAACTGCTCTCGCTCCAGCAGCTTGAACGCCTTGGCCTGAACCTTGGAAAACGGGGTTTCGGCGCGGGTGGCCGGATCGATGAAGAGCCGCAGCACCTGGCCCGCCGCGCCGAGATTCTTCGCGGCATCCACCTGTGCCTGCCGCATGGCCTCGTCGGCCGCCGTCTTGGCTTCCTTCTTGTAGGTCGAGACCAGGTGCATGAAGGCCTCGATCAGGTTGTCGTTGATCTCCCGGAATCGCTGGTGGGCGAAGCACAGTAGGTACAGCCTGGAGGTGCCCTGAGGCTGGCGGCGCAGTTTGTAGACCGTGTAAAACCGGACCAGCGAGGCGTAGTAGCGGCTGCTCTCATTGGACAGCCCAGCCTCGGACAGGAACTGGGTGGCGAAGTCGTGGAGGGGCTTGAACACCTGGCGCCGCTGGACTTCCTGCTTGAGCTCACGACGGCTGAAGTCCCGGGCCTCCTTCTTGAGGGCGGTGATCTGGTACAGGCTGTCGTCGTCGCCCGTCGCGAGCAATTCCATCAACTGGGTCTTGATGCGGCGCGGAAGGCTCGCCTCAAGCCGGCTGACGACGCGCTGGCGCTCCCGGCTCAGCACCCGGCCGATGAGATCCTGGAGCGCCGTGTACACGGGCAGAACCACGTTTTCGTTGGCCAGATGCTGCATCAGCTCTCGAAGGACGTACTGCGGTTGCGTAGAGCGCGTCGCCAAGCGCTCGGCCCGCGCTTCGAGGTCCTTCATGCCTTGGGCGTCGCACAGCCGATACCCGGTCAGCTTGAGGATGTCCTGCTGCAGCCCGGTCCGTGTCGGCCTTGACGGCAGCTTGAGTGACTTGAGGGAGAAGTCTGGAAAATAGCGGGCCGCGAGGAAGCGCAGGTCCAGCTGGGCCTGCTCCAGCGTGAAGTCGAAAAACCGCTGCTTGGCCTTGAAGTAGCCGAGTTCCAGCGCCAAGAAAAGTCCGACGGATCGATATCGCGCCTCGACGACAGCCAATTCCTGCTCGGACAGCTCGAAGTAGGCCTGCCGATCCTCCTCGGAAAAGTTCGGGAAGCCATACAGGGCTTCGATTTCCGCGGCGCTGAGCAGCGCGAGGCGGTGCGAGTCGGCGGCCGTCGACATTCAGTACGGCGGGTCGCGAAGCCGGTCGCCGGCTTGCGCGAGCGCATCATCGCCGCCATTCGGTGGCATCGAGTTGTTCTGCTCCACGGTGCCCGGTGCTGGCGCTGGCGGGCTGCTGGCCAGGCCGCGCTCGAACTTGCCCTTCAACGCGACCGGAGACACGTCGACGTAGCGCAGTGCCGAGCTGACATCGCGCCAGCCCACGTGTTCCATCAGTTCTTTGAGGTCCCAGCCGTTGCTGCTGGCCCAGTTGGCGAAACCACGGCGAAGCGAGTGACTGGAATAAGTAGCGGCTTCCTCGGCGCCGGCCTCGTGCAGGATGCGCCGCAGCAGCGGCAGCACCGCCTTGGGGTGCATGTGGTCGTCCGATACGTTGCCCCAACGATCGATGCCAGCGAAAACCGGCCCGGTCTTTCCGCCGCTCAGCTCGATCCAGTCGAGGTACGCGTCCACCGGGCACAGCCGAGACAGCGCCGGGCAGTGAAAAGCTCGGTCCTCTCCCTCGTCGGTGGTCTTGGTCTTGCGTGGCCGGCAGGTCAGCCCTTTACCGCGCTGGGCTTGGACCTCCTCGATGCGCATGCTGGCCAGCTCGTCGGACCGGAAGGCGCGCCAGAAGCCCAGCAGGAGCAGCGCGCGGTCGCGGGTGCGCCGCAGCTGCTCGGTCTGGCGGCCGTGCTCGCGTGCCGACGTCTGAGCCTTCAGCAGCCAGTCGGACACCGCTTCGAGCACTTCGAGCTGTAGCGGCCGGGCGCGCTTCTGCGGCACCGCGTGTTTGGCCCGGATACCGCGCAGCACCTTGTGCACCAGCGGAGACCGGGTGGGATCGGCGAAGCCGTTGTCGGCATGCCATCGCGCTAGCGCCGCGAGGTGCAGCCTCAGCGTGCTGAGGCGATAGGTCTCGGCATGGTCGGCTAGGTAGCGCGCCACGGTATCGCCGGTCGCCGGCAGCAGGCCTTTCCAGACCCCCTCGAAGTTGCGCAACGCCGCGGCATAGGTTTTGACCGTGTTTTCGCGGTCCGCCGCGAGGACGTAGTGCTGCACATCTTTGCTCATGCGCTTGGCTTTCCCTGTCATTGACCAAGTTCTGGAGGCGCGCCCTGTGCGTTACAGCCCAGGTTCTGGCAATGCCCGAATTTGGGGTGAGGGGCTGAGCATGCCGCTGGTAGTCGTCAACGGGCGAAGGGATGGTTCTCATCGCGAAGATGCTTGACCGAATTGGGAAGCGTGTTCTATGCCTGACCGCGCTCGCTCTGTGACGGATCGTCTGTCACGGCACGCCCCTCTGCGTAGGTTTGCATGGCCTGACGAATGACGCGCAAGTGCTGGCGATAGTTCGTGCACCCGGTGCACATCAACAGATGAACGCCCAAGCCAAGACGTTGCCCAAATGGAATCGGTTCTTCCATCTCCAGGGAGCAGATTTCGGTCACCTCCTTGCAGCTCAGCATGAGGCCTCCCCGGGACGGCCCCAACCTGTTTCCATGCAACCTCGCAGTTTGTTCCTCGCTCGATGCAGGATGACGTGCAGATTGGTTGACGTGATGCTCAGCTGCGCGCAGATCTCCTCGGTGTCAAACCCGAGAAACTCGCGCATCATGAAGACGCGTCCTGTGTTGGGCGGCAGGTGATCAAGGCAGGCTTCGAACACCCGCCAGAACTGCTTGGACTCCATCGACTCCTCCGGCGCCGGCCATGTCTGTGGTCTGGCCGACTCACGCCACGCCCCCTTCTCGCTGAAGAGCGCGTCCTGCCGCTCGATCCAGCCTTCATCTTCCTCAAGCAAGCTTGAGATCGGCACAGTACGGCCCGCCTGGCGGACATGGTCAATGATGCGATTGCGCAGGATGGCAAACACCCAGGTCTTGAGGGTCGAACGCCCTGCAAAGGTGGACGACTGCTTGAGGGCGGCTTCGATGGACTCCTGCACCAAGTCCTCCGCCGTCTCGGCGTTACGAACCTGAAGCCTGGCGAACTTCAGCATGTCCGCTCTCAGCGCGATCAAAGCTTCCGCACTGATCGCCTGAACGGCCGGCTCAGGCGTTCCTTTGCGAAGAGGATCCGTGGCACGGCTCATTGATCAATCACCTCGTTCCCGCGCGGCTTCGTTTCGCGCCGCGCTGTAGCCAGAGACACAAAAGGGCACCAGATAGTTCAACGCCAGGTGCCACGGATCGACAGCCTCTCCGGCCAAGATCCGCCCGCCATTGTTGATGACGTTCAGTACCGTTCCGACCACCAGCGCCACCTTCAGCGCCGGGCGGGCGATGCGTGCGCTGACCATCAGCTTGAGTACCGCTCGCATGTTCATGTGGGACGCTTCCCGCCCGAGCAGGGCGCACATTCATGAGAATTGGGCACGGATCGCCGAGATCGCCGCCTCCTGCATGGCACCTGGCTGCAAGTCCTCCTTGCGCAGGATGAGGAACGTCGAAGCTCGGTCCAGAGGACGGACGAGTCGAAAACCTGCAGGTCCCACTGCCCTGGCGTCGGGATGCAGTTCCTTGACAGTACGCATGACCACCGCTTCCATGGTGGCAAGGTCAGCCATGCCTGCGAAAACCACGGGCAGGCTAGCGTTCGACTCGCGGATCTTCCGGAAGACTGTGGCGGCATCGGCCCCCAATGGAGAAGTGACGGCAGTCGAGATGATGGCACCTTGAGCCGGCAAGCGGAGTTCTTGGTCGAGTTGCTCCATGCCGTCGATGCGCACGGGTGCGAAGCCGGCCGTGACCAGGAAGGGACGCATTTCGTTGACGATGAATGCGTGCGGGCGGGCGAGGAGTACACGTCGCAGGGGTGTCATGGCGCGGCTTCGATTCGGTGCGGTTCTGGGCGCTTGTCTCACGGCGAAATGCCATGACCGGCGTCCTACCTGACTGTTGACGGACCGAACCCCGTTTCCTTACAGCCGCCATGTAAGAAACGGGCTCCGCCGTCGTCCAAGCGTCATCGCCCACCGAAAGCTCACGCATGCACGCCACTTTGCCGCTGCTGGCCAAGACCGATTTCCCTCCGCTGGCCCGCCAGGTGATCAGTGCCTTGCAGGTCAACCTGGGATATCGGTGCAATCAGTCCTGCGTTCACTGCCACGTGGGCGCCGGCCCGAACCGGACGGAAGAGATGTCGCGTGAAACCATCGACGCGGTAATCGCTTTCATGGATGCAAATGCATCCATCCGAAGCCTTGATTTGACCGGCGGTGCGCCGGAACTCAACCCTTCCTTCCGTCAATTGGTCATTGCCGCCCGTGCCCGAGGCCTGAAGGTGATCGACCGCTGCAACCTGACGATCCTTGAAGAGCCGGGGCATGAGGACCTCACGACCTTTCTGGCTGCCCACCATGTGGAGGTCGTCGCCTCGCTGCCGTGCTACCTCGAGGACAACGTGGACCGGCAGAGGGGCAAGGGTGTCTTCGATGCCAGCATCCGAGCGCTGAAGCGCTTGAACGACCTAGGGTATGGCGCGCCGAGCGGCGGCCTTGTGCTCAACCTCGTCTACAACCCGCAGGGCCCCGTACTCCCACCCGCCCAGGAACCACTTGAGCGCGACTACAAGCGGCACCTGGGTGAGAAGTTCGGGGTGCGCTTCAACAGCCTGTTCACCCTGGCGAACATGCCCATCCAGCGATTCGGCTCGATGCTGGTTTCCAAGGGCCAGTTCAACACCTACATGACCCTGTTGCGGGAGGCCCATCGTGTGGCCAATCTCGAACAGGTGATGTGCCGCAGCCTGCTCAGCGTGGACTGGCAGGGCTACCTCTACGACTGTGACTTCAACCAGCAGCTCGGGCTCGGGCTCCAGAGCTCGGGCGGCCGTCGTGCGCACATCACGGAAATCACCGCAGCGGCACTGGAAGCCTGGCCGGTCCGCGTCGCCGACCACTGCTTCGGCTGCACAGCCGGGCAAGGCTCCAGCTGCGGCGGCGCCCTCGATCAATAACACCCTTGAGGAGAATCTGATGTCCCGCAGGCAGTTCTTGCTTCAATCGGCGGCACTCATGGCGGGTGCGCTGCCAGTGCCCGCCATCCTGGCCCAGTCTCGCAAGCTTCGATTTGGCGTGGGGCCCTTCATGCCCACGGCAGAAGACACGCGCAAGGCGTTTATGCCTCTGTTTGCGCACATTGCGAAGAGCCTTGGCGCCCCGGACTTCGATCTTGCCGTGAGCACCGACTGGGCGGGGCTAGCGATTGCGATGGGCTCGGGCCAGCTCGACGCAGCCTGGATGGGCCCGTGGGGCTATGTCATCGCCAACAACGCGACCGACTGCCAGGCCATCGCGACGGTCAAGTACGACGACAAGCCCACTTACCAAGCCATCATCGTCGGTCGCCCCGACATCAGTGTCGCCCGCTTTCCGGACGACACGCGCGGCCGATCGATCTCGTTCGCCGACGTGGGTTCCACCTCGGGTTGGCTGATTCCCACCTTCTATGCGTCGAAGGTGTGGAAGATCGATCCCAAAGCGTTCTGGAAGTACAGCGAAGGCGCCTCGCATCCGGCCAACGAGGTAGCTGTCGCTTCTGGACAGGTCGACCTCGCCACGGACTACGACCGCAACAGAAACGCCATGATTGCGGCCGGGCGGATCAAGCCCGACGCCACGAAGATCGTCTGGACCTCGGACCCGCTGCCCAACGATGCCTTCGCCGTTCCGAAGCAGGCGCCCCGCGAGTTCACGCAGCAGTTGCAGTCCATCCTGCTGGCTTTGAGCGGTGACGCGGCCAAGGCCCTCATGCCCCCCCGCTACACCGGCTTCGTTGCCGCCACCCATGCCAGCTACAAGATGATCGAGGACGCGGGCCTCGCCATTGGCCGGATCAAGGCTCGTGGCTGATGCCGCGCCGATCATGAGCGGATACCTCGCCGCCGCTCAGGCTTTCTACGATGCGGCCGCCGAGACACCGGCCTTGGGCGCGTGCTGCGTGCAGCGCAATGACCTGGAGCTGCCAGGCTTGGTGGTGCCGTCAGCGATGGAGGCTTTGACCTTCAGCTGTGGAACAACCGTCCATCCCGGCGAGCTGGCCGATGCCCCGACGGCGCTGTACATCGGCGTCGGCGGTGGGCTGGAAGCCCTTCAATTCGCTTGGTTCTCTCGCCGGCCTGCAAGCGTGATTGCCGTGGAGCCCGCGCCGCGCATGCGGCAGGCGGCGGAGGCAAACCTCATTCAGGCGGCAAGCCTCAATCCTTGGTTCGACCCAGCCTTCGTACGTGTCATGGCGGGCGACGCCTTCGCGCTGCCAGTTCCCGACGAGAGTGTGGACCTGGTGGCGCAGAACTGCCTATTCAACATCTTTGAGCCCGCCGACCTGCGCCGTGCGCTGGCCGAGACAGCCCGAGTGCTGCGTCCGGGTGGGCGGCTCATGATGAGCGATCCCGTCGCCGAACGTAACATTCCCGAACACTTGCGGGCTGACGACCGCTTGCGCGCCATGTGCATGGCCGGCGCCCTGCGATTCGAGGACTATGTGGCTGAGATCGCCGCGGCAGGATTCGGTGTCATCGAGGTTCGGTCACGAAAGCCCTATCGCTCGTTGGAGCGCGTCGCTTTCGGACTGGACGCGGACCTCGCGCTCGACGCACTCGACACAGTCTCTCGCAAGACCGGACCGTATGGATCTGTCTGCGAGGCTGAGATCTTCACGGGGCGCCGCGCGGTCTACGTCGGACCGAACGACCGTATCGAGAGCGGCGGCGTTGAATTGCCCAGGCACCTGCCGATTGCCGTCAGTGATCGTACGGCTCTGCGACTGCAGACACGCCCGGAGAAGGATGTATTGATCACCCCGCCCACCTGGCGTCATGCGCCGGTGGGCACTGATGTGGAGACGCTTGCATGAATTCCCCTGGCCAGTCCTGCCCCATCGAGTACCAGTACGCCGCCGGAGACTTTCGCGGCATGACGATGGATCGAGTCGATACCGCTTACGTGATCGGTGGCCTGTACGGCAACCTTGACGCTTTGCACGCCATCCTGCGCATGCAGCAGGCCGAGGCTCGCCAGGGCAAACAGGTGAGTCTCGTCTTCAACGGCGACCACAACTGGTTCAACGTCGACGCAGCGAGCTTCAAGGAAGTCAATCAGGTAGCGCTGGAGAGCCTGTCGATGCGAGGCAACGTCGAAGCCGAACTCTCACGGCCGACGGACGCAGGTTGTGGCTGCAACTATCCCGACTACTTCAATGCCGACTACGTCGCCCGATCCAACGCGATCATGTCGCGGTTGCAGGGTACGGCGCGCGAATTGCCGGTGCTGTGCGGAGGTCTGCAGGATTTGCCATTTTTCCGCGTCCTGGCAGTAGGCGAGAGGCGGGTGGGCATTGTTCATGGTGACCCAGAGATGCTCGCGGGCTGGTCGTTCGCCGCTGAGCGCTTGAGCCCGATCGGCAAGTGCTGCTCGGGCGATGAGGCGGTTGCGGAACTCACGCCGTCATCGAAGCTGGAACGTTGGTTCCGCGACGCGGATGTCGATGTCTTCGCCAGTTCGCACACCTGCCTTGCGCATGCGCGCGACCTGCAGGTCGACGGGCGAACCCGCGCGATTTTCAACAACGGCGCCGCAGGCCTGCCCAACTTTGCCAACGAAGGCTTCGGCATCGTGACCCGGATCTCCGCCGACCCGACAATCCCACAGGGAAGCTTGTACGGCTTGAACCTGGACGGTGTTCGCTACGACGCGATGCCGGTGCACTACGACACGGCGAGCTGGGTGAGGCGCTTTCTTGCCAACTGGCCGCAGGGTTCACCAGCCTATGAGGCCTACTTCAAGCGCATCGTTGCCGGACCGGATTTTGACCGGCATGACGCAATCGGCGGGGGCGTGACCCTGACGATTCAATGATGCAAGAGCCCAGTTCCGCCGTCTTGCGGGCCTTCGAGGCGCGCGCTCGGGAAAGCGTTGGATGGAGCGGCCGACGAGTGCTCCGGGCTGCGGGCCTGGTCGCACTGCTGGTCCTGTTGGCTGCAAGCGCCCGGCTCGCCCAAGTGGACCTGGGGCGACTCATCGAGGGTCTGCCCAAGTTGGGCCACTGGCTAGCTACCGCATGGCCGCCCAAGCTTGACGAGGTACCGATCTTCCTTTGGCGTACGGCCGAAACGGTGGCAATGGCAGCCGTAGGCACCGCCATCGCCACGCTGCTCGCAGTCCCCATGGCGCTGCTGGCCAGCCGCAACCTCACGCCCTGGCCCAGGCTCTACCCGCCTGCTCGCTGGCTGCTCAACGGACTGCGAGGAATTGACTCCTTCGTCTTCGCACTGCTCTTCGTCGCCGCTGTCGGTCTGGGGCCTTTCGCAGGCGTCTTGGGCATCGCGCTTCACACCTGGGGCAGCGCCGGCAAGTTCATGGCAGACACCATCGAGAGCGCGCCTCTCGGACCCATGCAGGCCGTCGAAACCACCGGGGCCGGGCGCCTGATCGCAGCGCGATATGCCCTTGTCCCTGAGGTGCTGCCCGCGGTCCTGTCCAGCACGCTGTATCTGTTCGAGTTCAACGTCCGAGCATCCACCGTGCTGGGTGTCGTGGGCGCTGGCGGCATCGGTCAGGAGCTGAAGAACAGTATGGATCTGCTGGACTTCGCGCGACTAGTACGACATCCCTTAAATAGCTTTGTGTATTAAGGTTCGAAGTACGGCGCCAAGAGTGTGGTGACGGCGTCGGCGGCTTGTTTGAGGTCGCCCTCGATGGGCAACGGCTCCCAGCGCC
>Ga0194137_10001658_pt1 | contig 13495 bp, 9 predicted proteins | sample TARM_MetaG_T3_14_FD_134025 | JGI IMG/M metagenome (GOLD analysis project Ga0194137, IMG submission 134025) | Freshwater microbial communities from Pennsylvania, USA, analyzing microbe dynamics in response to fracking - TARM_MetaG_T3_14 (version 2) | ecosystem: Environmental > Aquatic >... | reverse complement strand
CTGTTGATCGAAAAGCCCGCTGATGTAGGCATGTTGCCTTATGGCGTGACGGAAGATTCGCTTGCAGCTGTAGCAGAACAAGCAACGAATGATTCTTCGACAGTTGTCACCAACCATAAAAACACGGATATGACCTATGCGCAAGCATTGCGTTCGCCAGTATTCTACTTATTGGCCTTGTCATTCGTGTGTTTCGCAATGATTTCCACATTCACCCAACAAATTCCGATCTTCTTTACGACAAAAGGTGCGACTGATGTTCAAGCAGGAATGGTTTTGTCGATCGCGGCCATCGTCATGATCGCTTCAAAAATCATCATGGGCATCGCCAGTGACAAGCTGGGTGCAACAAAAGCTTTCTACATCTTCACGACAATCTACATCCTTGCATTCTGCATCTTTGCCGCAACGGATAACATCACGATCCTGATCGGCGCAGCAATGATCTATGCAATGAGCACAGGCGTTCCTGCCGTAATGAACCAATTAGTGACGTTTGATATTTTAGGAAAAAAAGAATTCACTGCTATTTGGGGTATTTTATCGACAGCAAACAGCCTGGGTTTAGCTATGGGCGGCCCTCTGCTGGGTTACTTCTATGACGCAACCGGCAGCTACAACATGACAATCATCGTCAGCATCGTCTTCATGGTTGTGTGCTTAGCATCTTTCTTCTTCGCTGTAACGTTAAGAAAACGTGAGCTCAAAAAGGCTTAATAACCTAGAAATAATCAAAAATAAGGTCGGGACTTCGGTTCCGGCCTTTTTACGTTTAAATTATTTAGTTGTTGATCAATATGTTATTCGTTGAGATTTAGAATCAGGTATGAATCGGAATCAAATAAAATTCCAAGATTGAGATCTTCTTAAATGGAATTACTCTTTTTATGGTCTTATTAACAAAGGGGATTTACGTTTTTAGTATTGACATACTAAAAACGCGAGAAGTATAATAAGACAGTGAAGTGAGTAAAGGAAGGAGGACTAAAGTGAATACAAATATAGAGTTAGCCTTAAACATATTATATCAAAGACAACTTTCTACCAGGGAACAACTATTGAATGAAATGCTACGCGTTAAACTAACTTTGAAGAATCTACTGGACAACTCAAATGTATTAAATGATAAAGAAAAATTATTTCAGTTCATGAAAAAAACAACTGAAGATGATTTAGGGTTCTTCCCTGCTGACAGAGACGACTTTTTAGATATCTTTGAATCTTTAAAAGATGTTGATTTAATAGATTTTACCCTTGAAATATATAAGAATGATCGTATGGGTACGATTATCTCGCCGAAATATATAAATGAATATATCGATGAAAAGATTCAGAAAATTAAGCCACAAAAAATTCTCATCGCAGAGGCTGAAAAGCATTTATCCGGGCTTAGAGAAATTGTAAAGAATAATCAGAATTTAGAAATATACTTGACGACGCAACTAAAACCAATGAGCATCTTATTGAGATTAGCCTTTGGAGATAGTCCAAATGTTTCAATCAGCTTTGAATCAATTTACACAGATTGTTTGTTGGATGAAAAGTTTGATTATATATATTCAATTCCAGCTTTTGGATTTAAGTCTGATGAGCTTGGAAAACCGTTTATCACTAGAGAAAGCGATGGGGTTGCAACTCAAAACATGCTTGAGCACTTAAAAGAGCATGGAATGCTAGATATTATCGTGCCTGCAAAAATTACATTCGCAGGATTAGGATATAAAAAATTAAGGGCATACATCACTGATAACTTTAATGTTAAAAGTATATATATATTACCGGAAGGTACTTTCAGACCTGCAACAGCGATCAAGACATACCTTCTTACAATCACAACCCAGCCTCAGCAAAACATTGAAATTGGGACGTTCGCGTTAATAAAAGGCATTTTTGATATAACGGATAAAAAAATATTACCTACTAAGGATTTTTTGTCTCATGAAGATTGGCGAATAGAATTGTTATTAGCTGAAGATGATGAGAATATGCAACGGTTTAAAAATTCTAATTTAGAAAAAGTGAAACTCAAAGAAGTTGCAGAAGTCTTTAGAGGAAAATCTATCTTAAAAAAAGATACAGTTTTAGGTAAAATTAGTGTGTTAAATATCTCAAATATAGAAAATGGTGAGATTAGATATGTTGATATGGACACAATCGAAGAAGATGAACGGAAAATAAAAAGATATGAGCTATTAAGTGGTGATGTAGTTTTGTCTTGTAGAGGAACTGCTATAAAGTCAGCAGTGTTTGAAAATCAAAATAATACGATTATCGCGTCAGCCAATTTGATTGTTATTAGGCCAAAGGAAAGACTGCTCGGTGAATACATCAAAATATTTTTTGAGAGTCCCATCGGATTGGCTATTATTAAAAGTTTCCAGCGTGGAACAACGATTATGAATATCAATCATTCGGATATCATGGAAATGGAAATTCCTATAATTTCAATCAGTGAGCAAAAGGACATGATCAATCTGTATCATAAAGAACTCGATATTTATAAAAAAACCATCAGTGAAGCAGAGCGCAGATGGACAAATATCAAAGACAATCTATATAACAAATTAACTTAGGAGGGTTTATACGATGGCTGTGAATTTAGAATTTGAAAATAAACTTTGGGAAATGGCAGATAAATTAAGAGGAAACCTTCAACCTTCAGATTACAAGGATGTAATATTAGGGCTCATTTTCTTGAAATATATTTCAGATAGTTTTGAAGATAAGTACAATGAACTAGTTTTAGAGGGAGACGGTTTTGAAGAGGACAGAGATGCCTATGTAGAGGAGAATATATTCTTTGTACCGCCTAGTGCTAGATGGGAGTTTATCAAAAAAAGTGCTAAGCAAAGCACTATTGGACAAATTATTGATGAAGCGATGATTGCAATTGAAAGAGAGAATAAGCATTTAAAAGGGGTATTGCCTAAAAACTATGCAAGACCAGAACTTGATAAAACAAAGCTAGGAGAATTGATTGATTTGTTCTCTTTTAATCTAGGAAGCAAAAAATCAAAAGCGCAAGACCTTTTAGGCAGAGTCTATGAATATTTCCTTGGAAAATTTGGTTCAAGTGAGGGTGAATTCTACACACCGCCAACTATTGTTAAGCTCCTCGTTGGGATGATTGAACCGTATGAAGGCAGAGTTTATGATCCTTGCTGTGGATCTGGTGGCATGTTCGTACAATCAGCCAAATTCGTTGAAGAGCATCAAGGCAAAAAGGATAACATCCATATTTACGGTCAAGAATATACGGCCACCACCTGGAGACTATGCAAAATGAATCTGGCTATTCGTGGAATTGACGGAAATTTGGGTGAACGGGATGCAGATACATTTGGAAATGACTTGCACAAAAATTTAAGAGCAGATTATATTCTCGCCAACCCACCGTTCAATGTAAGTGATTATACATTAATCCAAGATGATGTCCGTTGGAAATATGGTATTCCACCACAAAACAACGCTAACTATGCCTGGATAGAGCATATGATCAGCAAATTATCTCCTAAAGGGGTTGCTGGTTTTGTATTGGCTAATGGCTCTATGAGTACATCGACAAAGGCTGAATCGGAAATTAGAAAAAACATCATTGAAGCAGGGCTTGTAGACTGCATCGTAACCATGCCGTCGAACTTATTCTATAATGTTACGATACCGGTTTGTCTCTGGTTCATATCTAAAAAGAAGGAAAACAGAAAAGATAAAATTTTATTTATTGATGCCCGGAAGATGGGGTATATGGAAACTCGTAAACATAGAGAAATGACTGATGAAGAAATCAAACAGATATATGACACTTACCATATTTGGCGTGATGGAAAAGAAGAGTATGAGGACGTTCAAGGGTTCTGCAAATCTGCCAACATTGAAGAGGTAAGAAATCATGAATATATACTAACGCCTGGAAGATACGTTGGAATCGAAGAAGTGGAAGATGATGGAGAGCCTTTTGATGAAAAAATGACGAAACTGACAGAAGAGTTAGCTGAAATGTTTGCTAAATCACACCATCTTGAAGAGGATATTAAGCAGAGACTGGGGGCGATTGGTTATGGATTCTAGGGGATTTCAGGAAATTGATTTGGGTGATCTGTGTATAAAAATAGGTAGTGGAGTAACTCCAAGAGGTGGAGGAAATGTATATAAACAAGACGGTATATCTTTAATAAGGAGTCAAAATATATATGATTATTCATTTGAGTATAAAGGTCTTGTGTATATAGATGAAGAACAAGCAAAAAAAATGAAAAATGTAGAAGTCATGCCAGATGACGTACTTCTTAATATTACTGGAGATTCAGTTGCTCGATGTTGCATCGTCCCAAATGGTGTATTACCCGCACGGGTTAATCAGCATGTATCTATCATACGACCAAATTCCGATTTGGTTGATCCAAGATATTTACTTTATTGGATTAATAATTCTATAACAAAAGAATTATTGCTATCTCTTGCTTCTACAGGAGCAACAAGAAAAGCTCTTACAAAAGGCATGATAGAAAAATTAAAACTATCGATTCCACCAATTATAGAACAAAAGTTTGTTGCAAGCACTCTTTCCTGCCTAGACGATAAAATTAAAATCAACAATCGTATCAACGAAAACCTTGAAGAAATGGCTCAGGCTATTTTCAAAAGTTGGTTTGTGAATTTTGACCCTTTTCAGGAAGGGGAATTTGAAGACAGTGAGTTAGGCAGAATCCCAAAGGGCTGGAGGGTAGTAGAATTAGGTGAGTTCTTCCCTGTCATTACAGGAAAGAAGAATGCAAATGTTTCTTCAGAAATCGGGAAATATCCATTTTTCAGTTGCTCACAAGATGTTGCTTGGACAGATGATTATTCTTTTGAAGGCAACGCTATTCTTGTTGCGGGAAACGGCGATTTTAATGTTAAATGGTACAAAGGAAAATTTGAAGCATACCAGAGAACCTATGTACTGATTCCATACAACGAAAGATTAACAGGGTTATTGTTTGCTGCTATAAAATTTAGTCTTGATAAAATTACATCGGGACATAGGGGGTCGGTTATTAAGTTTATAACAAAAGGTAGCATAGAAAATTTTAAAATTGCTATGCCATCAAAAGTTGAAGACTTTGAAATTGTCTCAACTTTTGAGACCTTAAATAATAAGATTGAATTCAATAATAATCAAATTAGAACATTAACTGATATACGTGATTCATTATTGCCTAAACTAATGTCCGGAGAAATCCTGGTACCCATTGAGGAGTTGTAATAGATGCCCAAAAATTTCTGTGAGTCCCACTTAGAAGAAGCTGCCCTTGAATGGTTTGATGAGCTAGGTTATGAGATTGTTTTCGGTCCTGATATTGCACCAGATGGAGAGTATCCTGAACGTGAAGATTATAGTGACGTTATTCTAAATGACAGGCTTAAAGAGGCTCTCACAAGGATAAATTCAAAGATGCCAAGCAGTGCAATTGATGATGCATTTAGGCAGATAGTTATTCCTCAGAGCCCTAGCCTTATTATGAACAACAAAGCTTTTCAAAAAATGATAACCGATGGCATTGATGTTCAGGTGAAGCAGACAGATGCTAGTTATAGAACTGAAAAGGTATATTTATTTGACTTAGAAAAACCGTTAAACAACGAATTCATGGTTGCTAACCAGTTCACAATTGTTGAACATGGAATAGAAAAAAGACCAGATGTTGTAGCTTTTGTCAATGGTATTCCTCTGGTAGTTATTGAACTGAAAAGTGCTAGTGATGAAAATGTTGATATTACCGATGCTTATAACCAGCTTCAGACATATAAAATGACCATCCCATCACTGTTCACCTATAACTCATTTATGGTGTCCAGTGACGGTGTTAATGCCAGAGCAGGTACGCTTTCTTCCGATGAAGATAGATTCATGGCATGGCGTACGATTGATGGAGACAATGTAGCTTCTCTATCTATTCCTCAACTTGAAGTGTTAATTAAAGGGATGTTTCAGAGTGAACGTTTCCTTGATATTATAAAGCATTTTGTACTATTCCAGAGTGATGGTATGGATACAATCAAAATTCTTGCCGGTTACCACCAATATCATGCAGTTAACAAAGCTGTTGAAAGTACAGAACGAGCTACTATGGAATCTGGAGACAGACGAATTGGTGTTGTTTGGCATACGCAAGGCAGCGGCAAAAGTCTGTCAATGGCATTCTACGCTGGGAAACTTGTAATCAGCGAGGAACTTGAAAATCCAACAATTATTGTTATTACAGACAGAAATGATCTGGATGACCAGTTATTCGGAACGTTTCTGAAGAGCAAAGACATTCTCCGAAGTACCCCAGTGCAAGCTTCAGATAGAACGCACTTACGAGAATTGCTTAATAATCGTACTAGTGGTGGCATTATTTTTACGACGATTCACAAGTTTGCTCCTGTTGCAAACGAATTAACAGAAAGTATCGATAATTATTCGCACTTGGATAAGGTTGCTGAAAATATAGTAGAATATGGCAAGAGTATGGTTCTTACTGATCGTAAAAACGTCATAGTCATGGCTGATGAGGCTCATCGCAGTCAATATGGGTTTGGTGCCGATATAGTTAAGTCTGACGATGAAGTCGATGTAAAATATGGTTACGCAAAATATATGCGTGACAGTCTTCCAAACGCATCCTACATAGGATTTACTGGTACACCCGTTGAATTGACCGACAAAAATACCAGAGCAGTATTTGGTGACTACATAGACGTCTATGATATGACCAGAGCAGTTGAAGATGGAACTACAGTTAAGATATTCTATGAAAGCAGAATTGCAAAATTGGATCTCCCGGAAGACTTGAAGCCGAAGATCGATTCAGAATATGACGAAATAACTGAATACCAAGAATATAACCAAAAAGAAAAACTCAAGAGCAAATGGGCTAGACTGGAGGCTATTGTCGGGACCAATGCACGTGTAAAACAAATAGCAAAAGATATTGTTGAGCACTTTGAAAAGCGTGAGCAGGCACAAGAAAATGAAGGTGGCAAAGCAATGATTGTTGCCATGAGCAGAAGAATTGCAATTGATCTATACAAAGAGATAATAGTGATTCGTCCGGACTGGCATAGCGATGAATTAATGAGTGGAAAAATAAAGATTGTAATGACAGGCAGCTCCTCTGACCCGGCTGACTGGCAAGCGTATATCGGAACTAAGGCCAATAGAGAAACTTTAGCTAAACGTATGAAAGACAAGAAAGATGAGTTGAAACTTGTCATCGTTAGGGATATGTGGCTCACTGGGTTTGACGTTCCGAGCATGCACACCATGTATATTGATAAACCTATGCAAGGTCACAATTTAATGCAGGCCATTGCAAGGGTAAACAGAGTATTCAAAGATAAGCAAGGTGGGCTTATTGTTGACTATATTGGAATAGCAGAGAATTTAAAAGAAGCGCTTTCTCGATACACTGAAAGTGATAAAAACACTACGGGTGTCGATACAGAAGTTGCATCCATGATTCTTCTTGAAAAGCATGATTTGATCAAAGAGTTGCTGCATGGCCACGACTACAACAAGTTCTTCACTGGTAAGCCAAGTGAGAAAATGCAAGCTATTGTTGAAACGATGGATTACATAATCGGTCTTCGTGAGGAAAGAAAGAACGATTACATCCGGCTAGTAACCGAAATGTCTAGGGCTTATTCTCTCTGCGCAACGACCGATATTGCTGAAAGACTCAATGTTGAGATTGGATTCCATAAAGCGGTTAAAGCAAGTCTTGTAAAAATTATTAATGATGAGAACAAGAAGAAAACAACTTCTCAGCTGGACAGTGAATTGAACCAGTTGATATCAAAATCTATTTCTTCAAATGAAGTCATTGATATATTGGAATCAGTGGGGCTTTCAAAACCTAATATTGCAATACTTTCTGATGAGTTTCTTGAAGAAGTCAAAGGAATGAAACAAAAAAATCTGGCTGTAGAACTTTTGGATCGCTTACTTCAAGGAAGCATTAAAACTTTCTCTAGGCGCAATCTTGTGCAGTCTAAGAAATTTTCTGAACTTTTGGAAGGAGCAATTAGAAAATATCAGAACAGAGCTATTGAGACAACACAAGTAATTATGGAACTCATTGAACTTGCCAAACAGATAAGTGAGGCAGAAAAACGCGGTGAGAGCACAGGCTTAACCCCAGATGAATTGGCATTCTACGATGCATTGGCGGACAATGAATCTGCAAAAGAAATTATGGGTGAAGATATTTTGAAACAAATCGCCAGAGATCTTACCATGTCGATAAAAAACAACATCAGTGTTGATTGGGCCATCCGTGACAGCGTCCAAGCTAAAATGAAGATGATAATAAAACGACTATTGAAGAAATATGGATATCCGCCAGATAAGACTGCAAAAGCAGTAGATATCGTAATGGAGCAGACTAAGCTGATGTGTCAGAATGAGAGTCGATAAATTTAAAATAAAGGGATGAGTAAATGAGAAAAGCACTTGTGATAGGCATCAATTATTATGAAAAATGTGGTCAGCTTCATGGATGTGTTTCCGACGCGCGTGATGTGACAAATGCTCTTGAACGGAATGCTGATGGGACTTTAAATTTTGACGTACAGACTTTGTTGGCGACAACTGGCCAGAACATGATTTCTAAGTCATTATTAAAGGAGAAAGTTAAAAATCTTTTTGATGGGGATTCAGATATTGCACTATTTTATTACGCGGGCCATGGCTATATTGAGAATACCGGTGGATATTTAGTAACCTCTGAATGTGCAGCAGGAGATGATGGATTACCTTTAGCAGAGTTGATGACTTTCGCGAATGAATCTAAAGCAAAGAATAAGGTGATTATTTTAGACAGTTGTATGGCAGGTATTGCTGGAGATATATCTATTAATAATGCATTTGCTTTGATCAGTGATGGTATGACAATTCTTACTGCCTGTGAAAAAGATCAGTATTCGTCAGAGATAAATGGTCATGGAGTATTCACCACGCTATTGGTGGATGCTCTTTTAGGAGGGGCTTCAAATTTAGTTGGCGACATTACACCAGGTAGTATATATGCTCACATTGACCAGTCACTAGGCTCCTGGGATCAAAGACCTGTATTTAAAACAAATGTTAAAAACTTTATATCGCTCAGAAAGAATTTATCTCCGATATCGTTGCAAGATCTAAAGAAAATAACCACATTGTTTAAAAGTAGTTCTGATGAATTTTTGCTGGATCCATCATTTGAACCGACTGAAGCGGTTTTTAATGAAGAAAATGGGGAGAAATTCAAAATTCTGCAGAATTACGTTAGGGTTAATCTAGTGAGACCTGTGGGTGAAGAACATATGTACTATGCAGCAATTAATAATAAAAGCTGCAAGCTCACGGCTCTAGGAGCTCATTATTGGAATTTGGTAAATAATAAAAGGATTTAAATTTATTAATAGAAAGAAGGAATTGTTATGACAAAAACAAGAACATTTATAAGCTTTGATTATGATCATGACTCAGATCTTAAACTTTTATTAGTTGGGCAAGCTAAGAATTCAGATTCGCCATTCGAGATTACAGACATGTCAATTAAAGAAACGATAGATTCAAACTGGAAAGCGAAAGCACGCACCAGGATTAAGGGCTGTGATGTAGTTATCGTAATATGTGGAGAGAAGACTAATACTGCTACTGGTGTTTCTGCAGAGCTTAAAATTGCTCAAGAGGAGAATATTCCCTATTTTCTTTTGAATGGACGTTCAGTAAAAAAATGTGTTAAACCAAAGGGCGCATTGTCTTCAGATAAACTTTATAATTGGACCTGGGATAACTTAAAAGTGCTTATAAAAGGTGGAAGATAAGAAAAATTTTTTAATAGTTGCAAGCTTATGATAACGACCGAAAATATTAAACTATATTGAAAAGATACAAATGCATCTATGTCAGGAGGAATAATGAATTTGAAATTAGGTAGAAATGAATCTTGTCCATGCGGAAGTGGAAAAAAGTTCAAGAGATGTTGCATTGATAAAATAAACGGTAAAGATGATGAAGATTTTTCAAATCCAATGAATATTAAAGAAAATTACAAAAAAATACGAAAATCTGCAAGAATAAAACAGTGTTTACATCCAAATAAAGGCGCATGTTCTGAAAAAATAATTAGTGCGCATTCAATACAAAATAACAAAATTATAAAACAAATATCAAATAATGGGCTGGTTTATATGCCTTGTCCAAAAGCGGACAATCCTTTTTTGCCTATGACCGAATATGGGCGTAAAGAAGCTACTGTGTTCACCGGATTTTGTGGTTATCATGATAAAATCTTATTCCAACCAATTGAAGATAATTTATTTGTGAAAAGTGAAGAGCAAATATTTTTATATACATATCGTAGTTTTGCAGTTGAATATCATAAAAAACAAGAAATTATTAATATGCAACAAAATATATTTGATAAGAAACCATCACTATTACATATGCCAAAGGGAAATAACCCTTTTTTAGGAATGCATCTGGCTTTAAATGATTTTAGACCTGTCAAAGCAAAGTTTGATAAAGCATTATTAGATGGGAAATATGATATTCTAACAAGTGTTATTTGGGAATTTAACCAGCCCGTCAATTTTGCAGGAACAGGATTCGAAGCTATGAGTAGAGATTTAAAAGGTAACGAAATTCAAAACCTACAAAATATACAAATACTTGCTAAACATATTTTTGTAACAGTATTTCCTGAATCTGAAAAAACCTATTGCATTATATCATGGTTAAAGGAAAAGGATGATATTTTCTCAGAGTACTTTACGCAACTGCAACAATTAAATGAGCAACAAAAGAGAAATTATATTAATAATCTATTACCTATGATCAGTGAAAATATTGTAATTAATCCTAAGTCATGGGATATGTGGGAAGAAAACAAGAAAAATGAATTTTCTTCTTTGATATGGGGTATGGAAACTCTAGCGGAAACTTCTGGAATTATTTGGGATAGACTTGAATCACCAGCATATGATTTATTCGAATTATAGAATTATTTAGGTGAGATACACATTGATAATGTGATAAAAGCCATCCTTAAGCTAAATATTTTCAAATACCTTATAATTTCCAGCATAATGCAGATGCCATGACTCAACCGGAGATTTATTTTCCGATACAAAGTAAGCGCTCTCTATATATTGTGAAGTTGTATACATTGATTTGGAAAATAAGAAGATTATTCTACCTTTAGCCTGTCTGTCTGTTAAAGGTAGAAGCTGCTCAGAAAAAAATTAACTAACATACAGGATATTAAATAGCCTCACTAAATTTGTGTGTGATAGAACTATAGATATGAGTACATTCTAGAATCAGATGATTGTTATAATACCAAGGAGGAATGATTATGTCTTTTCAAACGCCGCTTACAATAGATGAAGTGATAGAAGGTATTCATACTAAGCAGTATTTATTACCGTCTATTCAAAGGGAATTTGTATGGAGTCCTGAACAAATTAAAATGCTTTTTGATAGTTTAATGAGAGATTACCCTATCAATTCATTCTTGTTTTGGAAGGTATCAAAAGAAAAAGCGTCAGAATTTAAATTTTATGAATTCTTGCGGGACTATCATCAAAAAGATAACCGTCACAATCCTAAGGCAAACATAAGTGGAAGCGATGATGTAATGGCTGTCCTTGACGGTCAACAAAGGTTAACTTCTATGTACATAGCTCTAAAGGGAACTTACGCAAACAAAATAGCATATAAAAAATGGGACAATCCATTAGCCTATCCAAAGAAAAAATTGTATATCAACCTTCTAGGAGCGCCTGAGGATATTTCGTATGAGTATGAATTTGAATTCTTTACAGATTCAGAGGCAAAAAAACAAGATGCTGATCATCATTGGTTTCCAGTTGGGAAAATGCTGGATTTGAAAGAACAATACGATGTCATGAACTATATGATTGATTACGGCCTTTCGTCTAATCCTGATAAGGAAAAAGCAAAATATGCAAACAAGGTACTATATAAACTGCACTCTGTGATTCATGTTAATAAGATAATAAGTTATTATCTAGAGCAAAGTACAGAATTAGACAAGGTGCTTAACATCTTTATTCGTGTAAACAGTGGGGGCACTACACTGAGTTATTCTGACTTGCTATTATCATTTGCGACTGCCCAATGGGAAACAAGAGATGCTCGGGAAGAAATCAATGAGTTTGTTGATGAGATAAACAAAATTGGTAGAGGATTTAACATTAGCAAAGACATTGTGCTGAAAGCCTGTCTGGTGCTATGTGACATACCGGATATTTCATTTAAAGTTGACAATTTTAACAGCACAAATATGCTTTTGATTGAAAAAGAGTGGGATACTATCACAAAAGCCCTTCGTGATGCGATTACGCTTATAAGTAGCTTTGGATTTAGTAGAGAAAACATCACATCAAACAACTTGATTATACCAGTGGCTTATTATCTTAAGTCCATAGGCTTGCCAAACAACTTTGAAACCTCGACATCTAGAGTTGACGACAGGAAAAATATCAAGCTATGGTTTGTATCTGCACTTCTAAAGAGAGTATTCAGTTTTGCTCCGGATGGGGTGTTGAAGCCCGTAAGGGAAATAATAAAAAATCAATCTTCAGATGGTTTCCCTGTAGATGCTATCTTTGGTCACTTCAAAGGCACAAACCGAGCATTACAGTTTACAGATGATGATATCAATAACCTACTTTACTCCAAGTATGGACATGGTGATACAGTGGTCATTCTATCCATCCTTTATCCATGGGCGGATTTGAGACATAGCTTCAATGTCGATCACATGTTCCCAAAGAGCGTGTTTACAGCTAAGAAACTGAAGGCTAAGGGTGTGCCTGATAGTAAGATTGATGAATTCATCAAGAACTACAATTTCATTGGTAATCTTCAGCTACTTGAAGAAATACCTAACATTGAAAAGAATGCTATGGACTTCGATGATTGGCTAAGCCAAAAGATACCTGTAGGTGGGTTGTCCGATTATAAGAAAAAACACTACGTGCCAAATGGGAAACTTGATTTTAACAACTTTGATGTATTTCTTAAAGGCCGCGAAAAATTGTTAATTCAAAAATTGAATTCTGAGCTAAGAAATTAGGCAGCTGGATTAAGTATTTCTTTTAGTGGAGCTCCCGGGAACTTTGGGGATTTGGTTGTAGTATAAATAAATCCAAATAAATTAAATTGCCAGGAGAGATGTTACTCAAACTGATTGTAAAATTGGATGGTATTATTGTGAGTAAAAGAAGATATGACGAATTAAAGCGAAAAGATTAACTTACTGAAGCCGAGTACTTAGAAATAATGAGTTATGATGACCCTAAGACATATGATAATTTATCAAACCTAATTAATAATTGGGATACAATGGATGAGGATGAAATTGAGAAAAGAGCGAAAGATTTAAGCCCACAAGATTGGGAGTTGGTTCAGGAACAGATTGACTAAGCTAACTGATCGAATCAGGATTAGTAATAAGTT
>Ga0194137_10001650_pt1 | contig 13529 bp, 12 predicted proteins | sample TARM_MetaG_T3_14_FD_134025 | JGI IMG/M metagenome (GOLD analysis project Ga0194137, IMG submission 134025) | Freshwater microbial communities from Pennsylvania, USA, analyzing microbe dynamics in response to fracking - TARM_MetaG_T3_14 (version 2) | ecosystem: Environmental > Aquatic >... | reverse complement strand
GTTTACACAGGTCGCTGACCAGAATCCCAAAGGCTTCCATCGATGAGAAGGCCTTTTCGGGAAAACGACAGGCCTCATCGGGATAGCTGCATTTTTCACATAAGGAGCAACATCCGTCGCCCAATGGCAGCATATCGGCTTTTTTGTCAAACAGCGCATTAACCAGTCGATCAAAGCTTTGGTTGTGCTTCTCCTTAATGTCTTCCATACCTTCAAAATCAAAACTGTCTTCCAATGCGCCGGTGGTTTGAAGAATTACACCATACTTGTAGTGATTAACCTTCTTACTGCATTCGTCCAGGCTTCCGCATCCTGGCGGACATGCCCAGTTGGTATCATAGATCTGACACTTGTTGTCAGCACACATTTGTCTGACCTGGGGATTTAAATCAATGGTTGCCACCTTAAGTTCTGCTGCCCGGGTAAAGCCACTACTATTGGCCAAATTTAATACTTCTGTTAATTCCATCATTATTTCTCCGGTTTCTGTAAGAACCATTCTTAGTTCCCACTAAATTACTAACTATTCTAGCATACCGTTTCGTATAAATATAGTCTTTTCTTAAATAATGATTGCAGTCCGATCGCTTAAACAAATGAGGCCCAGCCCTTTATTCACGCCGCGCAAGCTTATTCACATCAGCAGGTAACTGATTATCGGAATGGTGACCACTGAAGCCAGGGTCGTAATAAATACCGCCTTGGTCGCCAGGGCGACATTATTTTCATAGCGGTTGGCAAAAAGAACTGCTGAAGTCGCCACCGGCATCGCAATAATGACGATCACGATTCCCAGTAAGTAGGGGTTTGTAATCACATTTCTCAAAACTAGCCAGGCACTTAAGGGCAGCAGGATCTGCTTGATAATCACATAGGGATAAAGTCTGATCTCGGTAAAAACACTTTTAATCGGAATTCCAGCTAAGGCAATGCCAATGACAATCATCGCCAAAGCTGAAGTGGTACTGCCAACGGTTTTTAAGGTATCATTGACCAGCTCGGGGAGTTTCAACTTAAAGGCAAACATCGTCACTGCGGCAATTGAAGCGATCATTCCCGGGGATAAAAACTTCTTCCTATCCAAGGCTTTGATGCCGTCTTTTGACATCAGCATAATTCCAAGGGTAAAGTTGCTGACATTGAAAATGAGATTAAAAATGGTGGCGTAAAAAATTGCCCCCTCTCCAAAAATAGATGCGATCACAGGAAAACCCATAAAACCGACGTTCGACCAGATCGTCATATACATGTATAAATGGCAGTCTTCTCTTTTTACCAGTAGTATTCTGGCAATTAAATAGGCAATAAAGGGCATCACCAGATAAAAAAGAATGGCGATCACAAACATCATCAGAACTTCTTTGTGATCTGTCTGCTCGGGTATGGAGGCCACCGAAGCCAGCATCATACATGGCAGGGTAATGCTTAAAATAAAATTAGAAAGCTGGGTTCCAAATTTCGGACTGACCACCTTTTTCTTTGTTGCAAGATAACCTAATGTCAGAATCATAAACAACTCCAACATCTGATTAATCACGACGTTGATGTCCATAAGCTTCTCCTCCAAATAAGAATAGGCTATCATAAGCTTGGCGTAAATTCAACCGGCAATTATGATTCCGGCAACTTCTGTAACCGTTTTAACAAGCTCGACTAACTGCCAGAAATCGTTGCTTTTATAAATCTATGTCAAGCCTTCTTGAATTGAAAAAAATTCTATTTAATTCTAAAAAAACCAGAAATATATTTCACATTTCGCTCATTTTTATGCTACAATCAGCTTAGGCAGGTTGCCGCAGATGAAGCTGGTAGCTTTGACCTGATTTGTGATGATTGAGGTAGCAATGCGAAAGAAAACCACTAAAAAATTAAGAATAAAAAACTTGCCCCGATTCCTGACCTTTTCTGTCTTGAGTCTTACGCTTTTGGTGATGATCCCGCTATCATTGTTTTTTTTAACATCAAAAATAGCCACCGCTTTCCATTCCCATAAACAAGTCGCCCAAACGTCTGAGACGGTTAATTCATCGCAAGCCAATGGGGCAAAATCAGAGCCGGCCAAGGTAAACAATTATCCCAGTGCGATTACCAAAACCGATCCCCCCGCTTCTGATACTGATGATGATCCCCTTGCTGATATCAAGTCACGTCTGCGAAGTGGTGACACCGCCGGCATCAAGGTCGTCTTTCTAACCTTCGATGATGGTCCTAGTGCCAATACCGGTGCGCTTCTCGATATCCTTTATGATTATGATGTAAAAGCCACCTTCTTTACAACCCTTCACGACAATGAAAATGCCGCAGCCATGTATCGTCGGATTATTGATGAAGGTCATACCCTGGCCAATCATACCAGCAGCCACGACTACAGTCTCTATGATAACCCGGAAGCCTTCTTTGCCGATGTTGATGCGCTGGATCAGTTTCACAAAACGATAACCGGCCAAACCGAAACCAGCCACGTCTTCCGTTTTCCCGGAGGCTCGACTAATTCTAGTGAGGCCTGTGTCAAAGGGATTGTCAGCCGCGGTTGGAACTACAGTGACTGGAATGTTTCCTCCGGTGATGGCTGTGCCGAGCCGCCACCGAGTGATGTGATTGCCCAGACAATTATTGAAGGCTGCCGCGAATATGATGTTTCGGTTGTTTTGTCTCACGCTGAACTCAAAGAGTCCAGCCGCAAAGCGATGCCAATAGTGATCGAAACCCTTCAGGCCGAAGGTTATGTCTTTTTACCGATGGAAAAGGATTATCACTATCCCCGACATTTTGAGCTTTAGAAAAATAATCTTCCCAATAATAATCGATGAGCCTTTTTACCATAAAGCAATTTCGCGATTTTCTCAAATCGCGGGAAAGACATTTGCGTCGCTAACTGACTTTTAAAAAATAATCGCACAAAAGAGGATCTATCCAATTAGGACAGATCCTCTTCATTTAGACAATAGAACCTATTTTTCTAGAGAACGTCTAAGCCAGCCTGGGCCACGATCATATCTTCTGCAACGCTTCCGCCACTAACGCCGATTGCACCGATAATCACGCCATCTTCTTTAATGACCATTCCACCGCCAAAAACAACCATCCGACCCTTATCACAGGAAGCCAGACCAAATAATGGCCCTGCTTCTTTAGATGCTTCCGCCACTTCATGGCTGCCGCATTTTAATGCCGCTGCTGTGTAAGCTTTGTTTGTTGCAATATCAATACTTGCCAACAAGGCATCTTCCATCCGGTTGAAAAGCACTGGGTTACCATGTTTGTCACAGATTGCAATAACCATTGGAACATCGATTTCAATTGCTTTTGCTGCCGCCGCATCGGCCATTTTTTTTGCCATATCTAATAATTTTCCGGTTGTTGTCATTTTCTCATCCTCCAAATTTTAGTTTGCCCCTCTTTCACAAGTTCAGTTAAAACTGGATTATTTAATCTTGCTTAGGTTTAGAAAGCCGCCTTGTAAATGGCAATCACATCTTCTTTAGTTGGGCATTTAGGATTTCCGCCGGTGCAGATATCAGCCAGTGCCAGATCCGCTAATTCACTGAAATCTGCTTCTTTAACGCCGATTTCTTCGAGTCCCGATGGAATTCCAACATCTTTTGATAATGTTTTGATTGCTTCGATCGCCAATTCATTGATTTCTGCTTTGCTTTTGTGCGCGGTATCAACACCCATTGCTTGTGCAACTGCGGCTAAACGATCGCCAACTGCATCGGCATTATAGGCTACGACGTAAGGCAGCAGAATGGCGTTGCAAACACCATGAGGCAGATCATAGAAGCCTCCTAACTGATGTGCCATCGAGTGAACGATTCCCAATCCACCGTTTGAGAAGCCCATACCGGTTACAAATTGACCATACGCCATGCCATCCCGGGCATCGACATCTTCGCCGTTGGCAACCGCTGCTCTTAGGCTGCTAGAAATCGCTTTGATCGCTTCAAGGTTAAATAAATCAGTAAATCGGGAAGCACCAGCGGTGGTGTATCCTTCAACGGCATGGGTTAAGGCGTCCATACCGGTAGCCGCGGTCAAAGATTTTGGCATTTTAACCATCAGGTTTGGGTCATTAACAGCAACCGCTGCCAGACAGTTCGGATCAACAATAACCATTTTCAGTTTACGGTCTTCATCGGTAATAACATAGTTAATGGTCGCTTCACTAGCGGTTCCAGCTGTCGTATTAATGGCTACGATGGGCAGTGATTTATTGGCAGTTTTACCAATCCCTTCGTAATCGCGAAGATCGCCGGGGTTGGTTGCCAAAATGGCGATGCCCTTAGCGGTGTCCTGAGGTGATCCACCACCGATACTAATGACATAATCACAAGCGTTATCCTGTAATGCCTGGTAACCGGCGTTGACATTAGCAACCGTTGGGTTTGGTTTAACATCTGAGAAGATGACATAAGCCAATTCAGCATCATCCAAGACGTCTAATACTTCTTTTACAATACCTGCTTCGATCAGGACCTCATCGGTTACAACTAAGGCTTTCTTGACGTTCATGCGTTTGATTTCCCCTGCGATCAGTTCGATTGCACCGGGTTCCATGATTACTACTGGTGGAAAATAATAGGTTCTTGCCATTTAAAGCACCTCCAAATATTTTGCAACTGTAAACAGTTACATTTTCTTTCTTAATTTTATCAAATTTCTATGTCGATTCAATTGACACTAACCAGCAAGTGTCACATAAGTGACAATTTTCCCAAAGTGTAACCTGGCTGAAACTAAAAAAACCAACCTTTGTCCGATGTCTCCGATCATCAGATAAAAATTGGTCTTTCTATATATAATAGCTCCATCTACAAAAATAACAGATATTGTCTGAGCTTTTCCGGAATCGCATCGATCAGCAGTTTAGCAAACTCAGCCGGCTCCATCACCATCCCTTCGGTAACCCATTTAAAGGTCATATCCATGGATCCCTGACAATACATCTCCAACAAAAATTGATCATCCGCTTCTAGTGGTTTCCCGGTTTTTTTAACAATCCGATTGGTATAATAATCCTTAATCAGATTCAAATCATAATCATAAATAGAATTGCAGTCACTGGATTTAAAGGCCGCCGCAAAAAAATCTTTTTCGGCTCGAACAAAGGCAAATTTTTTAGTCAATCCTTCTTCTAAAGTCAGGCTGATCCCCATCTGTTTGATTGATTGCTGTGCCAATTTATCAAAATACCAATTAACCAGATCATATTTATCCTGAAAATAGCGATAAAATGTCTGTCGTGTTAATTCACTTTGATCTACAATTTCCTTAACGGTTATTTTATCTAAGGGTTTATTGACCATCAGCGTTTTTATCCCCTTGGCCAACCGTTCTTTTGTTCGATCATTTGCATCCATTGCTATCCCTCTACATTAAATATTTTGAATCTGCCAAGATTAATCACCGGTTTATTTGTTATTGTTAATCTTATCTATCTCCGTAATCGCTGTCAATGAAATATTTTACCAATTTGGGTTAAAATAATACTGGCTATCTTTTGCAACACGAAAAAGAACTCCTTTCTCTGGGCTTTCCTTTAGGAAGCCATCAGAAATTGGAGTTCTTTTTTTAATAACAAATGAAGTCAGCTAAAATCTTAAGTTTTAGTCTGCTGCACCGCATTTCTTTTGTGAATCGTGTCTATGCTTTGATTTCTTTTTTGCTGATCAGATATGCCATACCCATCAGTGCCAATAATGCCATTGTAGCCATTAATGCATCTTGCCCCATGTCCTGGGCACCAGTTTTAGGATTGTCAGATGTACTATACCAGCTGCCTGCATAATATGGTTCTAAATACAGACAAGAAGCAGTAAGATCTACGTCTCCGTAAGCAGGACTGATCCAAACACCTTCAGCGCCATAAATAGCTAAAGGATCAACGCCACCGATAGCACAAAGATCAAGGATACCATCTCGGATAATAACCCAGCTACCTGCATATAATGCAGTTGCAATGCCTGTTTGAGTACTAGAACGGACAGTTGTATATCCACCATTAACAAAGGCATCATCGCCAGCGCCGATACCCATGCTTGGGCCGCTGATTGATTCGGTGATGACATCAATATCGCCGCCATTGATCACAACATCATTGTCAGCCCAGAGACCATAGGCTCCGCCGATTCCGGTATTGATTGCTGTCGCATCAACCCAACCATCATTGATGATTAAGTCGCCATTTGTGACCTCAACTGCAGTAACATCGCCAACATCGTTCATTGCGAACAGTTCATAGTCGCCATCATTAAGGACAAGATCACCATTTGTTACATGGATAGCTCGTGTAGAACCAATAGCCATAATTTCGCCAGGTCCGCCCATGGTCAGATCACCGGTTACATCAATTGCACTACCGGTATCATTTGCGATAATGTTGATGCCACTGAGGATCATGGAAAAATTACTGCCCATATCCGTTGCAACAACTTGTTTTCCAACAAAATTGTTAAGTGTCAGTGCATTGGTGATTGCATCATATGAGTAGTCAGCGCCAACAGTGTTAAGTAGCACATCAATAAATGTTACGGCATCTCGCCATAAGCCTAATGTAACTGCTTTAACTTCAATGGTGCCTTCTTCAGCTGCTGCGGTTACAACTGCAGCTTCTTCAGCAACGGGAGCTGCTGCAACCGGCTCTTCTGCTGCCACTGGCTCATACGCTTCGGTTTCCACAACTGCTGGCTCTTCAGCCACCGGTTCTTCAGCTGCTGGTTCTTCAGCTACTGGTTCTTCAGCCACTGGTTCTTCAGCCACTGGTTCTTCAACTGCAGTGTTTAACACCTCATCAACTGGGGCACCCTCAACTGCTAATACAACTAGGGTCGGTTCTTCGACCACTTCTTCGGCAAATGCTGACGTAGGTACAAGCATCAACACCATTACCACTACCAGCAACAAAGCCATCATTTTCGACATTTTCTTCACTTCACTATTCCTCCTTTCAAGAGTTGTTCTGTGTACATCACCCCACAATTGATGTGAAATTACACAGTTATAGTTTACACTACTCTTTTTACCCTTTTTTATTATGACTAACACAATTATTAAAAAAATTTTTAAAATTTATTTTTTTTGTTAGCCGTTTGCATTGCTTCATCTGGTCATCTCTGCGTTTTTACTTAAGTCAACTGCTGACAAAGGGCACCGCCGTTGCTCCCGGAGCAGCCGAGTCGATCGGCACTACGATGATCTGAATTCCTTCCAGGCGCAGACCCTTTCCTTCGGTTCCGGCACTGGCTCCGTTCTTGGCCCAGTCCATCCAACCGAAATTCTGGGCATGGACACGATAGTAAAGGTCATATTTACCGACGTCGACACCATCAAGTTCAATTTTTATCCCTTCCAGGCGCAGGCCTAGTCCGGTGGTCCCGCTAATTGCGCCGTTACTGACCATCGGTTGCCAACCGATATTTTGAACATGGGTCTGGTACTGGATCACGACATTGACTTCGCTGTTATCAACCAGTATTTTGATCCCTTCCAATCTTAGACCCTGTCCCACGGTGCCACTGATTGTGCCATTCTTTTTTGAAATCTGCCAGCCGACATTCTGAACGTGGGTGGAATAATAGACATCCACATAGGAGGACGGCAAGCTCACAAAGGGTCTCAAGTTAGCATAAGCATAGGAATCAGCGGTGGAACCGGGATATCCAAAAATAGTCACTTCTGGTACCAGCCCAAAAATCTGACCGTCAAAACTTGTTGCATTGTTGAAGAAAGATATTTTTTTCAGGGCTGGGCAGTTGGTAAAGGCGGCATAGCCAATAGCGGTAACCGTATGGGGAATAATAATGCTGGTTAAGGATTTCGCCCCCCAAAAGGAACCATTTCCGATGGTCACCAAGCCATTACCTAAAAAGACCGAATCAAGGTTGGGGCAATTATAAAAGGAACGCATCCCCAAACTTTTGACACTGTTGGGCAAATTAATACCAGTTAAACTTGTTCTTCCGTTAAAGGCATCATTACCAATTTCCAATACTGTTTTACCATCAATGGTCGCTGGAATATCGACATTGCCACCGCTTCCAGCATAGGATACAATTCTGATGCCACCAGCAATAATATCATACCAGTAATCACCGGAATGAATACTGTCCGTTGATATCTCCGATAGATCCTCGCCAAGATCTAAGTTCTGACTCTCGTCAATTACTTCAATTGTTTGCTTTTGAGACATTCCGGGGTCCTGATTTTGTCCTTCCGCAATCACTGCCATTGGCAGTAGACTGATACCGATACTTAAAATGATCAGCCAGCTGAAGACTTGTTTTCCAATCCGAATCATTTTTTAGCCTCCTTTTTTAATCGATTCGCCTAACCATTTGATCGCTCTAAAGCTAATTTCCGCAAGCCAGGCTACCCCAAAACCGTCGCTTCTAACTGTTATCGTCATCATACCCTGGCGTAAGGATTTTAAACGGTTTATTCGATTATATTTGAACATCAAAAAAGACTCGCCATCTGGTAACGAGTCTTTGCTGTTTTCTTATTTGATTGCTTTTTATTTGATTGCTTTTTATTTGATTGCTTTACTTTCCTAATAAAGATCACTTCTGCGGTCTTTAAAGACGGTCATATTATTTCTGGCTTGATCCAGATCGGCCAGCTCGAGACTAGCAAAGATCAGCTTTTCTTGGGGTTCGGGACCGGCATCGGCCAGCAGTTTTCCCTGGGGATCAATAATTAATGAATTACCGGCGTTCTGCTGATCCTTGACGGCTGCGCCGCAGCCGTTGACGGCAACCACAAAGATCTGGTTTTCAATCGCCCGAGCCTGGTTGAGCACCCGCCAGTGGCCGACCCGGGGCAGCGGCCACTCGGCCGGGACAAAGAGCACTTTCGTCCCAGCCAGAGCCTGTTTTCTAGCCCACTCGGGAAAACGGATCTCATAACAGATGATAATCCCGCAGGGATTCCCGTCAAGGCTAAAGGTGACCAGTTGATTTCCCGCCCTAAAACGCTGATCCTCGCCGGCAAAACTAAACAGATGCGCCTTGTCGTAGTCAGCAATAATGTATCCCTGGCGGTCGGTCACGTAAGTGGTATTATAATAATTCCCGGCTTTTTTTGTCGCCACCGACCCGCCGACAATATTGATCTTTAGTTCCGCCGCCAACTGACTTAAAAACGCCTTGGCCCGGTTGCCATCAAGATCGGCTAGCCGCTCGTCGAGACCATCGGTAATAAATCCGCCGCTCCACATTTCCGGCAGTACCGCTACATCAGCCCCGGCTGCGGCGGCCTTGCGGATTAAGACCTCGGCATTGTGATAATTGCTTTCTAGCTTTTTTAAGACCACATTCATTTGGATTGCAGATATTTTCATCAAAATCTCCTCTCTATTTCTTCTTTATTTCTTCTTTATTTCTTCTTTATTTCTTCTTTATTTCCGCTCTATTTTGACTACATCAATGGTGCCATGATTCTTAACACCGCTTGCCCAACTTTTTTTACAAACGAGATTTTTTCCCATTCAGCATAACATACTTCGCGACTGACCGCGATGCACTCGAGCAGATCGGCTTTGATATCGAGCACCGTCTGTGAACCGGAGATCCAGGTACCGCATTCGTAATTCCAGATCAAACTGCGATAATCCATATTGATCGATCCGACAATGGCGACCTGATCATCCGTCACCATAACCTTGCCATGAACAAAGCCTGGGGCATATTCATAGATCCGCACCCCCTCTGCCAGCAGATCCCCGTAAAAGGCGCGGGTGGTCGCGTAAACCAGCTTCTTGTCGGGTATGCCCGGGGTAATGATCCGGACATCGACACCGCTGCGGGCGGCCAGCAAGATACAATTCGTCAAGTCGGTATCGAGAATCAGATAGGGGGTGGTGATATAAAGATAATCCTTGGCGTTAGCAAAAATCTTCATGTAGATGTTGGCGGCCGGATTTCGGGGGTTCATCGGGCCATCGCAAAAGGGCATCACCAGTTCATTTGCCGCTACCGGCGCAGTGGTCGCCTTAAAGTCCTCCAGTTGGGAGACCTCCCCGGTAGAATAATCCCACATATTAATAAACATCGTCGTCAGGCTAAAAACCGCCTCACCTTCAAGACGGATGGCCATATCTTTCCAATGGCCAAAGCGGACTTTTTCATTGATATATTCATCGCCAATGTTGATCCCCCCGGTAATTGCGACCCGGCCATCGACGATCGTCATTTTACGATGATCGCGAAAACTGATAAATTTAAACAGTGATGGCGATAAAGGATTATAGGGAATGCTGTTAATCTGATGGGCGGCACAATTCTTGTAAAAATCTTTGGGCAGGGTTGATAAACTGCCCATCTCATCGACCATCATCCGGATTTCTACCCCGGCGGCGGCTTTTTCATAGAGGGCCGCCATTAGCTCGTCATACATTTTTCCACCGGTGACAATAAAGTATTCCAGAAAAATAAATCTCTCGGCGCTTTTGATCGCTTGCAGATTGGCCCGATGCATCTCCTCTCCCAGTTTTAAATACTTGCTTTTGGTATTATTCCAAACCGGCAGATCCCCCAGCCGATGAACCAGCTCGACCTGTTTTTTGATCCCCTTGTCATCAATGGATTCAAAAACGGCCTGATTTTGTGGGATTGTTAAAAAGGTGCGTTGATTGACAATATCCCATCTTTTTTGAAATTTTTTCGGCACCCGATGCCGTCCCCAGATAAAATAAAGGACGATCCCTACCGCCGGAAGAATCAGCACAAAAATAATCCAGGAAATCTTATAGGCGGCGGTCTTTTTACGATAGACAATATTCAGCACGACCAGAACGGCCAACCCCTCAACCAGCCAATAACCATACAGTGCATCTTCAGAAAACTGCAAAATAATCAATCCGATGATACTCAATTGCAATAGTATCAAAACGATATTGACTAAAAACCTGAACAAACTTTGAAAATGATCCGATGAACTTTTCATTTTTACCTCTTTTTCATTCTATTCTATTTATATAGCAGTCCCTCAAGCCAAGTTTTTATAGAAAAAGATGGCCAGCTGGGTGCGATCGCGGAGATTCAGCTTTTCCAAGATAACGCTGATCCGATTTCTGACGGTTCCTTCACTTAAATAGAGGCTCTCGGCAATCTCGCGATTGCTAAGCCCCTGGGCGACCCGATCGATCAGCTCCATTTCCTTGTCACTAAGCGAAAGACCATTTTCCCGCTTGGGTTCACCACTGTGTATCAAAGCAGGTATCTTTGTTACAATATCCGCGCCAAAAACACTTTGCCCTGTCTGGACGGCTCTTAATGCGGGCACAATACTTTCAAAGTTCTGTTTAATCAGATAGCCTTTTGCCCCTAGTTTAAGGGCTTTGATAATATATTCGTCATCTAAAAAGGTAGTTAAGAATAAGATCCGCGCCGCTTCGTCAGCCGCTAGGATAATTGCCGCGGCTTCGAGCCCGGTCATCACCGCCATGCGGATGTCGATTAGCAGCACATCTGGTTTGAGTTTTTGGTATAAGGCAATCGCTTCTTGACCATTGTGGCCGATGCCAATCACTTCAATATCGCCATGGGCTTCGATAATCGTCTTTAGCGAAGCACAAACTAGCCGGTCATCATCGACAACAAGTATTTTCATGGTTCCTCCGGTACTTTTATTTTTTTCTATTTTCTATTTTCTGCTTTCTATTAAAATGATTGATTTTTGGGCACCGAGATAAAGATCCGAAAGCCCCGCTCAGCCGTGATATGGACATTACCATTAAGCACCGCGACCCGGTCGCTGATATTGTTAAGGCCAATCCCGGAATTGTCCGGCTTTACCCTGGTGGTGCCGTTATCCTGTACCACCAGCTGAATCAGCCCCGGGTGTTCGCGGACAATCAGGACTACTTCGGTGGCATTAGAATGGCGGATGATATTCGAAAATGCTTCCTTGACCACCGCCACAAAACAATATTTCACTTCTTTATCGAGCGCCATTTCGACATCATAGTCAAATTTGACTGGACAAAACTCAAAATTTTTAATCAGTGTCTGTAGTTCCACCTGCAAGTTAAGCGACTCATCGTGGAGATCGTGGACGCTGCTTCTGATACTGTCCATCGCTTCGGAAAGGGTTTCTTTAATTTGAAGCAGGCCTTCGCGAGTCTGGGCTTCTTTACTAATTGCCAGCAGCGCTCCAGTTTGGAGGATGCTCCGTGACAACATATGGCCGACGTTGTCATGAATATCGCGGGCAATCCGGTTACGTTCACTCAGGGTGGCCAGGTTGAGTTCGTAGTCCTGCTTTTCCATTAGTAATTTATTCTTTTTTTCAAGCTGCAAGGCGGCTTCCCTGCTGCTGTCCCGAAGGGCATTGTATTGCTGTTTTAAGGTAGTCAGGGAGAGGGTTCTTTTTTTTAGTAAATAGGCCACCAGCATAAAAACCGGAATCAGCACCACCGCGGTGCCGCTCAGTTCGGCGAAGCCCGTTGCTGCCGGCAGCAGCACCAACGTCCACAGCCATTTGTAGCGAGAAATCAGAACGTCATAGCCAATTAGCGGTACAAACAGAAGATAAGCCGGCTCAATAAAGCAGATCACCAGATAGCCAACAAACAAAGCCACCGTTACCGGTCCTTCTTTGACATAGCTTGAAGCCGCCCCAAAAATCACTGCTACCAGCACCGGGGCAATCAGCAGTAGCTTATCAACGGTGGTCAGGTATAAGGCCAGACAGAACCCAAAAATAATCAGTTTATCAATTAGCTTATTCATCATTACCTGCCCTTATCAGAATCATTCCCTAAATTTTGTGCTCATCAATATCGTCGCCAGCGACCGGATATTTATCACTACTTTAACATAAATGGTGACATTTGTCATACCTAATCAGGAGCTCTATCACTAGCAAAATAAGTTCCGCCGCGGTAAAATAAAACCAACAACAAATAAAACGCTGTTTCCCTCATGTTTGGGTTAAGCGCACACATACAAGGAGAGAAAATGATGGTTATTAATGTTAAAAATCTGGTCAAGCGCTACGGCGATCTAATCGCTCTGGATCACTTTAATCTGGAAGTACAAGAAGGCGAAGTTCTGGGGCTACTCGGTCCTAACGGTTCGGGTAAAACCACCGCTATCAACTGCATCTTGTCACTACTTAAATATGATAAGGGCAGCATTGAAATTTACGATCAACCAATGGCTCCGGATGCCTATGCGATCAAACGCAATATCGGCGTGGTGATGCAAAACGTCGCGGTCTTTAATGAACTGACGGTTTATGAAAACATCGATTATTTCTGTGGTCTTTACATTTCTGATAAGCAGACCCGCAAAAAACTGGTCGCTGAGGCCATTGATTTTGTCGGCCTCAATGATTTTACCAAATTCTTGCCTAAAAAACTTAGCGGCGGGCTGCTCAGGCGGCTCAACATTGCCTGCGGGATTGCTCACAAACCCAAGCTGATCATTCTCGATGAACCGACTGTCGCAGTCGATCCGCAAAGCCGCAACAGTATTCTAGAAGGTATCCAGAAACTCAATCAACAGGGCGCCACGATCATCTATACCTCG
>Ga0194137_10001649_pt1 | contig 13541 bp, 10 predicted proteins | sample TARM_MetaG_T3_14_FD_134025 | JGI IMG/M metagenome (GOLD analysis project Ga0194137, IMG submission 134025) | Freshwater microbial communities from Pennsylvania, USA, analyzing microbe dynamics in response to fracking - TARM_MetaG_T3_14 (version 2) | ecosystem: Environmental > Aquatic >... | reverse complement strand
GGTCAGGGAAGCGAAGGGTTGCGTCGTTTCCCGCTTTTCTTTCTTTCCCATATCCGTTTTAATTGGAAGGGTTGCAACGACGTAATCCCCGCCCGCATGAACGACTCCGATCGAACGCCTCTATCTCCGAAGGATTCCGACGCCCCCCAAAACGAGGGCCTCCACATTCCGACGGGTGGACGCCTGAAGCCTCCGGAGGAACGGGGAGGGCGGAATCTGTTGACGCACCACCGTGAAGCCCCGGACAAGCTGGGGTCTCCCCCTCCCGGCGGCTCTCCGCTCAAGCCAAAAGCGCCGGATCCCGAATTCGCGACCCCCGACGAGGCGGCGGAGGCCGGTTGGGAGAAACCCGCGGGTGCCGCGTCCTCCCCGCCCCGTCCCGAGCCTCCTCCGTCCCCGCCCTCCGAATCTTCCCCGGGCGATTCGACCCCCGGCGCGGTGGAACCGCATCGGAAAGCCACCGGGCTCACGGAGAAAATGGCCGACATCCACTCCGGGAAAAGTTCCACGGGGGGAAGCGATAGCGAGGACCCCAACCGATCGACTTCCTCCTTGCCGGAAACCATGGCCCGGTTGCAGCATCGGCACGATCATTCGGAGGCGGTGGAGGACTTCCCCGCGTTGGCCCCCCGGGCCCGCCAAGGGTCGGCGGATTCACGCGCGTTCACACTGGACGACCCCGATCCCGGGGTGTGGATCTCCGGTTTTCGGTTCTGGTTTCGGTTCGGTCGATACGCCGGGGGAGTGATGCTGGCACAGTCGGCTATGAAAACCACGGTACTGTTGGCCGTTTGCGGCTTTGGCAGCCTTCCGCTGCTTCTTCGGTGGCTGGTTCCGCCCGCTCCGGGACCGGGGTCGGCGTTTACCCCCGAATTCCTGTTGAGGGTGTTCGGACTTGGAACGGTGGCGGGGGTGGCGGCGCACCTGCTGTTAAGCCTAGTGGTTTTGGGGGTGCTTCGCGCCGTATACAAGCGGGTGGGACTGATGTTCGTACTGCGCATGGTGGTGAACGCGTTCACGCCGATGGCGGTTCTGCAGGCCGCCGCGTTGATCGCGGCCTGGGTTCAATTCGGAGAGGCGTTCTGGCGGGGCGCCGCGCCGGAATGGTATTCGGGTGTTGAGTTCTGGGGATTTCCGGCGCTTTGGGCGTGGTCGGGAGCCCGTACCGCCCAGGCGGTCTCCCGGGTCTTTCGGTTGAAACGAGGGTCGACGTTCCTTTGGATGCTGTTGCTTTCGCTGTTGTCTCTGGCCGCGTTTGCTCCGTCGCACCCCAAGGTGGCGGATCTCTTTCCGGGGCCGGAAGGGGAAGCCGCCTGGGTCGAGGCGCGACGGGACTTCGTGCGGGAATCGCCCGGAGGAGACACGGGGGCGTTGAACCGACTGGAACGGGTTTTGCCTTTCAGGGATGTGGAGCGGCGGAGGCTGTTGTATTTAATGCGGCTTGAAACGGCTTCCCGGGCAGGGCGTACGCTGGAGGCCCGCGCGGACGCGTGGCGGTTGGACCGGAGCGCGCCGGAGGACAGCGCCTATGACCATTTGGGGAAGGGGTTGAACCTCTTGTTGCAGGACCGTCCGGACCTCGCGCTTGCACGATTGGAGAAGGCGGTGGCCCGGGACCCCGCCTGCGCCCCGGCGCACCATTGGCTGGCCGTGTACCATCTCAAGTCGGATCCGGAACGCGCGGCGAGCCATGCGCGCGTCGCGTATGAACTGGATGACAACGTCTACCACATGGCTTTGTGGGTGAACGCCTTGTTCGCGCTTCATCGGTATGGCGAGATTTGGGACTTGATGCTGGATGTGGACGCGCCCATCGAAGCGTGGCACACCGAGACCCTGCGCGCCGGCGGGGTGGCCGCAAAAGAATTGGGTAAAACGAAACGCGCCGAACAACTATTGGAGTTGGCCGCGGAACGCGAGGGGGGCGGAAAAACGCCGGTGTCCCCGGCCCCTGACGTGGAACCCGAGCAGGAATAAGCTGGAAAAGACGATTCCTCCTGGAGTATAGGGTGGGCATTTCCGAACCCCGTTCCCCGATGTGTTATGACGTTGACGCCCGACCGCGCGCGTGAGTTGCTTTCCCGTTTTCCCGACAGCCGTATCCTGGTGGTCGGGGATTTGATGCTGGACCGCTATGTGCGGGGGCGGGTGGAGCGGATCAGTCCCGAGGCCCCGGTGCCGATTCTGCACGTCGAAAGCGAGAACAGCGTTCCCGGCGGCGCCTGCAACGTGGGGTTGAATATCCAGGCTCTGGGTGGCTCCTCGACCGTGTGTGGCGTGATCGGAGGGTGCGACCGCGGGCGTGAATTGATCGAGCATCTGACCCGCGCGGGGGTGGACGTGTCCGCCGTGTTGCGGGAGCCGGAGGCGACGACCATCGTGAAAACCCGGATTGTGGCGGACCGTCAGCAGATGTTGCGGGTGGATCGGGAAAAGACCGATTTGTCCCGCTGGGTGGACGGAGCGCCTTTTTTGGACGGGTTGCAAGGGGGACTGGAAAACGCGACGGGTGTGATTTTGGAGGATTACGGCAAAGGGGTGCTTCGTCAGGGTGTGGTGGATCGGGTCCTGGCGCATTGTCGAGAACGCGGCATCCCGACGGGCTACGATCCCAAGGACAACCATGAACTGGATGTGCGGGGCATTACCTTCGCCACGCCGAACCGGAAAGAAGCGTTCACCGTGGCCAATCTTCGGGACGTGAACCCGTCGCGGGCTCCACTCTCGGACATGGATTTGATGCGGGCGGCCGAAACATTGTACGGGATGTGGGAACCGGAGCATTTGATGATCACGCTCGGTCCACAGGGCATGTTGTTGAAAAGCGGAATGAAGGAGGCGACGCATGTGTCCACCCGGGCCCGGGAAGTGTTCGACGTGAGCGGGGCGGGGGACACGGTGATCGCCACCACGATGTTGGCGCTTTCCGCGGGGGCCTCGTTCGAAGAAGCGGCGGAACTGGCCAACGTGGCGGCCGGGCTGGTGGTGGCGAAGCTGGGCACGGCCACCACCACGCCGGAGGAACTTCTCGCCGCGATGGAGAAAGACGCATGAAGGTGATCGCCGTGATTCCCGCCCGGTATGCCAGCACGCGTTTCCCGGGGAAACTGTTGAAGGACCTGGCCGGAGAGTCCGTGCTCCTGCGCACGGTGACGCAGGCGCGGAAGGCCGCGCGCCTGGACGAGGTGTGGGTGGCGACCGACGACCATCGTATCGCGAAGGCGATGGACAAGGCGGGGGTGGCGGTGTGTATGACCGATCCCTCCCACACCAGTGGCACGGACCGCATCGCGGAGGCGGTGGCCGAGCGTGAGGCGGAGGTGGTGGTGAACGTGCAGGGGGACGAGCCCTTCGTCGATCCCGGGGTCATCGACGACCTGGTGGAGCGCATGGAGGCGGAGGATCGGCCGGAAATGGGCACGGCCTGCACGCCGATTCACAACGCGGGGGAATTGGAGGACGCCTCGGTGGTGAAACTTGTGCGGGACGTGAACGGATGCGCGCTGTATTTCAGCCGCAGTTTGATTCCCCATTCCCGCGATGTGCCCGCCCGCGACCTTCTCGGCCAAGGTGTTTATTTTCGCCATCTTGGCCTCTACGCGTATCGCCGCTCGTTTCTGATGAAATGGCGGGATCTGCCTCCGCATCCTTTGGAGGAGGTGGAAAAGCTGGAACAATTGCGCGCATTGGCCCATGGGGCGCGCATCGCGGTGATTGAGACCGGGCAGACGGCCCCGGGCATCGACACGCCCGCGGATTTGGAAGCCGCGAAAGCCTATCTCACCTCGAATCCGGAAGACCGACCATGAATGTGAAACACACCCGATCCCTTGACCTTGGCTCTTTTTCCGTGGGGGGGGGAAGCGGCCTCTTTCTGATCTGCGGTCCCTGTGTGATCGAGAGCCGGGACGTGTTGATGGAAATCGCCGAGGCGCTCGCGGTCTGGTCCGGAAAGGAGGGGGTTCCCCTGGTGTTCAAGGCGAGTTACGACAAGGCCAACCGCACTTCCTTGTCGTCGTTCAGGGGGCCGGGGTTGGAGGAGGGGCTGCGTTTGTTGCAGGAGGTGAAAAGCGAATTCGGGCTGCCGATTCTCACCGACATTCACCATGCCTCGGAAGCGGCGCCGGTATCGGAGGTGGCCGATATTCTCCAGATCCCCGCGTTTCTGTGTCGGCAGACGGATCTGTTGCTGGCGGCCGCGTCGACCCAGGCGGTGGTGAATGTGAAAAAAGGCCAGTTCCTGGCTCCCGGAGACATGAAGCCGGTGGTGGAGAAACTGGAAGAGTCGGGCAACAAACGGATCATGCTGACCGAACGCGGGTCCAGTTTCGGCTATCACAACCTTGTGGTGGACATGCGGGGACTGGTGGAAATGCGGGAGACCGGCTGCCCGGTGATTTTCGACGCGACGCACAGCGTGCAGCGTCCCGGAGCGGGCCAGGGCTACACGGCCGGCGACGGTGTTCTGGCGCCCTATCTGGCGCGGGCGGCCGCGGCCGTGGGCGTGGACGGATTTTTCGTGGAGACCCATGTCCGACCCCACGAGGCGCTTTCCGACCGGGAGAACCTGATTCCTTTCACGTTGTTGCCGCGATTGTGGGAACAATTGCAGTCCATCGACGAGGTGTTGCATTCCTAGACAGCCGTTGGGCCGCCAGAGCGCACCAATTTCCGCTTGGCCTCTTCGGCGGAGCCGCGTACACTTGAGGGCATGAGTTTCGAAGAGCAGACGCCTCCCGAGCATCGGGGCTACATGCAACAGGCCGTGGAGGCCGCGTGCCAGAATCTTCAGCGCCCCTTCGGCGCGTTGTTGGTCGACGCGCGGGAGGGCGAGGTGATTTCGTCGGCGGTCAACCGCTCCTACCGGAATCCGGTGGCGCACAGCGAGTTGGTGGTGATCGGAGAAGCCGCCCGGCGGATCGCGGGAGGCGTTCGGTGGGCGGATTGCGTGCTGTATGTCACGGCCGAACCCTGTCCGATGTGCATGACCGGCATTCTTTGGGCGGGGATCCCGAAAGTGGTCTTCGGAAGTTCGGTCGTCACATTGCGCGATCTGGGATACCGGCATATTGATTTGCGGGCGGAGGAGGTGGTGCGCCGGGGGAGGGGGGCGCTGGCCTGCGAATTGATCGGCGGCGTGATGGAAGAGGAGTGCGACGCGCTGTTCGCGGCGGCCATCAAGCTGGAACAAAACGAAAAGGTCTGAGGGATCCCCTCCGGGGAGGGCGTGGCCCGAATCGTCCCTACGTCCTCTATCCCGCGCGCACCCCTCTCAAGCACGTCTTTTTCTTATGGAAATCCCTCGGGGCATGGCCCCGAGATACACGCGTTGGCTCCTCCGGAGCCGGATTCTCGAAGGTCTCACCCGACTGGGACCTTTGTGGACAAGGTTTCGAACGCATCCACCCTTCCTTTCGGTTTTCGGAGGAAACTCCTTGAGACCGCCCGGCTTTTATCGCTAGATCGGGTATTCATCGCAACGACATCCCAAGAGGAGACTTCCCTATGCGCTTTGACACGACATGTTTGCACGGCGGCACCCAGCCCGATCCCGTCACCAATTCCCGGGGGGTGCCCTTGTACCGCACCGCCTCCTACGTGTTCAACAACACCGAACACGCCGCGAACCTGTTCGCGTTGAAAGAACTCGGCAATATTTATTCGCGGTTGATGAATCCGACCACGGATGTGTTGGAGCAGCGCGTGGCGGCGCTGGACGGAGGGGCGGCGGCCCTGGCGCTGGCGTCCGGCACCAGCGCCAACTTTTACGCGATCATCAACATCTGCCAGGCCGGGGACGAGGTGGTGTCCGCGCGGAACTTGTACGGGGGAACCTACACGATGTTCAACGACATCCTTCCCCAGTTCGGCATCAAGGTGAACCTGGTGGATGGGTCGGACCCGAAGGCGTTCGACGCGGCGATTACGGACAAAACCAAGGCGGTGTTTTGCGAAACGGTCACCAATCCCGGTTTGCAGGTCTCGGATATTCAGGCCATCGCCGAGGTGGCCCACAGCCATGGTCTGCCACTGATCGTGGACAGCACATTCACCACGCCCTATCTGGAACGCCCGATCGAGCACGGCGCCGATATCGTGGTGCATTCGCTCACCAAATGGCTTGGCGGACACAACACCGGCATTGGCGGGGTGATGGTGGATTCCGGAACGTTCGACTGGAAGAGCGATAAGTTTCCGTTGATGACGGAGCCGGAAGACAGTTATCACGGGATCCGTTGGGCATATGACCTTCCCGACATGCTCGCCCCGGTGGCCTACGCCATCCGCATGCGGGTCATTCCGTTGCGCAACCTCGGCGCCTGTATTTCACCGGACAACGCCTGGATGTTCCTGCAGGGAATCGAGACGTTGCCGTTGCGTATGGAGCGGCACTGCGAGAACGCCCACAAAGTGGCGGAATATCTTCAGGGACATGACAAGGTGGAATGGGTCCGGTATCCGGGACTGGATGGGGATCCCTCAAAGCAAATGGCCGACCGGTATCTCGGAGGCAAGGGCGGCTCCATGGTGGTCTTTGGCGTCAAGGGCGGCGCGGACGCGGGCCGAAACTTCGTGGAGAGCGTGAAGCTGTTCTCGCATCTGGCGAACGTGGGGGACGCCAAGAGTCTGGCGATCCACCCGGCCAGCACCACGCATTCCCAGCTCAGCGCCGACCAGCAGGTTGAAGCGGGCATTCCTCCGGAAATGGTGCGCCTGTCCGTCGGTCTGGAGACGGCGGAAGACATTATCGAGGATTTGGAACAGGCTTTGGGCTGACGGAGAGAGACGAAGGGGTGGGGAGTGCCGCCCGCGCAGGTCGGCGCTCCTCAGTCCCTCTCGCCGTTTTTGGGCACCAGGACCTTCAGGGCCTTGGGCTCGACGTTGAACCGGACTTCCGCGTCGGTCTCCACCAGTTCCCCGTCGATTTGAATGGGCGCGGGTTTCTCCCGGGCGATGGTGAGGCCGTCCACGGAACGTATATCCACTTCCGGAATGTCGTCCAACTCGCCTTTGAGAAGGCTGGGGAGGTGTGCGAGCACTTTTGGGAGGTCGTCTTTCGCAACGCTTACGAGTTCGATTTTTCCGTCGGAGGGGGAGGCGTGGGGCGACACCAGTTTCACGGCTCCGTAATCGGAAATATTCACCACCGTGAGCACCATGGGGTCGTCCACGGTCCAGCTCTTCCCGTCGGATGTTCGAATTTCATGTTTCTGCGGAATGAAGTCGAACGAGGTGTAAGCGGCGGAAAAGAGATAGGGGAGAACCCCACGCACGGGAAACTTGTCGAAGGTCTCGACGATGGAGGTTTCCCACGCGAAACTGCAGGTGACGATCCAAGGGTGTTCATTGGCGGTCACGAGGTCCACCTCGGCGACCTCCGCGTCGCACAGGGCTTTTACGGCTTCGGGGATGTCCAGCGGGATGCGGAAATGCCTCGCGAAACCGTTGACGCTCCCGGTGGGAATCAGGCCGAGCCGGAGGTCGCGGTCGACGAGGGCGCGAAGGCTGGAGTTGAGCATCCCGTCGCCTCCGGCCATCAGGACGATTTCCGCCCCTTGGTCCGCGGCCCGGTGGATTTTTTCAATCCCGTCCTCTTTGCTCTCGGAAAACTGATACCAGACCTCGTTGTCGGGGGTGTCCCAGTTCGCCTGGATGGTGGTCAGGGTTTCCTGAACGGCGTTTTTCGGTCCCGAGGCGGGATTCATCAATACGAAAATCTGTGACATGGCTTTTAGCCTAGCCGATCCCCGTGATAAATCAACGAGCGCCCGGCGGTAAGATGGAAGGGGCGGTTCAGGGTTGTTCGAATCCCCAGGCGTCGACTTCGGGCTGGTCGGAGGGCTCTTCTCCGGTTTCTTCAGCTGGAGAAGGCGTGGTCTCGGGCGCCGGGGGCGGGCGTTCCTCCTCGGGAGCCCGTTTGAGAGGTTCGACCGACACGTATTCGGACGGGGACATGGTGCGAAACACCCCTTTGCGGATTTCGAGTTCGAGGTCCCCATTGGGGTGGCGGCGCACCAGGGAAGCCTCGATGGTGTCGTTTTTGCCGGACCCGGTGCGGACCAGCACGTTGGGGATGAATTTTCGTTCCAGGCTCTCGTCGAGGGTGGTCACTTCGTTTTCACGAATGAAGAACCGCTTGTTCTGGAAACTGTACCCTTCGCGCACGAGCTGGAGAGTGTGAGGGCCTTTGGAGATCAGGTTGATTTCCAAGGGGGCGGAAATCGCCCCTCCCCGGTCCTGGCCCGCCTGGGTGGTGCCCATGTATTCCCCGTCGATGTTGACCCGGACGCCGGCGGGACGGGTGATGATTTGAAGGGTGCCGCTATTGCGTTGCAGTTCGAACTCCTCGACCGCCTTTTCTCCCAGGTCCAGGGACACGGTACGGGAGATGTCGGCGTGGCCGCGCATCTCGACCCGCAGGCTGTAGGCCCCGGGGGCCAGGCCCTCGAGGTTCACGGGGGCGTCTCCCTTCGGTTCTTCGTTGAGATAGACCCGGGCGCCCGCGGGACGGGTGACCACGCGCAAACGCGCGGGGAGCGGATCTAGCGAGGCGTCGAGTCGGGCCGTTTCGCCGGGGAGAATCTCCACCGCGCCCCGGTAGGGCTGGTAGCCGGCCATTTCCAGGGTGACGTCGCGTTGTCCCTCCTGAAGCCGTTCAATGGAGGCGGGGGTGGCCCCGCGGTTGCGGCCGTCCACGAAGAGGGTGGCGCCGGAGGGTTCGGAATGCACGACCAGACTTCCCGAATTGGAAATCATGTCGACTTCGATGGATGTGGGGGTTCGTCCCTCCACATCGAAGGCCACCTCCCGGTTGTTATAGCCGGGAAGGGCGAGTTGAGCCCGGTGGGGGCCGAGGTCGAGGTTGTGGAGCGGGAGGGGGGTGTTTCCCCGAAGCTCGTCGTCGACGGTGACGGCCGCGCCGGGCGGGGTGGAGCGAATCAGCACCAGCCCTTCCAGAGGCTGCAGGGTCAACTCTCTGACCACCCGGCCCCCTTCGGACATCCGCAGGGACAGATATTCGGAGCGGAACCCTTGTTTCCGAACGGTCAGCAACACGTCGCCCACCGGGACCTCCGAGGTTTGCAGGGGGGTGGGGCCGGCCACCTCCCCGTTGATTTCGACCACGGCGCCCGGAGGGGTGGTCATCACGAAAAGTTCGCCGGTGGGGATTTCGCGCGGGCGGTCGCATCCACCCGCAATCAGCAGGGCGAGAAGGGCGGTGATCCGGATCAGAAAGGATTTCATCGGTTCAGCTCCTGTTCGAGGCGGACCAGATTGTTGAAGGCTTGTTTGTAGGTCGCGCTGTCTTTTTCGGGATAGGTGGCGAGCATGCGCCGATAGAGTTCGATGGCCCTGGCGATGTTTCCGACCCGGTAGGCGCGTACGGCCTCGAAGTCGAGGTCTTCGACTTTACGGTTCAGTTCACGGGACCAGACCTGTTCCAATTCCACGGCTTCCCGGTAATAGTCGGGTTTGGGTTCGATGGCGTCGAGCAGGAACAGCACGTCTTTGAGTTTGCGCACGGCGCGCCAGAGATTGTCGTTTTTGACTTCCTTTTCCGCATACAATTGTTTGGCGTTTTTCCAGGAAGTGGCCGCGCGTTCCCGAAGTTCGGCGGGAGGGATTTGGATGTGAGTCAGCCCGAGTTCGGTGTTCGCGAAGGCTTCCACCTCTTCCCGCACCTGGCGGAAAGCGTCCGGTTCGATGCGGTTGCGCACTTCCACGGTTTTGGCGTCCCTTCCGAACACGAGGGTCATGCGGTAGGTTTCGTGCAGATCGGTCTCGGTACCCTCGTAGCTGTCCTGGAGACGGGAAAAGGTATCCCTCGCGGCGGTCAGTTGTTCTCGAAAGCGGTCGATGGTTTCCGCATCGATGGTTTCCTTGCGTTCGATGCTGCGTTGGTGTGCGAGATCGTGGACCTGGGCGGAGAGGGTGCCGTCTGGCGAGAGAGATAGGGCGTAGCGAAAAATGTTTCCATCCCCGGATTTCACTTTTTCGTATCGAATCCGGAGGGATTCCTCCCGCGGGGCGGACGCTGGAGGCGCGGGGGGCTGGGTCTGGAGCAGGATCACGGCTCCCACGCCGAATACCACCAGCATGGTGATCAAAGCGACGAGTAACAGGGGGAGGTGGGAGGCGTGGCGAGGTCGGGAGTCGGACGGCGTCTCTTCGCCGCGGCGTCCGAATCCGAGATCGACCTCCTCCACGCTGCCTGGTTTCGAGGGTTTGGGTTCCGGGATCGGCGCGGGCGCGGGTTCGTCCGGGGCGCCTTCTCCGCCATCGGGGTTGAACACGATGGGGGCGGGCTCGGGTTCGACGGGCGCCGGTTCCTGTTTGTCCGCGCCGGAGAGTCCGTCGTTAATCACTTTGAGCAGGGATTCGCCGATGAGCACCAGATCACCGAAGCGGAGGGCCTGGTCGCTGACGGGTCGGTCATTGACCAGGGTTTCGTTGGTGCTACCGAGATCCATGATGTGGAGGAATCCATCCCGGAAATACATCCGGCATTGGAACCGAGACATCGCGGGGTCCGAGAGGGTGATGTCGTTCTCCAGGGCGCGGCCGATGCGGGCGCCGTCTGGAGGGATCACCAATTCCCGGCCGGTTTCGGGCCCTTCTTCGATGATGAAATGGGGAGGTTGTGGACTCATGGATCAAAACCCTGTTTTAAGCATTTGCAGGAAAATGGGGCCCAGCAGCACCAGAAAGACGCAGGGGAAAATAAAACAGACGAGGGGGAAAAGCAATTTCACCGGCGCCTCGTTCGCCATTTTCTCGGCCCGTTGAAACCGGCGTGTCCGCATCTGTTCGGCCTGGATACGAAGGATGGCTCCAATGCCCACGCCCAACTCGTCGGCCTGTACGAGGGCGGAGACGACGGCGGACAGGTCGGCCTGCCCGGCCCGTTCCGCCATGTCGCGCAGCGCGTCCCGTCGGGTCCGGCCGACTTGCATTTCCCGTACCGCGCGGATGAACTCCTCGGTGAGGGCGTCGATGCGTCGGCGTTCGATGAGGCGGCGGATGGCGGTCATGAAATCCAGCCCCGCCTCGACGGACAGGGTAAGAAGGTCGAGCACCAGAGGGAGGCCCCTTTGGATTTCCAAGTGGCGTTTGCGGATGGTTCGCTTGAGCCAGAGGCGGGGGCGAAGGGTCAGGTAGGCGAGCACACAGAGGGAGAGCAGGCCGCGCCGTTCCTGGATGCCCGCTCCGAATCCTCCCGGCAGGCGGGCGGTGAGGAGGAACAGTAGTAGAAGCACCACCGGGCCGAGCACAAGAGGCACGAGGAGGCGGAGGGCGAGAAACTCGGAGGGTTCCAGAACCGTGTCGTACCCGGCCTGAACGAGTTTCCGATGCACTTCTTCGCGGGTGCGGGCGTATTTCTCCGAGCGAAACATCCTCACGTTGTGGGTGAAGGGCAGCAACAGCCGGAAGCTGAGCGGCAAATCCCTGCGGCGGCGTTGTCCGTCGGCCAGCACCGCGTAGCGAATGTCGACCACTTGGCGTCCAAGGTACCATCCAAACAGGACCGCGGCGCAGACCCAGACCAGCACGGACAGGATTCCGAGTGCTCCCAGAGGGGGGAGAACGGTGGCGATCGGATGGGGGAAAGGCATACTCATGGGCTAGACGTCGATGTTGACGATGCGTTGAATGATCAGGAAGCCGACGGTCAGCAGGATGCCCGTAAGCACGAGCAGGGCGATGCCGAGGGGGTCGGTGAAGAAGGCGGACATCATGCCGGGGTCCAGGAAACTCATGAGGATCAGCAGAAACAGGGGGATCAATCCCACCACGATGCCCTGTAGGCGCCCCATGGCGGTCATGGAGCGGATTTTGCCCTCGATACGGGTTCGCTCGCGGATGGTGGAGGCGATGATATCGAAGACCTCGGTCAGATTGCCACCGGTTTGCCGGGCGATTTCGATGGCGCGGACCATAAGGGTGAGGTCGTCGCTGCCGACGCGCTCCTCGAGGTTGCGGAGTGCGTCTTCGAACCGCACGCCGACCCGGGTCTGTTGCACAAAGACCCCGAATTCCTGGGAGATGGGCTTCCGGTTTTCACTCACCACGGTTTCAAACGCCTGTTGGATACTGAACCCGGCCCGCAGGGAGTTGCTCATGGTGACCAGCGCGTCGGTGAGTTGTTGATTGAATTGTTCCAGCCGCTGTTTTTTCAGCAGGCGAACGATCAGCATGGGGGTGAGGCGGACGGCGGAGAAAAACAGCAGGGCGGCCATGACGCCGCCCAGGACTCCGGCGGGGCTGGAGAGGTCGCCGAACACGAGGAACGCGGTAAGGGCGGCCAGGATGGCCGCGGTCTGAGACAGCGAGGCGATGCGTCGGGCGGGGATGAAGAGGAACAGACTTTCCAGCTCCCGCGAGGTTTGGCGGGCATAGGTGTCGCCCTCGCCGCTCATGGCCTCGCGCAGGCCGGTAAGCAAATGGTACCCCAGCAGGAAAAAGCAGCCGAAGTACAACAATGGCACCAGGAAGATCAGGGCACCGGTCATGAGACGTACTCTTCGGCTTTCATGGGGTCGAACACGGCGGGGTCGAGGTCGAGCCCCCGGGCCTGGATTTCATCGATGAAGGTGGGAACATTTCCGGTTGGGCGTAAATGTCCCTCCACCTTTCCTTCGGGAGAGACGCCGGTCTGTTTGAACTCGAACAGGTCCTGGAGCACGATGCGGTCTCCCTCGAGTCCGCAGACTTCGGTCACTTTGGACACGCGGCGGGAGCCGTCCTGAAACCGGGAGAGGTGGATGACCATCTGGATGGCCGAACCGATTTGTTCACGGATGGCCCGGACGGGCAGCTCCATGCCTGCCATCAGCACCATGGTTTCCAGACGGGACATGACGTCGCGGGGGGAGTTGGCGTGCACGGTGGTGAGGGAGCCCTCGTGGCCGGTATTCATGGCCTGCAGCATGTCGAGGGCCTCTCCGCCACGGCATTCGCCGACCACGATGCGGTCGGGACGCATTCGGAGGGCGTTGCGCACCAGGTCCCGGATGGTGATGGCGCCCGAGCCTTCGATGTTGGCGGGACGGGCCTCCAGCCGGACCACGTGGTCCTGGGGAAGCTGCAACTCGGCGGCGTCCTCCACGGTAATGATCCGTTCGGTCTCGGGGAGGTAGCCACTCACCACGTTCAGGAAGGTGGTTTTCCCCGTGCCGGTACCGCCGGAGATGATAATGTTTTTTCGGACCTTCACGCAGATTTCGGTGAACAGGGCCATGCCTCGGGTCAAGGCGCCCATTTCGATTAACTTGGCGACGGTGAAAGGGTGTTTGGCGAATTTCCGGATGGTGACACAGGGGCCGATGAGAGACAGGGGCGGGATGATGGCGTTCACCCGGCTGCCATCCGGGAGGCGGGCATCCACGTAGGGCCGGCTCTCGTCGATACGGCGGCCGAGGGGGGAGACGATCCGTTCGATCACCGCCCGGACACTGGCATCGTCCACGAAGGTGATGTCCCCCCGTTCGAGCCGTCCGTCGCGTTCCAGGTAAATCCGGTCGTGGCCATTGACCATGACT
>Ga0194137_10001648_pt1 | contig 13542 bp, 14 predicted proteins | sample TARM_MetaG_T3_14_FD_134025 | JGI IMG/M metagenome (GOLD analysis project Ga0194137, IMG submission 134025) | Freshwater microbial communities from Pennsylvania, USA, analyzing microbe dynamics in response to fracking - TARM_MetaG_T3_14 (version 2) | ecosystem: Environmental > Aquatic >... | reverse complement strand
GCATCGACCACAGCGGCCTTGGCGGCGAGCGCCTCTTGCTGGGCCAGCATGCCATCGGTGCGCGCCAGGTCACCGGCCTTGACGCGGCGGGTGACTTCCTCCGAAGTCGCCTCAAGGTACTGTCGTCGGTTTTGGGCCTCGGCAAGGCTTTCCTTCGCCGACGCGACAGCCCAAAGCCGTTCGCGGACTTCGCCGGCGAGAGTCAGGCGAGCGTTGGCAAGTTGGGCATCCAGCTCGGCAGCACTGGCTTCGGCTTGTGCCCGGCGGGCCGAGACTTGTCCGGGCAGCCAGACAGGTGCCGCCAGTGAAATTTCTCTTTCGCGAGCACCTGTGCGGCCGGTCCAGCGGTCGCTCCGCTCCGACATGCCGACGGAGGGGGAACCGGCAATCCAGGAACTGGCGGCTTCGCGGCCGGCGGCGATGTCATCGCGTTTGGCTTCCAGGGTTCTGGCTTGGGGTGACCGTTGCCACGCAGCGTCTACCGCCGCTTTCAAACTGTCAGGGACAGCCTGAGAATGCGCCACCGGTGAGCTCAAGGCAAGCACCGCCGCTGTAAAAACAGTGTGAATCAATAAATTGGCACGCATGCAATCTCCATTCGGTTTCCAGATAGGCTGGCCGAAGGCAGGTGCACGGGGCGCGACTAGGCGCGTGCGCTCAAAGCGCGTCAGAGCTCAGACAAGTGCGGGCATGCCCTCGGCGGATTAACCGAGGGTTGTAGGCGGACGCTGCAGGCGCTGCGGGTCGGGGTCGGGCAAGTAGTGCTGCGGCTGGGTCTCGGTCGCGCGGATAGCCCGAGCGGCTGCCAGCGAGACACCGCTGGAGGGTATCGCGGCGCAGCTGTGCGCCGTTGAGTGGTCTGTCAGATGGTCCGCTGATGCTTTGGAGTCATCGTAGTGAACGCCGCCGTGGCCGTCGTCATGGTGGTGGCTCGCGCCGACCAGATGGTCGATTTCGTGAGCGATGCTGTAAGCGGCCTTTCCAGACGAGTACCAGCCACCCTGCATAGCAAAACTATGCATTGGCAACAGCACTAGCAGAAACAGGCAGAACAGTCGGCGCACGGAAAACAGGCAAATAGGTTGATGCGCATTATAGCAGCCACGATTTGGCATCCGATGAGAATACTTCGCCCCAGGCTGTGTTTGATAAGCTGCTGCGCGGTCCGGATGGGCGCCTGCGTACGCGTGCGCTCCCCGGCGCCAATCCGGACCGCTCCCAACGCTTATCAAACACAGCCTGGAGAAATGACTGCCTCTCGAATCCCGGTCGTTTGCTCTTTGAGGGGCTAAACTGAAATGCCATACAAGGTACTTTCAGTTAGTGCTTGACCTTACCTTTGCGGGAAGGTTTATGCTTCGAATGTGATACTGGATTCCAACTTTGCAATGACATTGAACCGCGTCTTCAGGACTGTACTGCTTTACCTGCTAATGGCCATACTGCCCTTTAGCGGGATGGCCGCGGCCGGTATGTCCTGTGGCAAAGTTCACGCGGCTTCGACTGAAGCGGGCGCCCATACACCCTGCGATAAGGCGAGTGCCGCGAGCGGTAACGATCAATCCACTTCAACGCCTGATAAAGCGTCGCCTTCCCACGCTTCAGTCAGCTGCAGCCTGTGTTACCTCAGTTTTGCAGCGCCGATGACCTCTCCTCCCGACCTGTCGGCGGCTTCCTCCCAAGCGGTGTTCCCGCGCGAGCCCGGCACGTTCGCCGAGTTCATTGCTCCGGTCCTGGACAGGCCACCTCGCCAATCAGATTTCTTTCAGCTTTCCAGGCAGGACTGACACCGTGCCTAGGTTTCGCGCGTATGGAAAAGTTTTCCATCCGGGCGCTGAGACTCGTGCCTGATGCTCCAAAGCTACGGGCGCAATGACACAAATATTTCGAAAGAAGTAAAACCATGAAAAAGCGTCTTTTTCTCAGGCTCCTGGCTGCGGGTGCTCTGAGTACTCAGCTGTCGGCCTATGCTGCGGCAACAGTCGTTGAGGTGTACAAGAGCGAGAGTTGCGGCTGTTGTACGAAGTGGGTGAGGCATCTGGAGCAGAACGGATTCTCCGTGAAGGCAAAGAACGTGGCAAACCCGTCGGATTACCGCGGGAAGTCTGGAATTCCGAATGAACTCGGGTCGTGTCATACCGGCCTGGCCGAGGGTTATGCGCTCGAGGGTCACGTGCCTGCTGCGCAAATCAAGCGGCTCCTGGCCGAAAAGCCAGAGGCCAGAGGGCTGGCAGTACCTGCGATGCCAATGGGTTCTCCCGGCATGGAGGGACCGACCAAACACCCTTATCGCGTCCTGCTAGTCGACGCCCGAGGTAAGCACACCGTCTACAAGCACTACGCAGGACATTGAACGTCATCAACAGGGAGACAGCGGCAATGTGGGCCGCCGCTGTCTTGCTCGAACAAACCATTAATGTGGCAATCCCATGAAAATTGCCAGAAATCGAAGCTTTTGACCTTGCTAAAACTATCGCACCCGGAGGATGTATGCGCGTAACGACTTTGACTTCCATCGCACTGGTTTCCTTTGCACTTTCCAATCCTGCATCTGCGCAAAACGCCGCTTCTGGCGGACATGGCCAGGGCCACGGAAGACATGGGCAGATGAACCACGGCGCAATGGAGAGCTCGCCTGATGCCGCCAAGGCAGAGTTCGACCATCAGTTCATCGACACCATGATCGTGCATCACGAGAGTGCCATCGAGATGGCGAAATTGGCTGCGGACCGGGCAGAACATGACGAGCTCAAGCAGATGGCCAGGAAAATGATGAACGACCAGCAAAAAGAGACTCAGCAACTTCAGGAGTGGAAGAAGCAGTGGTATGGCGACAAGGGCGACGCGGTCAATATGAAGATGTCCGGCATGGCAGAGTCGATGAAGAACATGCCAATGGAAAAGCTGGAAGCCGCCAAAGGTGCGGCATTCGACGCAATGTTCATCGACATGATGACTCGCCACCATCGCGGCGCCATCAAGATGGCCGAGGTTGCACGGCAAAAGGCCAAGCGTCCTGAAATCAAGAAGCTGTCCCAAGACGTCATGCGCGTGCAGAAGCAAGAAGTTGCAGAAATGACGAAGTGGAGGAAGGAATGGAAGCTGTCTGGTAAGTAACTCCGCGCTCGGCGCCGCTTTACGTCTTCTCGTGCTTATCGAGCCCGCAACCTTCCCATCTTGGGGAGGTTCCTTTTCAATAAACAGGCACTCTATTTCTCTTTATGCGCCTTAGCCTAACCCGTTGACTTCAAGCATTTGGGCCACATGCTTATCAACCCCCGCGCAAACGGGTGTTATCAAGCAGTTGGCCCAAAACGGTGCCGAAACCCCATTTCTGCTGAAAAAGTAGGCAATTTCCGGTAACAGCCATCGCTTTACGTCGGATATTGTTATCTGCATGACTATCCGACGTGAGAAATCGCACCCCTTCTGCAATCAAATGGATGCTCGTCGAGCGCGCAACGCTCTTGGGCGACATCAGTCGTCTTCAAGACAGGCGCGACTACTTGCACAAAAGAATCTCTCGGCTGGAGAGCAAAGTGCAAGCACTCGATACGGCGCTGCAGCTTGCCGAAGCGCATGTGCGCCTGGATGCCGCCGGCGTCATTCGTCGGGCAGCGCTCGAGTACGGCCGCCGTGGCGCCCTCAAGGACTTCGTGGTGACCACCCTCCAGACGGCGGCCGATGGGCTCACTGCCCGGGCGATTGCAGTCCTTGCCCGAGACCATTTCGGCTTTCAGTTCACATTACCGGTAGAGCTAAGCGAGTTCATCGAGAGCAGCATACGCCCGCAATTGAAGAAACTGCGCAGCCAAGGTCTTGTGACCAATCTTGCCGGGGATGGTCCCGACGGCATGCTTTGGACCTGGAAATCAGGGCTTCCCACGCTTGCCGAGCTCGCTACGCCAAAGCTGGAAAGGGCTGATAATGCGAAACCGTACTGCGTCGGACGTGAAGTGGCTTATTAACGAGGTGGCGGCTCTCGCCGGCGAACTCGCGCGTCTCGACCGGGAAATGGCACGGCTGGCCACCCTAAGAGATGCTGCTCAGCGCGCCCATGAGGCCTGCACACGGACATTAGCATACGTTGCGAAGCGTCAATCGTTACCAGAGTTGCCGGTGGTCCGGGTGCCTAGGGCATACGGCGGCCGTGGGAAGTTGCGGGCTCTCTTGAAGGAAGTTCTTAAGGGGGATGCTCCACATTCATTGACAACTGCAGAGTTGGCCGCCAAGGCTATAGACCACTTTGGACTACAGTTCTCTTGCCCAGAAGAGCTGTATGACTTCAGGGTCAACTCCATAGGTCGTGCCCTCCGGAAGATGCAAGCAGCAGGCCTAGTTGAAAGGGTAGTCACAGGGGAGCGCGTCAGAGGCGCATTAGGAACCTGGCGCTGGAAGCAATCGCTACCGACGCTTGACGCAGTAAAGAAATCGCAGAATAGCGGCGTTGAGCAGGAGCGATAGAGTGGCCCTTACAATGACGCGTACGCGGACGCAAACTGCTCTTACCAGGCTGGCGCAGCTGGTGGCTGAAGTGCACGGGGAATTGGCTGCAATTGAGCGCTTGGCGCGGGAGTATCCGGAACATGTGGAGGCGTTGGAGTGCAGGCGCTCAGAACTGGTACAGAAGCGAGAAGCGCTGTACCTCACGCTCAAGCAGTTCGACCCCGAAATTGACCCCAGTTCAATTGGGGAAAGCGACGAATGGCTCCGAGCGTTCGGTCGTCCGAGAACGAAGGTCGCCGCAAAGCGATTTCTTAGTCAACTGATAAATAAGCAGCGGTAGCTGGGTTTAAGAACAATCTTTAGCACTTAAAAGAACAGAAATTTGATGAATGCGGCTAGGGCAAGGAATGGGAATACCATGAAAAACAGAATCCAGAGACCCGCTAGGGCATCTCCGATGTGGCCGAAAACTGCATCTCGACGTTCCCATATGGAATGCCTATTATTGATTAGCCAAAGAATGCATTTGGACGCCCCGTACGAACAAACTAGCGTTATGAAGAAAACAATCTGAAGAAACCAGTGAGCACTCGGCGGGACACGCATCACGACAGTGAAAATGTGAAGATGCCAATAGTCATGCATGCTGTGATTAGAATCGTCAGAAATTTTTGCACCTTGGACCCCAATGTGGCTTATTAGAACATGTCACATATAGCCATCTGACTTTAGCGTCGTGCCAATCTCATCTAAAGACAGGCAAGCATGGCTACTACAGCCTGTTGTGTTCTAGGGTCACCAAGTCCCTTATTTCCCTCTGTCTTTATCAAGTTACCTCGACACCAAGCCGGCCACCCTTCGTAGTCATCGTCAATTGCGAACCAAGCCTTAGGCCTGCGACGAGCCACGTCTTCAACAACCTGCATGCCACGCGGCAGCAAGCCGAACTCGTCCTTGCGCATCTCCCGTTGATGGAACGTCGCTCCAATTACCCGTGATTTCAGGCTCGGACTCAGGCATCTTCGGGCAAAACTGAAGGAGCGTTCCCGTACCCAGGAGGTCGACAAAACTATGGCGACATCCGGGTGCGGCGCCAAAAGGTTCTCCAGTATTGGCATCCACTCGAACAGCTCGCGGCCGGCGTGGCCATGTAAAGGCCCCTCCTCGGATGCCAGTAGACGTGTTCGTCGTGCAGGACTCCATCGAAGTCCAGATAAAGAACCCTGTTTGCAGTTCGTAGCTTTGCCATAGACCGCTCCCCTCAGGGACCTGGCACTTCACAATTGCGCTGCCGATGCCCCTATCGTGGCGGTGGCGGCTTGGCGCCCGGTGCCTTTCCGCGCGCCTTGGCAAACTGATTCCCTTCGAGCAGCAATTCTTCCGTCCGGTGCTTCCCATGCGTGTACCCTCGCCACCAAAGTGAAAGGCCCACACCCAACGCGGTCCGTAACAGATGCTTCAGCTTGGCGCCGGTCGACATGCGCCGCGTGTCGTTACGCCAACCTTGCTCTGCCACGTACTCAGCCAAGTACTTGTTGCTCGGGGATAGGTAAATCGACTCAACGCCGCGGCGCACGCGCCAGTTGAAGGATTCGCTCTGGTTATTGTTCACACCGTCCGGAAGCGCGTAACCAATCGAGTGGTTGATGGTCTTGTGGCCTGCGAAGAGTGGCCTTAACGCGATATAGGACGGGTCTTCATCGCTCATGATGGTGGACTCTGAGGAGGCATATTTCGTTGCCATCAGGGTTACCGTCGCGGAGGACTCCGCCGTGGCGATTGCAGTGCGCGTAGCAACTGAGCCGTTGCCCTTGGCGACACCACGCAGGCTCATGGATAGGTGAATACGGCGGTCCACCGGCTGGCGCGTGGTTTTGCCCCATTTGGGCGGCGTGGGCGGGCCGACCAACTCGCCGGCGCCTTCTTTGGGCTTGAGAAGGAAATCAGGTATTTTCGGCTTGCCCGCGGCTTTGCCACCGAGCGGCTTATTGCGCTTTTCGCGGTAGCGCCGCCCATTGACGTCCATACCATCCATCTCTGCGACACCGCAGACCATCCCGGTGTTGAATCCCCGATATAGTCCCTCCCGAAGCTTTTGCACTAGGGTGTAAACCGTCGGATACGAGACGTTCCAGTCGCGCCTCAGTTGCAGGGCTGGCTTACCAGACGCGCCATTCGCCCAGGAAAACGCAATCTTCAGGATTTTCAGCAGGGCTAGCTTGCGGCCTGACAGCACTGTGTTAGAAGTAACAGAAAAGCGCTTGCCGCAGCAGGTGCACTTCCAACGCAGCTCCTTGAAGCTGAAATAGTGTTCCGCGATGGTGCCGCAGTGCGGGCATGGCATCTCTTTGTCCGAGCCCCAAAGCAGCTTGGCGACAAACTGGACCGTCTCACGCGGGTTCAGCTTTTCAAGGTCTTCATAGCCAAAATCCACAGCCTGCTTCGACATGTGAAACTGGGCGGTGCCCGTGCGCTTGCGCAGTGGGAACGGCTTTGGTTTGTCCAGGGTAGCGGCGGTCATGGCTCAGCTGTAGAGGAATTGGACATATGCATCCGCGCGCGGCAGGTCATGCAATGCTGGCGGGTCTGCCGTCTCAAGCGTACTCAGGAACCGCCGGAACCCAGTCTTCGCCGGCTCAGTGAGCGACTCCAGATGGAAACGGTCAGCGCCCTCCAGGCGAATAGGCGTCGGAACAATTAGCGCCGGTTTGGGGCCAAGGACGTCCGTGCCGAACAGGCTCCAGCATATGGCCCGCAATAGTAGGTCACAGGGGTTGAGCTGTTTGCAGCCGTACTCGAACTCCACTGACCGGCTGCCCACAATGTCTTCCGTAAAGTCGGCCGTGTAAAGTCCGCGCTGGCGACCTTTCTGCAGTATCTGGACAGTTCCCAGTTCCACGCCGCGGTCGGTGGCACGGATGCGTTCGATGGTGGCGCAGATGCGGGTGGCGTAGGCGCACCGCTTGTCAGCCTTACCGGCGCTTGGAATCTCGTCTTTGCGGAAAAGCGCCTGGCCGAGTGCTCTGGCCACCAGGTCCCAGAGGGATGCTGACCAGCGGGGATACGCAAGCACCTTTGCGGGAGCAATCTCGCCAATGTTGCGCATAGAGAGAACGACTGTGTAATCGGCCAGCGCAGCCCTCTTGCTGTAGCCGATATCAAGCACAGCCAACTGATTAGCGTAACAGCGGTCTTCAAGGACGCCGGAATGGATTGAGATTTTCAGCATTGGACCAGCTCCACTGTCCAAGTCTGCGAATAGTCTGCCTCGTCGATGCGCTCGAGTCCGGTGATACGCAGCTTGTTGCCGTCGGCGGAAAGTAGGCGCGCGTCATTCAGGTATGGAAGGACATCGGCGTTGGTGCCGGAGCTGATGTCGAGCAGGCGTGCGCGTAGCACTGGGCGACCGAGTTCGATGTCTCGTGCCTCGGCAACAGCCAAGTCGCCGGTGAACGCCGGCTCATCGTTACGCTCGATGCCGCGCAGCAGGCGGCCACGCTGTCTCAGTTGTCTGACTTTCACTCTCATTTCCGAAATTCCTGATGCCTAGTTGGGTCTGGACTCGGTATACGGTTAACTTTTTATTCCTTTGCAGCGGGCGGCACCGGCCAGTTCAGCAAGGCCGCTACGCGCCGGAGGACCCATCGAGCTTCCAGCTCCGATACCCACCGGGTGGCAATTAACCGCGGCAGGTACTGGTCAAGGATGGCTTCTTCCGACATGTGGCTGCGTTTTCCTGCTTTCGACTCAACTGCTTTCACGGCAAGCTGCTGGGCCAAGTCCATGCAAACTTCGTAGGCCTGAACAATTTCAGGTGGGCTGCATCCGGGCAGATAGCACCGGCCAGCAAACCTCACCAAGAGCAACTTTGGAGTCATGCCTGGAACGGCACCGGGTATCGCAGTCCTTGGAAAATCCGTAGGCACCTGTCCTAGCTTTTCCAAGACCTCTTCGGCGGAAGCGTCAGGTAATTCATTGGCCTTATCAGACACGGCATCACCTTTGGGATTGAGGTGCAGCGGTTTACGGCAAAACGTCCCCCTGCCGCTACTCGGCATTGGGTCTCCTAAAAGCATTGAGATGGCTAGTGTCGGTATCGACGGAAGCTACCGACTACCACGCCGAAAATCTCGAGGGAGCCGGCAGGGTGAATGTCTGGATACGACGGGTTCGCGGCTTCGAGGTAGTACGCGTTTTTGGAATCAAGACGCAGCGTCTTGATGGTGAACTCCTCGTCCACGATGGCGACGACGATGTCACCGGGCTTGGTGGGTGAGTTCTTTTCGACGACGACCATGTCACCATCGAGAAGGCCAACGTCGCGCATGGAGTCGCCACGCACGCGGCAGAGCACCGCGCGGTTTGGGTCGTCAATCAGGTAATCGTCGATGGTGATGAGCTCAACGGTGTCTTGACTGGCCGGCTGCGGCAAGCCGGCGCGCACGGTATTGACGACAGGTTGGGCGAAGAACTTGCGGGTTGGGGCTATGCGGCCTTCGACCCGGTCAAGATAGCCGGCGTCGACCAGGCGACCGATGAGAGCAAACACGGAGGAGCTGGACGAGAGGCCGACTATATCGCAAAGCTTGGCCATGGCCGGAAATGCCTGGTGCCGCTTCCAGTAGGTCCGCAGTGCCGCGAGATGCTTCTCGTCTTGCATGTTCGACTCCCCGAATGTTTATTCGATGGAATCAATTTACTGTACAAAAATACAGTAGTCAAGATGGCATCCTTGAGGATGGTCAGTTGCCACGCTTTTCAAATGACTAAAACGCTGCGCTATACCGCCAGCCAATATGGCGTTAACTTTTTTAACCTGAGGTCTATATGAAACTATCAGTTGCGGAGCGTCTAACCCTCATCAATCAATATGAGATTCGAAAACTGCTGGAGCCTGCTGAGGCGAAGTCTTTCGAGGAAAGGATTTGTATATTGAGGAACGGCTATCCGTTCTACTATGACGAACTTGACCACTCCCTGAATAAAACGGAATTTTCAGAACAAGACAGCCTGTTCGTTCTTAATGTCCTTGCTATGTTCAGCGCTATCACCGATTTCAAACGCCGCAACCCCTCCGATGAGGAGATTCATTCGCATTTCTTCAACAAGTTTTATGGATTTGATGGAAACGAAGAAGCTCGATTCCTTGAATTCACCGAGTTCATCATTGAAGTTAAAGGTTGCTGGAAAGAGTATGCCGGCACCGCACTGAATAGTCACAGCCCTATGGTGGAGATTTACAAAAAGATGGTTAATGCTTGGCTTGCCCTTCCTTCTCAAAGCCGCGGTAACCTAGACCGAAATGCGATGTTGACTGTACTGAAAGCGTCGATTAGCAACGTATAAGCTAAATCGCGAAGTCGAGCGGCAAGTCCACCGCTTGATAACAGGGCCGCCCTCGGCGCCCTCGGAAACGAAGTGGCGTCGAGTTATAGTTTTGCTTTTTAGGAAACAAAAAACGATAGGAAGTTTATGGGAAAGACAAAGAACCGGAGTGGCATCAAGGACCACAAACACGTTAATAAGACGCTTGTTGCCCCAATGAATACTATCCCGGGCGGGCTGACCTTCACATCTTGGGGAGAAGACCGTCTATGCGAGATGCTATGGGCAGCACTAGTCACTGCTCAACTGCCTCGTGACGCGGTATTCCGAGCTCTTGGGGAGGTTGTCAGACTGGGTGAAAAGTATCGGCACCTAAATCCAGAGCTTCTTGGGAAGAAATTTGACCTGTCCGTCACCGGGCTGTCGGTAAACCGAGAGACACTTCTCGAAGACACGGTAGCACTTTTACGCAAACACTCTGCCAATAATCACCTTCTTCGCCCTCTATTGCTGCTTGACTGTTTGCCTGAAAAAGCAAGGTGGCGGGACGCAATCAAAGAAGAACCCACCGACAGCGATTGGACAGTCCTAGCGGAAGCTATTGGCCGTTGCCTTTATCACCAGTCACAAGAAGCTACGGACATCCGCTTCGTCACCCTCGCCTTTGAAGCCGCACTTGGAATGATGTTCATGCCTGAAGGGGCAGCGGGAGCGCAACTCGTGGATGAGTTGGTGCGCTATCCAAACCTCCCTGAAGAGGATTTACAACGAGTAAGACCGATTATCCGCAGTATGGAGACACGCGTCCGTACCGGAAAGTATTGCAAAACAAAGTTCACCGGCGAGTTCTGGCCGGAGGTCTTCAAAAGAACTGACTGCTGTGCGATTGCTGGGGAGACGAAAACGTCTTTGAATTCAATCTCGATGCAGCAATTTGCCGATATCCGCAATGCGGTCGCGCAGCACTACATCAACTCCCTTGCCGGCACCGCAACAGACGCCAAGATTGATACGGTCTTTGGAGCAGCTCTGTACGGAATACGTTGTCTCCGTGAGCTGTGTGAGGCGCCAACCCTTCGACTTGGTATTGCCGGTAAAGCTCTTCTCAGGGCGCTTCTCGAAATTAGGATAAATCTGGCGTACCTGGTGAAATCCGAGTCGGATGACCTGTGGATGAAATACCGTAAATACGGTGCCTCACAGGCAAAACTGGCTCTTTTGAAGTTAGATATGACTGAAGGACCCCTACCTTCCTCACTCAATGAAAGCAACTTGGAAGCTATCGCCAGCGAAGACATCTATCAAGAATTTGTGGACATTCCGTTGGGAAGTTGGTCCAACCAAGACCTTCGCAAGCTGGCGGAAACAAGCGGTACCAAAGCAGATTACGACAAATTCTATGGATGGGCGTCTACCTTTGTGCACTCCCACTGGTGTGCAATGAGGGACAGCGAATTCACGACCTGCATGAATCCACTCCATCGTTTGCATCGTGTACCGCGGCCAGAAAGTCGCCTTTTGGAGGACCCATTGCCTGATGCCCTTCTCCTTATGAATGAAATCCTGGGGACTGTCGAGACGGCATATCCGGGATTGACGCAGCGATTCTCATCCGAGAGCCAATAAGTCTAACAATTTGTTCGTCCACTAGAAGGCGGTGCTGGTGTGAAGGCCAGTCACCGACTTTCATATGGTGAACAGCAAATTTTTGCACCCATTCGCGAGGAGACTGCTTTTTGGTAAGTGAAGGACGCTTGACATGTAGTCGTTTTTTCCATTATCTTGAAAAAAGGACGCAAGATTGAACGCGCGTTTGGGCAAGTTGGCGCCCGTCAGTGCACGCAGCAGCCGGAATTCCCGGCGCCACGGCAAAGCCAGTTGAGTGACCTTGTCCTTTAGCGTCTTCGATAACCCGGAGGGCTTCAGGTAACGCGTGCCGCCTGTTGACTTGATGCCTTCCAAACGGTTACAGGAGATGTGGCATGCCACTCGTATCCCCTCTGCCTGCTGCTGAGCAGGCTGTGCTCATCTGGTCCTTCCTCGGCGCACCCCGCAATTTCTCGACTAGCGACGCTCGCCTGGTTGTCGAACGGCTCGTGCCGGGCGATGAACACAATGCCGCTCGCCAACTGAAGACCTTGTTGACCCAGGCCGGGCAAAAGGTCAAACACGTCCATTGCCTTGAATTGGCCGCAAAGCTCGCCGGCCGCCGCGGCTGGCATGATGGCCAGCCAAAAGCCGCCTTCGAACTGCACATGGGGAATTTTGCCGGCATTGAGCAGGAAAGCCGCACGTACGCTCGATTCGCCGACTTGGCAGAGCGTGCTGCCGAAGCCGTGCGCGGCCATGTGCAGCACTTTCGGTCAGTCTTTGTCGGTTCGCTCATGCGTGGCCAGAAGGGGCTGATATTGCAGTTGCCGTCCTCGACCCAACTGCCGGCTCTGGCGGTTATCAACTTAGTGGACGACGGTGCTCAAGAGGCATGGGATGAGGGCGTGCCACTATTCCTTGAACGCCTGCGCCGGCTCATTGAAGAATCGACTGTGCCGGGCTTCCTCGATGGCTTCTTTTGTGCGCACCACGGTCGGGTCGGGCCGAAGAACTGCGGGCGCTTGGTCGTGCACGATGGCGGGTTTGAGATTGGCGGTGGCAACGAGCTGCATGCATTCAAAGCCATCGAGCGTGCCACGGCCGGCGACCTTGGTGACGCGCGGGGCGAATTGAACGCCGTGCGCACGGAGAAAGGGACTTTTTACTTGTCCCACGTCTATACCGAGCTCGAACCCCGTCTGGAGATTAGCAAACGCACCTTGCTTCATCCTGAGTCGGTGGAACTGCTGCGCCGGTACCGGAAGCTCAAGCAGCGCGCGCCGGGATTGTTGGCAAACTTGCTGGATAACTCTCCCTTGGCCTACACGCCCAGCCATGGCGTTCCGGAGGCTGTTCCAGTGAACCAGCGTGTTTTGGATACGCGTCTTGGCGCGGCCGGACAAACCCGCGCATGGCTCGCCGGCGAGACCGGTGTTCCAGAGGCTGCACTTCAATGGCCGCTCGCCTTGGGCGCGTTTTTTGAAGTCGCCAAGGCTCTAGGACTAAAAGACTACAACGAGCTGGTGGCTATCGCGCCGTATGCGGAAGCAGAGGTTGCGGACGATGCCGAATTTTTGCAGACCGTGCTCAACGACGTCGATGACGTTCGATTCGTTCTGCGCAAGGGAATCCCTGACGCGGCCCTGGCTGAAGTACGAGATGCGTGCGAAGATTTGGCAACCAGCCGCCGCCTGCTAATCATGAATCGTGCCGGAAAACTCAACGGGGTCAATGGAGTTGACGGAGGCTTGGACGAGATAGTGTTTTCGACCGATGCTGACGAGTTTCTGTCGGCAATCCATGCCAGCGAATGCACCGCCCGAGTCGTGGTGGTGCCCGGCTTCTTCCATGCGTCGGAGGTACAGGAAACACCTGGAGTAGGCCGCCGTGCGATGGTGTACGTGACTGCCGCCTAACCGTTGAACCGCAGTGTGCGCGGCCGAGCGCCGCGCGCGTTGAAGAATCGTAGAAGAGGAATTCCCCGTGTCCCGTAAAAAGACCAAAAAACAGAAGATTGCCATGGCCACGTCGGCGCCTGTGCCGACGGCAGCAGCGGTGTCGGCTTCTGAAAACCTATACCGGCTGGGTGCCTTGGGCGACAAAGCACTCGCCCATTTCAATGCACGCGAATGGGACGCCTTACGGGCAATGGCCGACCTGCCGATTGAGCAGTTCATACTG
>Ga0194137_10001647_pt1 | contig 13545 bp, 12 predicted proteins | sample TARM_MetaG_T3_14_FD_134025 | JGI IMG/M metagenome (GOLD analysis project Ga0194137, IMG submission 134025) | Freshwater microbial communities from Pennsylvania, USA, analyzing microbe dynamics in response to fracking - TARM_MetaG_T3_14 (version 2) | ecosystem: Environmental > Aquatic >... | reverse complement strand
TGCCACTCAATTAGGAGGAAAGGCAGCAGACCTGATTTTTGAAGGCAGATATAATGAGATGGTGGTAATGAAGGATAATAAATTAGGAAGTATACCGTTAAAGGACGTAAAGGGTACTAAGTTCGTTACCCAAGATGATCCTTTGATTAAAGTTGGCAGAGATATTGGCCTATCCTTTGGCGATTATTGATTGAGTTATTAGTTTATCCAGAATGTACTACAAAATTTAATTGAACACTCAAAAAATCCAGTGGTGATTAGCATATGAGCAGGATTCACTACTGGATTTATTGTACCAACTATTAGATTGTTTTCTATGTTCACAGTACTTTGAAGTATATGGGTAAAGAGGGTTTATAAGTTTATAATAGCAGAACAGAAGTTTAATCTCTGCTTTTTTTAGTTTTCCCAGTTGAGATTAAATATTTATGTTGGAAGTATTCTGTAGCAGTTAAGAGTAAAGCAGTAAATAATGCGCTGGTAAGTGTTATAGTAACGTTTCTAAGCACAAATTGACTTAGATAGACTATTAGAAATGCAGCAAATAAGTCAGCGAATGTACTAAGTGCAAATGTACCTTTTCTCAATAAAATAAATTCCATAATATGAGCTGCTACAGCTAAAAATAATCCAACAATTATTGCTTGGAATACAGTGTATTGCAGCCCAAATAAATAATTGGAAATTAAAATAGTAATAGGGCAAACAATTAATTTAATGATTAGTCCTATCATTGGAATCACCTCCTTCATAGAACTATTGTTATTGTATCCATATTTTTTGATCATATGTGGATGAGTAAGGGACGTTATTTTATAGAAGAATATTCTACAATTCATAGTGAGTCAATTAATAAGAAATTACTTTGCTAAACAAATAATTCATAAACATAAGTTATAGATTCAAATATTGGGGTAGTTAGTACATAAGGGTATAAAATTATAGTTAAATTAAAAATTAAGGGGGGAGTATTAATGAACAAGTTTAGTATCAATCAAAGTATAGGAGACATTGTGGCTACTATGCCTAGTGCAGATTATATATTTAATAAGTATAATATCGATTTTTATTTTCAAGGTAATATGAGTCTGTCTGAAGTGGTCAAAGATAAAAAGTTAGATGAAAATATAGTGTTAGACGAACTAAATATAATGTATGCACAATCTAGCAAAACTAACATAATAGATTTTAGAGCGATGTCTACTAATGAACTACTTAATTATATAGAGAATACACAAAATGTGAATATAGTTCGATTACTTAACGAGATTAGCTACCTTTCAAAGAAAGTTATAAGAGGCAATGGACCTAGCCATAGTAACTTTTTTGAGGTACATAAACTATTGCATGAGTTTAGAGCTCGGGTAGAGGAATATTTGCAAAGTAATGAAGAGCGCTTATTTAAGGATATAAGAAACTATGAAGAAAATCCAACTACTGATTTACTTGATAGAATCAATTTTGAAGTTAAGGATATACAAAAAACTTATAGGGATTCAAATGCTACACATGATGAATTAATTGAAATATCTAGGGGATATGATGTTCCACAGGATGAGCTTAATTCATATGCGTTAATTTTTAATAAAGTGGAGGAATTAAAAGAAAATGTGTTAGTACAGGCGCATCTAATAAACAATATTGTACTAAAAAATATTATGTTAGTTACAAAATAATTGGAAAAATGCTGAAGGGTTTTAACACTTCAGCATTTAAATTTGATAGGATAATAAATTTTTTTATTAAATTACATTATTTATTGTTACAACTACAATTTTTTGGGTAAATAATGTAACAACTACAAAGAGACCTGGTCTTACCAGATGACTCGTTGATTGGAGGGCATGGCGATGTATAAGTTCGATGTAGCTCAAACTATTGGAGAGATTATAGAAATAATGCCGTATGCTGTTGAGATACTAATGAAATACGATATAGATATATATTTACATGAAGGTGACTCTTTGAATGAAGTAATTGAGGAAAAGAAACTTAACGAATCGGAAGTAATTAATAAACTAAATGATATTTATAATTTCAATGAGCTACGCAAATTAAAAAAACTCTCTTCTAGTGAGTTAGTGGACTATATAATTAATAAACATCATAGCTATGTAATGAATAATCTTGATAGGGCTAGCTACCTTACGGAAAAAGTATATAAAGCCTGTGGACCTAGTTATCAAAATATAGTATGCATTCACAGGGTAGTACATGATTTTAAATCCAATTTAGAGAGACTTCTTATTAAGGAAGCCACACTATTCAAAAACATAAAAGATTATGAAAAGAGTTTAGACCATGAAAGGGTTCGTGGAATAACACTTTTAATTAATGAAGTAGGATCAGAACTTGGGTTAGTCGATACAACTCTTAAAGACATAAAAGAGATTTCTAGGAATTGTCGTATCCCCAGAGATGAATTTGCATCCTATTGGTCTATAGTGAAAGCAATAGAGGAGATTAAAAAGGACTTATTATATAAAACATATTTAAAGAATGACCTTTTATTTAAAGCAATTGATTATTAAAAAAATGAGTTATTAGAGATGCCTCCCTTTAAGAGCCGAAATGGTTTGATTTCAATTTGCCGATTGGCTCTATTTTTATTATTTTAAATAAATGGATAAATTTGCAGATAAAACTTGTTGTTCTTAGGTATTAACATATAGGATTTTGGGGTATGTATATTTAAACAAACATTATAAAATTAAAAACTATAGAAAAATCGCAATAGAAAATAATGTTTATTAGATTAAAAAACTATATAAAGTCTTGACTATATATAGATAATAGTCTAAGTTATAGGTGTATAGACACGTATCTATGGAGAAATTAATAGAATATAATATGTGAAACAGGGAGAGTGTGTACAATGAAGAAAAAGAAAATGATTATATTTGAACCACCTATGTGTTGTTCAACGGGGGTATGTGGACCATCAGTAGATTCTGAATTATTAAGGGTCTCAACAGTAATTTACAACTTAAAGAGTAATGGAATAGAGGTAGAAAGGCATAACCTATCAAGCAATCCTCAAATTTTTATTGATAACAAAGTAATTAATGAAATTTTAGATAAAGAAGGAATTGAGGCATTTCCAGTTACAATAGTAGATGGTGAGGTTGCTAAGACTAAGGAATATCCTACTGAACTGGAGTTTATTGAATTTCTACAAATCATGGAAACTGATATAAGATTTAATAGAAAGTCATGCGAAGGCTGTAGTTTAAAGGATGCCTGTACTACCAAAAGTTGTAACTAGCTAGAAAGACTCTAGCGTACACAGTGGAGAATATTACTTATTTAGTTAAGATAAAGAAAATATTTAGGTAAATAAGAACATATGAACAATAAATAATAATTAAGGGAAGTCTATTGACTTCCCTTAATTATTTATTTAGCTTTGAGTTTATTACAATGCTTTTATAGGGTAAATCATTGAATACGAAGCAATAAGTATATAAATCCCGCGATAATTGTTAGTAACATAGAAATAGAAAGAGATATATAATTTACCCTTAAATTTTTATTCATAGAAATCCTCCTCCATACTATTGAGTTTTTTTACTATAACCCACTTATAGAGTCTTTTACCTACTAATAAGTACATAAGTAGCCTTATACTTCTAACGCCCTCAAATTACGTACTTAATATAATACAACTGAAAATTTATATCTACAAAATTTTGGATTGAAATATGGATGTTATTTCTAGGGATGGAAAAACAATAATTAAGATGATATGTTTACAAGTTTTTTTTATTTTCTAAAGTATATTAGGGACTTAAATGTTGCATAGCTATAATACAATTAACTTGAATATAAGAAATATCTTGAATATGAATTTATTAGAGATTTATAAATATAATTATACTTAAACGACAATTATTAATAGTAGACAGATTGGAAGTGATGATATATTGAGTGTAGGAAGAATAGAGAGAGCGATCATTGAATTGAACAGATTTGGATATTCTAACAACGGTATAACACGTTTGGCTTACAGTAATGAAGAACAGAAAGCACGTAAATATTTGGCTAGTTTATGTGAGCAGGAGGGGTTAAAAGTACGAATAGATGAAGTAGGAAACCTTATAGCTAGAAGGGAAGGACATAATCCGAAGCTACCTGTTGTTGCCTGTGGTTCCCATCTTGACTCAGTAAAACAGGGTGGAAGATTTGATGGGATTATAGGAATAGTAGCTGGATTAGAAGTTATTAGAAGACTTAACGAAAAAAACATAATAACAGAACATCCTATTGAAGTAATAGCCTTTGCATGCGAAGAATCCAGCAGATTTGGAATAGCTACTATCGGTAGTAAAATAATGACTGGTAACATAAATAGGCCAACTATAGATACATTAATAGATGAAGATGGTATCACTATTAAAGATGCCTTAAGACAATGTGGTTTTGAACCTGAGAGGATAGACAAAGCCCTTAGAGGGCCGAGAGAGTTTAAAGCATTTTTAGAACTACATTCTGAGCAGGGGAAAAATTTATATGAAAAAAATATAAATATTGGAATTGTTACGGATATAGCTGCACCAACAAGATTTAAAGTATATATAAAGGGGAGAGCATCCCATTCTGGAAATACGCCAATGAGCCTGAGAAAGGATGCTTTACTCGGAGCTTGTGAAATATCATTAAATCTTGAAAAAGTTGCTAAAAAAGAAGAAGAAAGAGGTTCTGTAGCAACCGTAGGTGTTATGAAGGTTAGACCGGGGGCGATGAATATAGTACCAGGCTCAGTAGAAATGCATATAGATATTAGAGGAGTTTGTAAAGAGTCTAAAGAAGCTATTGTACAAAGTCTATACAAGTCATTTTATAAATTAGAAAGTGAACGAGACTTAGAAGTACAGTGGGAGCTTATAAGTGCGGAGGAACCTGTTTTACTGAATGATAAACTAGTAGAGGAGATATCACTTTGTTGTAGAGATTTAAATATATCTCATACAAAGATGATAAGTGGCGGAGGGCATGACGCGATGAATATGGCGAGTATATGCGATACTGGATTAATCTTTGTTCCTTCTGTTAACGGGCTTGGTCATAACCCGGCGGAGGATACTAGAATAGGTGATATTATTATAGGTATTAACGTATTAGAAAAAATTATTAGTAAACTGTCAATTGTACTTAACACTTAAAAATAAATCTTATTTAATCATAAACCATATAAGTCTAAGCTTTTATGGTTTATATTTTGCATGTCCAAGCCCGGTGAAAAAATTCCCCTTCTATTTTTGCAGGGAAAGAAGGGTGTATTATTGAATATATTAAATAACTAGTTATTATGAATGTTAAATTTTTCAAATAAGTATTTTTGAATGGAGGGGTATTGTGAAAATTGTTGTTTTAGATGGTTATACATTAAATCCTGGGGATTTGTCTTGGAATGGTTTGGATAAGTTAGGTGATGTTACAGTGTATGATAGAACTTCATATAATCAAAATGACAAAGGATTAATTGTTGAGAGAGTTGGGGATGCAGAGATTGTTTTTACTAATAAAACTCCTTTAACCGAGGAAATGCTAAAAGAAATGCCTAACTTAAAGTACATAGGTGTTCTAGCTACAGGCTACAACGTTGTAGATGTGAAGGCTGCAAAGGATAGAGGAATAGTTGTAACAAATATTCCAACCTATGGTACTATGGCGGTTGCACAAATGACCTTTGCATTACTATTAGAAATGTGTCATCATGTATGGGCTCACAGTGAAGATGTTAAAAATGGAGCATGGACCAATAATGTAGATTGGTGTTTTTGGAATTATCCTTTAATAGAATTAGAGGGCAAGAACATAGGGATTATAGGTTTTGGTAGAATAGGTAAGGCGGTTGGTCAAATAGCTCAGGCATTTGGTATGAAAGTGTTAGTATATGATAGAAGTCCAAATCTTGAGTTAGCAAGTAACACTCTTAAATATGTAGAACTTGAAGAGCTTTTATCTGAATCAGACGTAATAAGTTTGCATTGTCCATTACTTGAGAGCACAACTGGAATAATAAATAAGAATACAATTAATAAAATGAAAGAAAATGTTATTTTAATAAATACTTCAAGAGGGCCATTAATTAATGAATTCGATTTAGCTGAAGCACTGAATAATGGCAGGATCTCAGGGGCTGCTGTGGATGTAGTATCTTCTGAACCAATTAAAGAAGACAATCCTTTACTGAAAGCTAAAAATATTATTATTACACCACATATAGCGTGGGCTCCGATCGAAGCAAGAAGTCGATTATTAGATATTGCAATTAATAACCTTGAAAAATATTTAGCAGGCTCACAAATAAACGTTGTTAATTTATAGGTAATTATTTCGAAGTGGGGGGAAAGGTTATGTCAAACATGAGAAAATATATGAAAGTTGGAATAGTGCATTTTATGGCTTTCCCAGAAACAATCAGAGGTGAAGGACCAATTTTAGAGACTGTAAAAAAGATAGCAAGGGATGAATATTTTGACGCAATAGAAGTCAGTTGGATTAAAGATAGTAATGTGAGAGAGGAAGTTGCAAAAGTCATAGAAACAAGCAAAATTAAAGTCTATTATGGTGCACAACCTAGGCTTTTAACAACTGGATTAAACGCGAATGATTTAGATGAAGCGAAAAGAATAATTGCACTGAATTCTTTAAAAGAAGCCATAGATGAGGCTAAACAGTTGGGTTCGACATCAGTAGCTTTACTGAGTGGCAATTATATAGAAGAAACAAAGGAACAATCATATCAACAGTTGCTTAAAACTACTACAGAGCTGTGCGCTTATGCGGAAAGTAAAGATATGGGCGTTGTGCTAGAAATATTTGATTATGATATAGCTAAAAAAAGCTTAATAGGACCTACACTACTTGCTAAAAGATTTGCGGAGGATGTGAAAAAACAATATAGTAATTTTGGATTAATGGTGGATTTAAGTCATATACCTATGTACTACGAGTCAATTAGCGACGCACTTAACCCTATTAAGGATCATCTAGTTCATGTACATATAGGCAATACAGTAATAAGCAATAAAGAAGCACCTGGGTATGGAGACGAACATATAAGGTTTGGGTTTCCAAACAGTGAAAACGATGTAGATGAATTAGTAACCTTTTTAAGGGAGTTAAAAAATATTGGCTATTTAAATTCAGAAAGTCCAAAAATAGTGAGCTTTGAAGTTAAACCTTATAAAGATGAGGACTCGGATATGGTAATAGTAAATGCTAAAAGGACATTAAATGAAGCATGGATTAAACTAGACTTATAAAAATCAATAAACTAATAAAAAATTAAAACTATCGTATTAGACCGACACTCTATATGCGATAGTTTTTTTATCTAAATATTTACAAAATAATAGTTGCATAATACAACTGTTGTATAATATAATAATTGCAAGAGGTGACTAATATGGAAGAGAAAGAAGCATATGGAAAGCTAAGAGAAGTTGTTAGAATATTTGAAAGAAATCTTGGGGCATTGAAAGAAAACGAAATTACATGTTGTGGAATTACAATGGCGCAGTGCCATGCATTAGTCGAAATTGGCCGAGCTAGAAGTATCTCATTAAACGAGTTAGCTAGTATACTAAATTTAGAAAATAGTACTATGAGTAGAACTGTAAACGGACTTGTTGATAATGATTTTGTCAAACGGGATATTAATGCTGAGGATAGAAGATATGTAACAATATCCTTAAAGGAAAAGGGAAGTACACTATTTGAAAGTATAGAGAAGGAAATGAATCAATATTTTAAAAATGTATATGAATCTATAGCAGAGAATAAGCGGGAGCAGGTTATAGAAAGTCTCGGATTATTATTAACGGCTATTAAGGAAAATGATTGTTGTAAGTAAGTCTTTACTAAGGGGGTAAGTGTATGAGCGGATGCTGTAGCAGTAAAGATAATGATGGGGATAGTTCAATAAAATATGAGAATAATAGTATAGTTGGTGGGGAATGGGTTATGGGTAAGATCGATACATTAGTAGGAAGCATTCCTAAGGTTTCGATTAAGTTAAGCCTAAAGGATAGAATATCCTCTTGGAAGGTGCGATGGGGAATAAATAGAATGAACTATAGGATTGATCCAGGTATATATGCGGTGGGGGAGCCAGATGCTTCATCCTATGTGTTGGTTACAGCAAACTACAAGTTGAGTTTTGATATGTTAAGACGGGAACTAAAGGCTAGAAGTCTATGGATACTAGTACTTGATACCAGGGGAGTAAACGTTTGGTGTGCAGCAGGAAAAGGAACTTTCGGAACTGATGAACTTGTCAAACAAGTTTTAAATAGTAGATTATCAGAACTGGTATCCCATAGGACTATCATATTACCTCAACTAGGTGCCCCAGGTGTGTCAGCCTATGAGTTTCAACAAAGAACAGGATTTAAAGTTATATATGGACCCGTACGCGCTTCGGATATAAATGAGTTTTTTAGTAATAGTATGGTTGCAACTACTGAAATGAGAAAAGTTAATTTTAATCTATATGACAGACTAATATTGATACCAATTGAACTAGTTGGTGCTCTAAAAATGGCTTTTATAATAATAGGGACATTGTTCTTATTCAACTTAATCATGCTGCATACGTTTGACAAGGGAGTCTTTACAATAATCGATATTCATGGGTTTCTAGGGGCATTAGCCGTTGGTTGTATACTAGTTCCGTTATTACTGCCTTGGATTCCTACTAAATCCTTCGCACTAAAAGGTTGGTTAATAGGCTTGTTATGGGCTATAATGTTTAGCATATGGTTTGGTGTTTTCACATACGATTCATTTAGGTTTTGGAGTTATATATTTATACTTCCGGCGATTTCAGCTTATTTCTCTGTAAACTTTACAGGTTCTTCTACATACACATCCTTTTCAGGAGTTTTAAAGGAAATGAGGATAGCCATTCCAGGTATTATTTTAAGTGTTGTGGTGGGATTTATTTTAGTATTAATTGGAGTTTTTAAGTAAAGGGGAGAAATTTAAATGAAAAATGAGTACTTAAAAGGTGTTTCAACCCTAAGATTAGAAGATTCATCCTGTATTGGATGCGGTATGTGTATTAATGTCTGTCCCCACGAGGTATTTATATTGAAAGATTCGAAGGTAGAGATAATTGATAAGGATCGATGTATGGAATGTGGGGCATGCGCAAGGAACTGCCCTGTATCAGCCATTGGTGTAAAATCAGGGGTAGGTTGTGCATATGCTATAATTGTTGGAAGACTTAAGGGAAGTGAACCTAATTGTAGTTGTGGAACTAATGAAGATTGCTGTTAAATTTGCATAATTTTCTATAAATACTATTGACAAATAAAATAAGTTTGGTAAATTAGTATTAGCACTCTATTAATTAGAGTGCTAATGAATTGCAAAAAATGTTTCGATGGAAGGAGAATGAACATGATTAAAAAGGAATTCAAAGCAGAATCTAAAAGACTGTTAGATTTAATGATTAACTCAATTTATACTCACAAGGAAATATTTTTGAGAGAGCTTATTTCAAATTCCAGTGACGCTATTGATAAGATGTATTATAGAGCTCTAGTAGACGAAAATATAACCTTTAATAAGGATGATTATTACATATTAATAAGCTCCAATATGGAGGACAGAACTATTTCTGTTTACGATACTGGAATTGGGATGACGAAGGAAGAACTGGAGGAGAATTTAGGCGTAATAGCCAAAAGTGGATCTTTTGCATTTAAAAAGGAAAATGAATTAAAAGATGGGTTTGATATTATTGGGCAATTTGGTGTAGGCTTTTACTCTGCATTTATGGTAGCTGAGTCCGTGACAGTTATATCAAAAGCATTAGGTAGTGACCAGGCATATAAATGGGAATCAACCGGTGCAGATGGATATACTATTGAGCCTGTTGAAAAAGAAACAGTAGGAACGGAAATAATTCTAAAAGTTAAAGAAAATACAGAAGATGAGTTTTATGATGATTATTTAGAAGAACATAGATTAGGGTCTATTATCAAGAAGTATTCTGATTTTATAAGATACCCTATTAAGATGGAAGTGACAAAAAGAAAGCTTAAAGAAGGTTCAATGAATCAATATGATGAAACAAAAGTACTTACAGTTATTAATAGTATGGTACCAATCTGGCGCAAAAACAAAAATGAGCTAACAAAGGAAGACTATGATAACTTCTATGTTGAAAAACACTATGGATATGATAAACCATTAGCTCACGTACATATTAGTGCTGACGGTGCAGTAAGATATAACGCCATATTATTTATTCCAGAAAAAATGCCTTTCGATTTCTATACAAAAGAATATGAGAAGGGGTTAGAGCTATATTCAAACGGTGTTTTAATTATGGAGAAATGCGGTGAACTAGTACCGGATTACTTTAGTTTCGTAAAGGGTATGGTTGACTCTGAGGATTTATCACTAAACATCTCAAGAGAGCTTCTTCAACATGATAGACAGCTTCAAATAATTGCAAAGAGAATAAAAGAAAAGATTAAAAGTGAGCTGTTGTTCTTACTTAAAGATGATAGAGAAAAGTATGAAGAATTCTATAAAAGCTTTGGTAGACAAATCAAATATGGAGTATATACGGATTTTGGACAACATAAAGAAACTCTTCAGGATTTAATGATGTTCTATTCTTCTAAAGAAAAGAAGATGGTAACATTAGAGGAATACGTAGGTAGAATGAAGGAAGATCAAAAATATATTTACTATGCTTCAGGGGAATCAATTGAAAGAATCGAGAAAATGCCTCAAACAGAGTTCTTAACTGAAGAGGGCTATGAAATATTATACTTTACAGATGATGTGGACGAATTCGCTATTAAAATTCTTATGAACTACAAGGAGAAGGAGTTTAAATCCGTATCTAGTGGGGATTTAGGTATTGAGAATAAGGACAAGGATGAGGACGTGAATATAGAAAGCAAGGAAGTATTCGAGTTTATGAAAGAGTCCTTATCTGATAAAATTAAAGATGTTAGACCATCTAAGAGACTGAAAAGTCATCCGGTTTGTCTTTCAAGTGAAGGTGAGTTATCAATAGAAATGGAAAAGGTATTAAGTGCGATGCCAACTGGACAAGAGGTTAAGGCAGAAAAAATATTAGAAATTAATATAAATCATGATGTATTTAAATCTCTGAAGGATGCCTATGATAATGACAAGGAAAAGTTAAAAGTATATACAAACGTGCTATATAACCAAGCCCTTTTAATTGAAGGTTTACCAATTAATGACCCAGTAGAATTTACTAATAATATTTGCAAATTAATGTCTTAATTATGATCCACGGCCACTACTAAAATATCTTATTCTAGTAGTGGCCAATTTTCGTTATGTATGAGTTTTATTATTTTGGAGGGTTTTATACACTTAGTATAGAATAAAGAAAATAAAATATAGAGAATGAGAGGATAATAAAATGTCAAGTTACATAACAACTTATACTAAAAAGAGATTTAATCCTATAGCGCCTGAGGAACAGCTAATTGATATAAAAGATATTGCCCATGCCCTTTCCCTGATGACTCGGGCGAATGGTCACTTTAAACACTTTTACTCTGTTGCACAACATAGTATTAATTGTTACAAGGAGGCGAAGGAAAGAAATTATTCTAAACAGGTCCAACTGGGGTGCCTACTTCATGATGCCAGCGAGGCATATATATCGGATATTACTAGGCCAGTGAAGAAACATTTACCGGAATATTTAATTATTGAAGGTAATGTCCAAAAATTAATATATGAGAAGTATAGTTTAGGTAGCATAACATCAGAAGAACATAGATACATAGAAGAGATAGATGATTCTATGTTTTACTATGAGTTTTTATCATTAATGGACAAGCAGATGTTTGAAGAAGCCCCTTATATAGCTCTAAATCACGATTTTTCCCTTAGAAGCTTTCAAGATGTAGAAGATGAATTTCTTAGTAATTTTATAGAATTAACAGAAGGACTACTATAAATGTAGTCTTTTTAGTTGCTAAAAAAAGGGTATTATATATCAATTGTAGAATATTCTAAAAATTGCAATTCATATATTTTACGTTATTATAAATTATCTATCAGGGGGCAGAACATGATTATATTAACAACTGTGTACTTGCTTTGCAGTATAATCTATGCAATTATTGGCATTACAATACTTAAAAATGATCATAGAAGTGGTTTAAATAGAATTTTCTTCGCTATTGGTATAAATTTATCCCTATGGGCTCTATTATTTGCTTTGATTAATCGAGCAGATAATCCAGAGACAGCTAGTATGCTTAGAACTTACTCGGCGTTTACTTGGGGCTCTTTTTATAGCATGGTACTACATTTCTTCATAGTTTTAACTAATAAAAATAAGAAATTGTTAAGATCTCGAATGTCATATACTATATTATATTTACCAACTGCTATTACAATATATTTACATGTTATTCAAAACTCTGTGGCAATAGAAGAGGCAGTTAAAATAAGTGTAGGTTGGGCATTCATTAATGTGAATAGAGGAGTGGTACATACCTATTTCCATTCAGTCTACAGTCTGTTGTATGCAGGGATCAGTATAGGTTTGTTATGTTTTTGGACAAAGGATACTGAAATTAAGAGGGAGAAATATCAAGGTCAAATTATCATAATATCAATGCTAATAGTAACTATTGCTGGTTCAATAACTGATATAATTTTCCCTATTCTAGGGAGAAGTGTTCCTTCAATAGCAATAGTTCTTATTTTAGTTCCTGTCAGTGGCATATGGTATTCAATAAAAAAATATAGACTAATGAATTTAAATCCACAGAATGTATTATTAGGTGTACTTAAAACAATGGCTGATGGCGTGTTAGTATTAAACCGACATGATCTGATTATAGACACTAATGAAGGGGCACTAAACTTACTCGGTTATGAGGAATCCCAATTGATAAATAGGGATATAAAGTCTATTATTCCATATAATAAAGAGATTTCTTTAGAGGGAGATTGCAGTAGTTTAGAAATGAATTTATTAAAAAAAGATAATGAGTTATTACCTGTTCTCTTTTCCTCTTCAACCTTAAGGGATAATTGGGGAGATAAGCTAGGGTCTGTTTATATTTTTCAGGACATATCAGAAATTAAAATATATCAAGATAAGCTAAGAAATGCTTATGATGACTTGGAAAAAAGAGTAAATGAACGTACAATTGAATTAAGTAATGCAAATAGGGAATTAGAAAATGAAGTGAAAAAACGCATAATAATGGAAGAGGAAATCAGAACGTTAGCATTATACGATCATTTAACTGGTCTACCAAACAGAACCTTATTCAATGAGAGACTAAAAAAAGCCATTAGTAATGCTCAAGTGAACAGGTCCACTTTGGCAGTGCTCTTTTTGGATTTAGATTTGTTTAAAATGGTGAACGATACCTTTGGTCATACTTGGGGTGATGAACTATTAAAAATAGTTTCCACTAGGCTTCAGTCTATTCTAAGGGATGTTGATACGGTAGCAAGGGTAGGGGGAGACGAATTTATTATACTTATAGATAACCCACCAGAGGAAAATTA
>Ga0194137_10001646_pt1 | contig 13546 bp, 12 predicted proteins | sample TARM_MetaG_T3_14_FD_134025 | JGI IMG/M metagenome (GOLD analysis project Ga0194137, IMG submission 134025) | Freshwater microbial communities from Pennsylvania, USA, analyzing microbe dynamics in response to fracking - TARM_MetaG_T3_14 (version 2) | ecosystem: Environmental > Aquatic >... | reverse complement strand
GCGCGCGGCCTGGAGGTCAGCATCAGCATCGGCGTCCACCAGGCCAGCCCGGGCGAATCGCTGGCCTCGTTGCTGGAGCGCAGCGACGCCGGCATGTACCGCGACAAGACGGCCGGCCGGCCGGGGCCGGCGCCGACTATGGTGTCCTAAGCCGGCAGGCGTTTCGCCGCCGCGGCCAGCAGGGCGCGCGAATACCAACGGTGAAAGCCCAGCAAGGCGTGGAAGACCCAGCTGAACCGCGGCTCGCCGCTGGGCCTGCGACGACGCGGAACGACGGCCGAGCCGAACCACAGCGTGGTGCCCGCCGCACCCGCCTCGGCCTTGAACCAGGAGCGCGTGGCGCCGCTGTCCTCGTGCATCAGCAACTCGTCGGGCCGGCGCGCCTCGATGGTCCAGACCGCCAGGCGCTCGCCCTCGCCACGCGCCACGGCGCGGGCCATGGCGTCGCTGGAAGGCCGGCCGAACAGCGCAATCAGAGCTCGCTCGACCTTGAACAGCCGCGTCGTGTAGAAGGCCTCGACGAACTCGGCCAGCGTCACGGCGCGCGGCAGGCGCAGGGTGTAGGCATCGGCAAAGGCGCCGCGCTCCGTGGCCAGGCGGGCCAGCAGGCTGTCGGTGGGGAGGGGGGTGTCCTGGGGCGTCATGGCGCGAAGCCTAACCGCCCGGCGCCGTTTCCTGCTCCATCCAGCCCAGCCAGCGCATGGCCTGCTCGCGGTTGTCGCCGCACATGATCTCGCTGGGCTGCAGCGAGCCGCAGACAGCTGGCCTCTCGGGCTGCCCGAAAATGCGGCAGCGGTCCTCGTCGTCCAGCTGCGCGCAGCGCACCCCGGCCGGCTTGCCATTCGGGTGGCCGGGGATGGGCGAGCTGATCGACGGGGCGATGCAACAGGCGGCGCAGCGGGGGCGGCAGTCCATGGTGATTTGTGTCCAAGCCCATGGATTGTCCTCGCTGGGCCGCGACTGCAGGCCGCCGTGGCCCGGCGTGACGCGGCCGCGGTACGGGATGTCCTGAGCAAGGATGTCAAGCTGTACCCGGGCTGCTAGCGGCCTGCCATGTGCGCCTCTTGACGGCAGAGGCGAGGGACCCTGTGTCGATCCGCTTTACACCTTCAAGGCGTGCCCAGGTGTGCCGGACTCATGACATGGTGCAACATATTGTTTGTGCTCGCGAATTTATGAGTGGCGCACTTTATGCGTAACACATATTGGGGCCCCCAAGCCCTCACCGGCTCAGCCGGGCGGCCCCCCCTACCACGGACGCACTGCCGTCCGCGCTGTCTTTCAATGGAGGTCTATCGACCGTTCTCGCAACTTCCCAAAGGAGTCCATCATGGGACCAGCCCTGAAAGTGACTGCCATCGTCGCAGCCTGCCTATTGACATCTTTGGCACCGCCGCCGGCTAGCGCCGCGATGCTGACAGGCTTCACGGTCGGCCCCAACTGGGCGTTTGGTGCCCCTCAGCGGCCTTTGCTGGCGGTTTGCAGCGACAGGGATCCCATTCCATGTGGGGGCCACTTCGGACTTGGCCCACTCTCTGATGTGCTCGACATTGGATTCGTTGGTGTGCCGGTCTATACCGAAGCGTCTCTGAACGAGGCGGGTCCGAGGAGGTTCGTGTTCGGCCGGCTGGAAACCGGCAACGAGCGCAATGCCGACTGGTGGAACCTGACGGTGCCCAATGCCCGTTGGGCGTTCAATGCCGGCTTTCGCTGGCGCGATGGCGATGAGCCCGCGGGCGGGCGTGCCAGTGATGCTCTCGTGTTCATGAACATCGGTGGCGCAGCCCACATGCTGTGGGCATCCAACAACTCCGACGACCCCTTGGCTGACCTGCCACCGGATTTTGCAGACACGGTCAACAACAACGGGTTTTCCGTCTCCAGCTTCTTCGACATCTTCCCGGACATCAAATTCGGCAACGACGCGTTCGCGGACCCGACGACGGGACAGAGCCTGCTACCGACGATGCAGCAATGCACGGACCCGGCGTGCACGCAAAACCTCGGTGACCCGCTGCCAACTTTCGTTCCCGAGCCGGGTTCGCCGGGCTTGGTTCTCGGAGCTCTCCTGGCGCTCGGCCTCGCTGGCAGGTCGGCTCGGCATGTCCCGACGCGAAGCTAGCCGAAGCCGGCTCGCCATTGCCGATGAGCGGTAACGCGGGGGCGCCAAAAGATTCCAGCCGGACAAATCCTTGACCAAGGGCCCTGAGGCCGCGACAGGTGCGTCGGCCCAGGCGTACGGCTAGGCGTATCCGATGGGCGGCTCCGCGGCCCCCTCCGGAGGTGAGCGGGCATTGCAGAGGCACGACTGCCTGATTGCTTCCGAGGGGGCGGATCTCCGGTGGCTGAGACGCTCCAGATGATTGCGTCACGACGGGCAGCCGCGGCCTTGAACCAGGAGCGCGTGGCGCCGCTGTCCTCGTGCATCAGCAACTCGTCGGGCCAGCCGAAGAGGCGGCAGCGATCCTTGTCATCGAGCCGGGCGCAGCGCAGCCCGGCGGGCTTGCCGTTGAGGTGGCCGGCGATGGGCTCGGGCAAGGTCGATGCCGCCAGTTTGTCGAACACATCGGGCTTGCCGCCTGGCCCCGATGACCGACGGCACCACGCCGCAGACCTGAGCAGCCGCGTGCTGATGGTCCGCATGCCGCAGCGTGGGTCGGCGTGCATGCTCGCGTGGACCACGGCGCCGGGTTGCTGAAGCTGGCGCTGTACAGAATGGCGCCGGCTACAGTGCCGCATGCCACCCCACGCGCTGCCATGACACCCCAAATCCGCCTCGTCGCCACGGTGCTTTGCCTCGCGGCCGCCGGAGCCCTCCACGCCGAGAAGGCTCCGGCCCCGACCCGACTGCTGCCAGTCGACCAGGCGGCGTCGGTACCCGACTTCTTCAGCTTCCGCGCCCGCCTGCAGGCCGCTGTGGCACGTCACGACACCGCCGCCGTTCTGGACGTGCTTGCGAAGGATGTGAAGCTGTCGTTCGGTGGGGATGACGGGATCGAGGCGTTCGCGCCGTTGTGGAATCCAGAGGCCACTGACAGCCGTCTGTGGGATACCTTGGCCAGGGTGCTGGCGCTCGGCGGCAGCTTCGACGCCCAGGGGCGGTTCGCGGCGCCCTACACCTACTCGCGCTGGCCGGCGGGCATCGATGTGTTCAGCCATGTCGCGGCCGTCGGCAGTGGCGTGCGGGTGCGTTCAGCGGCCGAAGAAGCTGCCACCATCATCGGCCAGCTCGACTTCGACATCGTCCCCCTGGCGGATCAATCCGGCGAGCGCACGGGCTGGACCGCCATCAAGCTGCCGTCCGGCCAGATCGGCCATGTTCATGATCAGTGGGTGCGCAGCCCCATCGACTTCCGCGTCGGCTTCTCCAAGAAGGCAGGGCGCTGGCAAATCGACTACTTCGTCGCTGGCGACTGAGTTCACGTCTGGCCCCGCCATCGGCAGGGCCAACAGGGTGACTTATCCACAGCCGCTCCTTAAAATTCGGGGTTTGCCCGAGCCCTCGCGCGGGCCTGCGTTCTTTCCAGGATCGAGATGCTCTACCCCAAGGAATTCGACGTCATCGTCGTCGGCGGCGGCCATGCCGGCACCGAGGCCGCGCTGGCCGCGGCCCGCATGGGCGCGCAGACGCTGCTGCTGACCCACAACATCGAGACCCTGGGCCAGATGAGCTGCAACCCCAGCATCGGCGGCATCGGCAAGGGCCACCTCGTCAAGGAGGTCGACGCGCTGGGCGGCGCGATGGCCCTGGCCACCGACGAAGGCGGTATCCAATTCCGCATCCTGAATGGCAGCAAGGGCCCGGCTGTGCGCGCCACCCGCGCCCAGGCCGACCGCATCCTCTACAAGGCCGGCATCCGCCGCCGCCTGGAGAACCAGGTCAACCTGACGTTGTTCCAGCAGGCGGTGGACGACCTGATGGTGGAAGGCGACCGCGTGGTCGGCGCCATCACCCAGGCCGGCATTCGCTTCCGCGCCCGCGCCGTCGTGCTGACGGCCGGCACCTTCCTGGATGGCCGCATCCACGTCGGCCTCGAGAACTACAGCGCCGGCCGCGCCGGTGATCCGCCGGCCGTTTCGCTGTCGGCCCGGCTCAAGGAGCTGAAGCTGCCCCAAGGCCGCCTCAAGACCGGCACGCCACCGCGCATCGACGGCCGCACGATCGACTTCTCCAAGTGCGAGGCCCAGCCCGGCGACCTGGATCCGGTTCCGGTGTTCAGCTTCCTCGGCAACACCGCCATGCACCCGCAACAGGTGCCCTGCTGGATCACTCACACCAACGCCCGCACCCACGAGATCATCCGCAGCGGCTTCGACCGCAGCCCCATGTTTACCGGCGTCATCGAGGGCGTGGGCCCGCGCTATTGCCCAAGCATCGAAGACAAGGTGAACCGCTTCGCCGACAAGGACTCCCACCAGATCTTCCTCGAACCCGAGGGGCTGACGACGCACGAGTTCTACCCGAACGGCATCTCCACCTCCCTGCCCTTCGACATCCAGCTCGCCGCAGTGCGCAGCATCCCGGGCCTGGAGAACGCCGACATCCTGCGCCCCGGCTATGCCATCGAGTACGACTACTTCGACCCGCGCGGCCTGAAGGCGTCCTTCGAAACCAAGGTCATCCAGGGCCTGTTCTTCGCCGGCCAGATCAATGGCACAACGGGCTATGAAGAGGCCGCAGCCCAGGGTCTGTTTGCCGGCCTGAACGCCGCCCTTCAGGTACGCGGTGACGGCCCTTGGACGCCCGCGCGTGACCAGGCCTATCTGGGCGTGCTGGTGGACGACCTCATCACCAAGGGCGTGACCGAGCCCTACCGCATGTTCACCAGCCGCGCCGAGTTCCGGCTGCAGCTGCGCGAGGACAACGCCGACCTGCGCCTGACCGAAATCGGCCGCCAGCTGGGCCTGGTGGACGACGAACGCTGGGCTGCCTTCAACCGCAAGCGTGATGCGGTTTCACGTGAAACCGAGAAGCTGAAGAGCACCTGGGTCCACCCCGGCATCCTGCCTGCAGTGGATGCCGAGCGCCTGGTCGGTAAGGCGCTGGAGCGCGAGTACAACCTGGCCGACCTGCTACGCCGCCCCGGCGTCGGCTTCGACACCGTCGCCGAGGTGGCTGCCATTGCACGTCCCGAGGCCGGTGTTTCACGTGAAACCCTGGTCGCCGAGTTGGGCCAGGAGCTGGCCGACCTGGTCGCCGAGCAGGTCGAGATCAGCACCAAATACGCCGGCTACATCAACAAGCAGGTCGACGACGTGGCCCGCGCCGCCCACTTCGAGCACCTGAAGCTGCCCGACGACCTGGACTACAGCCTGGTCCACGCCCTGTCCTTTGAAGCGCGCCAAAAGCTGAACACCTACAAGCCCGAGACCCTGGGCCAGGCCTCGCGCATCTCCGGCATCACGCCGGCCGCCATTTCCCTGCTGCTGGTTCACCTGAAGAAGGGCAAGTTCAAGGGCTTTACCGAAGCGGAAGCGGCATGAGGGCGCAGCTCGAAGCGGCAGCCACCGAACTCGGCCTAGCACTCACAGACGTCCAGCTCGACCAGCTGCTGGCCTATCTGGCCCTGCTGCAGAAGTGGAACAAGGTCTACAACCTGACCGCCGTCCGCGACCCGGCGCAGATGCTGAGCCACCACCTGGTGGACAGTCTGTCAGTCATCGCGCCACTCCAAAGGCACGGTGCACCGGCCCGCTTGATGGACGTGGGCGCTGGCGGCGGGCTACCGGGTGTGGTCATCGCCATCTGCTGCCCCGGCACCGACGTCAGCTGCGTGGACGCCGTCGCCAAGAAGGCCACCTTCATCCAGCAGGTCGCGGCCGAGCTGAAGCTGCCCAATCTGCACGGCGTGCACAGCCGCGTCGAGCAGCTGAAGACGGCGCCTTTCCGCGTCATCACCTCTCGCGCCTTCGCGTCCCTGGTCGACTTCACCAACCTGACCCGCCAGCATTTGGCGGAAGGCGCGGTGTGGATGGCCATGAAGGGCCAGCACCCGGCCGACGAGATTGCCGCCCTGCCCTCCGATGTGCACGTGTTTCACGTGGAACAACTGGCCGTTCCCGGCCTGGACGCCCAACGCTGCATCATCTGGATGCGGCCGAAGTAGAAACAAAGCCACAGAGGCGCAGAGACGCTGAGAAATTCGCCGTCGTTCCCTCTGAGTCTCTGTGCCTCTGTGGCTGTGTTCCCTTATCCTCCCGCGTCGCCCCGCTGCCCCCGCAAATATCAGATGGCCAAGATTTTCTGCATCGCCAACCAGAAGGGCGGCGTCGGCAAGACCACCACCACCGTCAACCTCGCCGCCGGCCTAGCGCAGATCGGCCAGCGCGTCCTCGTCGTCGACCTGGACCCGCAGGGCAACGCGACCATGGGCTCGGGCATCGACAAGCGCAAGCTGGAGCTGACGGTCTATGACGTGCTGCTGGAGTCCGCCTCCATCGCCGAGGCCAAGGCCCGCGCCGACAAGGCCGGCTATGACGTGCTCGGCGCCAACCGCGAACTGGCCGGTGCCGAGGTCGAACTGGTGGAGCTGGAGCGCCGTGAGGCCCGGCTGAAGACGGCACTCTCCGAAGCCGCCAAGGACTACGATTTCATCCTCATCGACTGCCCGCCGTCACTGTCCATGCTGACGCTGAACGGCCTGTGCAGCGCCCACGGCGTCATCGTGCCCATGCAGTGCGAATACTTCGCACTGGAGGGCCTGACCGACTTGGTCAACACCATCAAGCAGATCCACGCCAACCTGAACCCCGACCTGCAGATCATCGGCCTGCTGCGCGTCATGTTCGACCCGCGCATCACGCTGCAGCAGCAGGTCAGCGATCAGCTCAAGGCCCACTTCGGCAACAAGGTCTTCGACACCGTCATCCCGCGCAATGTCCGCCTCGCCGAGGCGCCGAGCTACGGCCTGCCCGGCGTCGTCTTCGACCCGGCGTCCAAAGGCGCCCAGGCCTTTGTCGACTTCGCCAAGGAGATGGTGAAGCGCATCGAGACGATGCGGTGAGGATGGCCCGCCCCCTGCGCGCTTCGCGCGCCCCCTCAAGGGGGCAACCCCCGCTGCACGGCAAAGCCGGGTCAACGGGGTTCGCTGGAGGGGTCGGCCACGGCTTCGCCGGGCCTACAGGGAGCCATGACCGATGAGCACCCTCAAGCTGCGACTCATGGTTCCGTCCGACGCGGACGCCGTCGCCCTTCTTCACGCCACCAGCTGGCGCAGCGCCTACCGCGGCATTGTGCCGGACCGCTTCCTCGACCACGACGTGATTGCCGACCGCCAGGCGGTCTGGCGCGAGCGCCTGCAGACGTCGCCAGCGGCGTCGGCCTTTGGCATCGTCGCCGAGGACGAGTCGGGCCGCATGGTCGGCTTTGCCTACGTGGTCCGCGACGCAGATCCCGTCTGCGGCACGCTCGTCGACAACCTGCACGTCCACCCCGAGCTGAAAGGCGGTGGCCTGGGCCGCAAGCTGCTGCAAGCCGTCGCCCGCGAACTGGGCCCGGCTCACACCCAGCCCCTGCACCTCTGGGTGCTGGACCAGAACGAGGCGGCCAAGCGCTTCTATGCCCGCCTGGGTGCCGAGTTCATTGACCCCGGCACGACCCCGCCCTTCGGGGGCGTCAGCCTTCCCGAATGGCGCTGCATCTGGCGCGACCTGTCCATCCTGCTCAGCGATGCTTGACCCCCTCGCCCTGCGCGCCGAACTCGCCGGCCTCGACGCGAGCGCCCCACCCCAGCAAGCCGACATCGACGGCTGGCTGATCCGCCTCTCGCCTGGCAAGGCCAAGCGCTCGCGCTGCATCAATGCGCTGCGCGAGGGCACGCTGCCACTGGACGAACTGCTGGCCCGCTGCCAGCAGGCCTACGACGCCGCCGGCCTGCCGCTGGCTGTTCGGCTGACGCCCTGGAGCCAGCCGGCCAACCTCGACGAGCTGCTGGCCGCCAAGGGCTGGGGCAGCTTCGACGCGGCCGACGTCATGGTGCTGGCCACCCTCGCGCCCGAGCCCGCCCCGGCCGCCCTGCAGACGCTGGACGCACCGAGCTATGCCGCCACCGTCGGCGCCCTGCGCGGCTCGTCCCAGACCGCCATCGAGGCCCACGCAGAACGCATCGCCAACGCCCCGGTCAACTACCAGGGCTTTGCGCTGAAGGACGCAGACGGCGCGCTGCTGGCCTGTGGCCAGATGGTCGTCGACGGTGACATCGTCGGCCTCTACGACATCTACTCGGCCGTGCCGCGCCAGGGTCACGCCGAGCGCCTTTGCCGGGCTCTGCTCACCCTCGCCCACCGCCAGGGCGCCCGCCAGGCCTATCTGCAGGTGGGCAGCGACAACGCCGTCGCGCAGCGCCTGTACGCGCGCCTGGGCTTCGTCTTCGCCTACCGCTACCACTACCGCAGCCCGGAGAGAGAACTCGTGTGAAGCTGCGCCGCCTCGCTGCCGAGGACTTCGCCGCCTTCCAGGCCTATCGCCACGATCCCGAGATCTGGCGCTGGCAGGGCTGGTCGCCACAGCCCGACGACGAAGCCCTGGCCTTCCTGAACGAGATGGCCGCCGTGCCGGCCTTCCGGCCGGGTCAGTGGACGCAGTTCGCCATCGCAGACGAGTCCGGCGGCCAGCTGCTCGGCGACCTCGGCATTCACGTCGGCGCCGACGGTCACGAGGCCGAGTTCGGCTTCACCCTGGCCCGCTCCGCCCAGGGTCGCGGCATCGCCACAGCCGCCGTTCGCGCCGGCATCGCGCTGGTCTTCGAGCAAACCGCCGTGCAGCGCATCCACGCCCAGACCGATGCCCGCAACCTCGCCTGCATCCGACTGCTGGAGCGCCTGGGCGCCCGCCTCGTCGACCGCCTCGCCACCGAATTCCGTGGCGAGGCCTGTGTCGAACTTCGATACGAATTGGCCCGTCGCGAGGGCGAGGGCCTAACGCCACAAGACCAGTGACAACAAGCACCGCCGCGTCGCCGACCACGCCCTGATCAAGCGCCTCGCGGAATCGGCGCGCGGTGCGGGTGGCCCAACAGACCTGCTTAGCTCTGGATCGACAGCTGATCCCCCAGATAGTCGATCACCCGCCCGTCGCGGAAGTAGTTGGTGTGGTGGGTGGTCGGGCCCACGCCGAGGGCTTCGAACGTGATGTTGCCGCCCTCGCCGAGGCGGAACATCGAGTCCACGTCCACCACCAGGTCGTTGGGGCCGGGGAAGACCATGTCGGCGGCGCCGTACTTGATCTGGTCGCCGATGTGGCTGAAGCGCCGCCAGAACTTCCAGATCGGCTGCGCACTCTCGTCGGGCTGGAAGGCCGCGCCGATGCCGAACATCTTGGGCGTGCACAGCCAGGGGTCGGCAAACAACTGGCGCACGTCGCCGTTGTTCCTGACCAATTGCTGCGTCGCCAGCCCCGGCACCAGGCCCACGGCAGCGTCGACGACGGGCGTCGTGCTGCCCAGGTGCAGCACCTTGCCGAAGATCTTGGCCAGCAGCGAGACGCCCTCGGCAAAGGGCAGGATGCCCGTCGCGTGCTCGCCGATGGCGGACACGGCGTCGGCATAGCTGGCCATCATGTCTAGGGCGGCTCGCAGCTTGTCGGGCGCGGCCAGGCTGGTGCCCACCAGGGGCGAGGCCACGAAGACGACGCGCTCCACCGGCACGGCCCGCAGCCGCATCAGCCAACCCACCACAAGTCCGCCACGGCTGTGGCAGACCACGTCGATGGGCGCGCTGACCTTGAGCAAGGCCCGGTGCAGGTCGAGGGCGTTGGACCAGGCCGCCACCGACAGGGTCGCATGGCCGAAGGCCAAGATGGCGTCGTACTTCTGCTGCCAGCCGGCCAGCAGCCGGCGGCCGGCCTCCGTGGCCTGCAGTTCATCGAACCACATCTGCGACTTGCTGAAGGTGCCATGCACCAGCAGCAGCACGCGGCTCTTGTCTATCCGGGGCTGGGGGTCGCTCACCAGGCGTCCGTCCTGCCAGCGCTGCATGCCCTGGTCGGGGGTCAGCCATTCATCGGCGGCGATCAGCTTGTCGGTGACGGCATTGCTGCCGAAGTCGTTGAAGCGAAAGCTCTGCACCACGTCCTCGGGGGCCACGCGGATCGACCGGTAGGAGCGCCGCCCCGTGCCACCCGGCGTGGCCGGCGGTGAATAGACCCAGCGCAACAGGCCGTCCTCGTCTCGCACCAGCTCGACCTTGGCCCGGCCGTCGACGTCGCGCGCCGCGGCACGCCGGCGGCGCTGGCCGATGGGCAGGGCGCTGAGCTGGGTCGGCGCCTCCTCGAGCGCCAGCCGGGCGCTCACGTCATCCCAGAGCTTGCTGCGGCTCATGACCTCTCCTCCACGATGGGCAGAGGGGTGATCCCGTTCATGCGCGCCGTCACGATGTCCAGCACCGAATGGAAGTCGTCGGCCTCGGCCAGCGCATCGATGCCCGCCTCCACCGCCTCCACGAAGCCGCAGTGCTCTGTCAGCCGCACCGTCTCGATGGGCACCAGGCGACGCGCGCGGATCAGCTGCCTGACCTCGCGGTAGGGCGCATGGCCGACGGCCTGCCATGCATAGCGCTGCAGGCTGGCGGAAGAGTTGTGATCCGCCGCGCCGGCCATCGCGCCATGCGCGCTGTCGCCGCTGACGGCCAGATAGTCGGCCTGGAAGCTGTTGTGCCGCCAATAGCCCGGCAGGGCATGGCCGTTGAGCAGGAAGATGACCGGGTAGACGTCGATCAACTCCAGGCATGCGGCAAACAACAGGGCCAGGTCGATGCAGGTGCCGGCCCGCCCGCCAAGGACGGTGCTGGGCGTGCGCAGGCGCTGCGAGTCGAGCTTGCTGCTGTAGGACGGCGGCGGGTTGATATAGCCCAGCCGCCATTCATGCAGCAGGGCGGACCAGATCGCCTGCACCTGCAGGTCGACCTCGCGCAGCTGTTCCTCCTCGGTGCTGGGCGCGGCCTGGTAGCCCTCGAAGCCGGCGGCCGGGTTGTCGCGCAGCACGCGTACATAGCGCTGCGCCAGCTCCACCGCGCCGACGACGGCCGGATCGCGCGGCAGCACGAAGGAGGGCAGCCACTGGCCATCCTTGTCGTTGTCGCGCCACTGGTCCACGGGCAGCAGGCGCAGGCGATGGCTGTCACGCGTCAGCACCTTGTCGTTGTGGCTGAGCTGGACCATCAAGGTGCTGTTGACCGCCTCCTGCAGCGAGCGCATCAGCGCCGCGGTCAGCGGCACATGCACCTCGCTGCTGAGGTCGAAGCGGGTCTCGCCGGCCGAAAAACGCTTGCGCCAGCGGGCCTGTTCGGGGCCGAGCTGCAGCTCGACATCGACGCTCAGCCAGTCGTCGGCCTTGGCGCTGCCACGCTCCACGACGATCTGGCGGAACAGCCGTCCGTTGTTGTGCAGCACCGCGTAATTGAGCTCTTCCTCCGGGACGGCCTGCAGCCGCGGCAGCGTGCCGGCGTCGCGCAGCTCCGCCGCCGCAGGTTCGCCGTGCGTAAAGGCGACCTCGTTCAGCGGCGCGCCCATCCACAGCGTCACGCCGGTGGCGCGGGTGGCCCGGGGCTCCTTGCGTGCGCGCAGCCAGGCGCTCTCGAAGGCCAGCGGCAGATTCCATACGGCCTGGTCGAGCTGGCTGTAGACCAGCTCGAAGAAGAAGTCCGCCAACTGGTTTTCGACCGCGTCCTGGAAGCCGACGGCCGACAGCGCCGCACCCTCGGCCACGATCAGCGCCGCCGTGCGCGCGGCCGAGTTTTCAAGGCTTGCCGACACGAAGTAGGCGCAGCGGTCGCCTCCCGCGCCGAGGGCCTCGGTCAACCGCTGAGCACCGATCACCGCCACGCCGGCGGCCTCGCCGGCCAGCAGCATGCCGTCGGGCACGCTCGATTCACGTGCCAGCACCTCGTCCAGGCGCATCGGGCCAATTTCGGCCTCCACCGCTTCGTGATCCGGCACCAGGTCGCGCAAGGCCTTCAGACCGCCCAGATTGTCGAAGCCGCTCAGGTGGATAAGGTCGGGCCGGTGCTGCTTCACGACATCATGAAGTTGCTGCCAGCTCGGATCCTTCAGCTCGATCAGGCGCACACCTCCCAGGGCACGCTTGAGGCGCTTGGTCTCGGCGCTGAAGTCCCAGGTCTGGCGCAGACCGCCGGGAGCGCTCTGCACATAGAGCAGGCTGGGCTGCCTGGACTTCTGCCAGATGGCCGGCACCTGGGTCACCACTTCACGCATCACGGTGAAGCGGTGGTTGTCCACGATGCGATAGCGCCGCGTGGCCTTGGACAGCAGGTATTCCCAGGGAAAGATGCGGCCCTGCCAGCCCTCGCGCTCGGACGTGTAGGGCATGCGCACGACGATGCGCGGCGCGCGGGCCAGGGCCTCGAGCTCGGCATCCTTCAGGCCGAAGCCTTTCAGCGTGCGCGTGGCCTGCTCCTCGCGGCTGTTGCTGGCATCGCTGGAACTCAGCCAGCGTTCACGCGCCCTCAGCACATAGGTCCAGCGCATGGCTTCGGTGTCGAGCCGGCACGCGGCCACGCCCTCCTCGGGCTGGCCGCCCAGGGCGATGGTGCGACCCGGAATCACCAGGGAGATCCTGGCCAGCACAGGATCCGCGCCTGCAGTCTTCGACATCACGCCTCCCTCCAGAGAGGCGCCATCCTATGTCGCCGGGGACGGCCTCGGTGCCCCCGGCTTCGGGCTCAGACCAGGCCCAGGCTTTCTTCCAGGCCCAGGTGGACGTTCATCGCCTGAACGGCCGCGCCGCTGGCGCCCTTGCCGAGGTTGTCCAGCCGGCTCATGAGGAGGACCTGCGTGTCCGAGGCGAAGACGAAGAGGTCGACGCGGTTGGTGTCGTTGCAGGCCTGCACGTCGAAGAAGCCGGTCTCCAGCGTCGCCGCGTCGCACAGCGGCATCACGCGGATGAAGCGCTCACCTTCGTAGTGGGCGGCCAGGGCGGCCCGCACCTGCTCCGGCGTCGTGCCGGCCCTGAGCCGGCTCAGATGCAGGGGCACGCTGACGGCCAGGCCCTTGTAGAAGTTGCTGACGATGGGCTGGAATACCGGCGGGGTCGCCAGGCCGGTGTGGGCCATCATCTCGGGCAGGTGCTTGTGCTTCAGCCCGAGGCCATAGGGACGCGGTGCCTGCAGCGGGGCCGGCAGGGGCTGCTGCTCGTACTCCGCGATCATGGACTTGCCGCCACCCGAGTAGCCGGTGATGGAGGTGGCGCTGACGGCAGCGTCCCTGGGCAGCAGGCCGGCGTCCACCAGCGGCCGCACCGCCAGGATGAAGGCGCTGGCATGGCAGCCGGGGTTGGCAATGCGCTTGCTGGCCTGGATGGCGCCGCGTTGGCCGCGGGCCAGCTCGGGCAGGCCGAAGGCCCAGCCCGGCGCCGTCCGGTGCGCGGTGCTGGCGTCGATGAGGCAGGTGCGGTCGTTATTGACCATGAAGGCCGCCTCGCGCGAGGCGGCATCGGGCAGGCACAGGAAGGCCACGTCGGCGGCGTTCAGCAGGCGCGAGCGCTCTGCCGGGTCCTTGCGCTTGTCGGCGTCTATCTTCAGCACCTCGATGTCG
>Ga0194137_10001645_pt1 | contig 13553 bp, 10 predicted proteins | sample TARM_MetaG_T3_14_FD_134025 | JGI IMG/M metagenome (GOLD analysis project Ga0194137, IMG submission 134025) | Freshwater microbial communities from Pennsylvania, USA, analyzing microbe dynamics in response to fracking - TARM_MetaG_T3_14 (version 2) | ecosystem: Environmental > Aquatic >... | reverse complement strand
TCGAGGCCGCGGCAACCCCCTGGGCCAAGCACTACGCGCTGGAGCCCTCGGCCGACAGCGACCGGCTCACCGAGCACCGACTCATGCTCGCCGGCGGCCTGGCCTTGAGCCTGACCGCCGGCGCGCTGGCCCACCAGGCCTGGGATGCGCGCACCGACCAGCAGCGCCTGCAGCAGCAGATTGCCGAGCTCAAGGCCACCGCCGGTGAGGTGCTGAACACGCGTGATGCCACGCTGGCCACGGTGCAGGAGGTCGAAAAGCTGGCGAACTGGTTTGCAGCGCCCCAGCCGATCGACGTGATCGCCCACCTGAACGACACCCTGGCCCGCTCCGGCGTGCAGATCAAAGAGCTGGAACTCGAGCGCGACAAGCTGCGACTGGGTCTGCAGCTCAACCCGCAGGCCACGCGGGCCGGCATCGTGAAAGACCTGCAGTCTGGTGGCTGGTTGACCGAGGTGACCGAAGTGCGGGCCGACAACGCGCGCAACCTGCTGACGATGGAGATGCGCATCAACGGCCCGCGCCCGCCGGCCGCCGTGCTGACCGCCCATGCCACGGCAGAGCCTGCCATCGCTGCGCCCGTGCAGGTGGGGGCGCCGGCCGCTGCACCGGCCATGGCTGCTGCGCCTGCAAGCCCGGCGCCTACGCGGCCAGCGGCGCCGCTGCCGCCCCAGGCCGCCGCACCCAAGCCTAACGCCGGGACGGCGGCACCGCCGACGACCATCTATGCGAAGCCGGATGCCCAGGGCATGCCCCCACCCGATGTCTTTGATGCCATTCCCACGCGGCGCTGAGCGGCCCTCTATCCCCCGATGAGCCAAGACACGCCCCTCACTCTGGTCACCCAACTGCGCGAACAATGGCAGGACTCCCGCCTCGTGCGCCTCGGCGCGTGGCTGGGTCTGGCCATCCTGTGCGCCTATGCGTTGATGGCAGGCTTCGATGCGGTCGACGCCGCCGTCGAGCACAACCGCGGCCTGCAAGCCGAGCTGCAACGACTGAAGTCGCTCGCCAAGGAAACCGACTGGCCCGAGCGACGCCGCGAGGCGGTGGGCTTGAAGGCTGCCTATGGCACGTCGGTCTGGATCGACCCCGACCTCGCCCTCACCGAAGCCGGCCTGCAGGACTGGCTGCGCAATGTCACCCAGCGTCTGGGCTTGAAGGTACGCGAGATCACCCTAGTGCGGGACGAGGCCGGGGCCAAGCCCGCGAGCGGCGAGCTGCCGCCCGGTTACGTCACCCTACGCGCAAGGCTGAGTGTCGAGCTGCAGCGCACGCCGCTGCTGACCCTGCTCGGCGAAATGGCCAACCAGGAGCGCCGCATCGTCGTCGACCGGCTGACGATCCATACGCTCAGCCAGCCGGCCACGGCCGAGGTCGACCTGCGCGTGCTCGCGTTGCCGGGAGCCAAGCCATGAAGCCGCTGCCGCTGGTGTTGGCGCTCGCCCTCTTCGGGCTCGGCTGGCTTCTGGCCCCCGGGCCGGCGCCGGATACGCCGCTGGTGCAGGCTCGCAAGGACATCTGGCGCCTGCCCGAATTGCCGCAGCGCACCGACCAGGCCGGTCGCGCCATCGGCCTCTCTGCCTCGCCCATCTTCGAGCCCGAGGCCAGCCTGGCCGCCGCCGCCGCGGCCGCCAAGACGGAAGACAAGCGCTGGCGCGTCTCCGGCATTTTTGGGCGTGGCGCCGAGCGCAAGGTCTTGATCAGCTTTGCGCTGCCCGGCAAGGAGCCACAGCGGCTGGCCGTGGGTGATAAGGTGCCCAGCGGTGAGCGCATCGCCCGCATCGACGATGGCGAGGTGCTGATCCGTGTTGGCAAGAAGCAGGTTCCGCTGGGAGCTGGTTACCGTGAATGAGAACAATATGTCCCCACCTCTTGCCCCGCGCCCGTCGTCACTGAGCTGGGCCATCGCAGGCGCGCTGGCCCTGGCCGGCTGCGCGCCGCTCGTGCCGGAGATTCCGCCGCCGATGGCGCCTGCCCGCGCCGGCGGCGAGGCCCCGGCGCTGCAACCCCTTAGCGAGGCCCGCAGTACCCAGATCACTGCCGGCCCGCAGGCCCCTGAGGCCAAGACGGCGACGCTCGAGGTCACCGCGCCCCCCGCGACACCTGCCGACGACGTCGTCGCCGCGGTGAACCTGCAGCAGGTGCCGCTGCCGACCTTCGTGCAGGTCGTCTACTCCGAGGTGCTCAAGAAGAACGTCAGCCTCGACGCTGCGGTGCTGGCTCGCACGGACCTGGTGACCTTCAAGACCGGAACCGGCCAGACCGCCGCCCAGGTGGAGACCGCCGTGCGGCTGCTGCTCAAGAGCTATGGCCTCTCCGTGGTGGATGTGGCGGGACTGGTGCGCGTCGTTCCCGACAACGCCGCCACCGGCGACCTGCCTGGCATCCGCTACGGCGCCGCGTTACCCGACGTTCCCGCGTCGCTGCGGCCGATCTTCCAGCTGATCCCGCTGCAGGCGGTGCGCCAGACCGACGTGACCGGCTGGCTGCGCACGCTCTTCGGTGACCGCATCAAGGTGCAGGAAGACTCCACCCGCAACGCGGTGCTGATCAGCGGCAACCCTGACAATGTTCGCGCCGCGGTCGACGCCCTCACGGTTCTTGACCAGCCCGCGCTCAAGGGCCGCGCCAGCATCACGATCACGCCGGCCTTCTGGGCCGCCGAAGAACTGGCGCGCCGCCTCTCCGACGTGCTGAGCGCCGAGGGCTACGCGGTGCATCCGGTCGGCCAGACCGTGGTGATGGGCGGCCTGCGCAACCCGATCATCCTGATGCCGGTCTCCAGCCTGAATCAGGTGTTCGTGTTCGCGGCGGGTGACGCGGTGCTCAGCCACGTGACCGACTGGGCGCGCCGGCTTGACCAGCCCAATGAGCGCGGTATGGGCAAGAACTTCTTCACCTATGGCGTCAAGCACAAGGACGCCGAGGAGCTGGCCTCGACGCTGGACCGGGTGCTCGGTGGCAGCGGCGGTACAGCGTCGGCGCCTGCAGCTGCCTCGCCTGCCGGCGGCGCGACCGCGGCAGCGCCTGCACCGGCAGCCCGCCTCTCCAGCGTGGTGGTCGACAAGTCCAGCAACACCCTCATCTTCCCGGCGAAGTCGGAGGAGTACGGCCAGCTGCTAGCGCTGCTGCAGGCCTTGGACCGGCCGGCCAAGTCAGCCCTGATCGAGGTCACCGTGGCCGAGCTCAAGCTAGACGAGAGCAGCCAGCTCGGCTTCGATTGGCTGACCAGCCACCTGAAGAGCCGCGGCGGCTACTCGATCAGCGCCCCCAACGGCGGCGCAGCGGCCAGCACCGGCTTCAACCTGGCCCTGCTGAACGGTGCCGGCGTGGCCAAGTTCGCGCTCGAGGCTCTGGCCACCGACAACCGCGCCACCATCCTCTCCAGCCCTCGGCTGATGGCACGTAACGGCGAGACCGCGACGATCCAGGTCGGCGACGAGGTGCCGATCATCACCTCGCAGCAGAGTTCTGCGGTGGCCGGCACGTCCAATGTCGGGCTGCTGCAGACCGTGCAATACCGCTCGACCGGCGTCATCCTGAGGATCAAGCCCGTGATCCATGCCGGCGACCAGATCGATCTCGATGTGATGCAGGAGGTGAGCCAGCCGCAGCAGACCAAGACCGGGCTCACCACCACGCCGACCATCTCCACCCGCAAGGTCGAGACCAAGCTGACCCTGCGCAACGGGGCCACCGTGATGCTGGCGGGCCTGATCGACGGCTCCGGCTCGCAGGGCTCCAGTGGCGTGCCGCTGCTCAAGGACATTCCGCTGGTGGGCAACCTCTTTCAAGGCCAGAGCAATAGCAAGTCGCGCCGCGAGCTGATCATCCTGATCACACCCTATATCGCCAGCGACTCGGCCGAGGCCGAGGCCATCACCGACGCCTTCCGCAAGTCCATCGGCAGCTGGTCGCAGCCGACTTTCAAGTCGCAGCCGGGCGCCGACGCCAAGCCGCCCGAGCCCAAGGCCGCCGACCCGAGGCCCGGCGAGCGATGAGCCAGGCCATGCCGGCCGGTCTCTTGATTGGCGAGCTGTTGCTGAGCCGCGGGCAGATCCGCCAGGACGACCTCAACTCCGCGCTGCGCTTCCAGGCCGAGCAGGGCGGGCGCCTCGGCGCGGTGCTGCTGCGCATGGGCGCGATCACGGCAGAGCGGCTGTATGCCGGTCTGGCCGATCAACTGGGCCTGGGCTGGCTGCGTTTCGACCAGTTCGACGAGGGCGCGCTGCGCGCGGGGCTCAAGAGCCTGGGTCCGCTAGGTGCGCAGCTGCTGCGCTTCGGCGTGCTGGTCTGGCAGGACGCCGCCGGCTGGCAACTCGCCTGCGAGGACCCGCTCGACGCCGAGCCGCGCGAGCTTGCCCTGCAGCACGACGAGCTGCGTTCGGCCCGCTGGTGGCTGGTGGCGGCCGACGACCTGGAGCGCTGGCGTGCGCGCCTGCAACAGGCTGACCTGGCGGTGCAGTCGCTCGATGAGCGGGCCCTGCGCGAGATGGCCGAGGATGCGCCCGTCATCGCCTGGGTCAACAACCTCATCGCCCAGGCCGTTGAGTCGCGGGCTTCGGACATCCACCTCGAACCCGGCGAGCGCGAGTTCGAGGTGCGCCTGCGCATCGACGGCCAGCTGCACACCCGGCTGGCCCTGGGCATGGACCGCTACCCGGCCGTGGCCTCGCGCATCAAGCTGATCGCCGGCGTCGACATCGCCGAGCGCCGCCTGCCCCAGGACGGCCGCATCTCCACGCGCGCCGCCGGCGCCGAGATGGATGTGCGGGTCTCGTCCATCCCGGCCGTCTATGGCGAATCCATCGTCATGCGCCTGCTGCCCAAGAAGCGCGCCGACCTGACGCTGGAGCGCCTGGGCCTGCGGCCCTCCCAGCTGCGCCAGTTCAAGCGCTGGCTGGGCCTGGCCAACGGCCTGGTGCTGGTGACCGGCCCGACCGGCGCCGGCAAGAGCACGACGCTGTACTCGGCCCTCGCCGCCACCAACGACCAGACGCGCAAGATCCTCACCGTCGAGGACCCGGTCGAGTTCCGCCTGCCCCAGGTCATCCAGGTGCAAGCCCAGCCCGAGATCGGCTACACCTTTGCACGCGCGCTGCGGGCCTTCCTGCGCCACGACCCGGACATCATCATGGTCGGCGAAATCCGCGACCGCGAAACGGCCGAGATCGCCATCCAGTCCGCGCTGACCGGCCACCTTGTGCTGGCCACCCTGCACACCAACGACGCGCCCTCGGCCGTGACCCGTCTCGTGGACATGGGTGTCGAGCCCTTCCTCGTCGGCGCCTCGCTGCGCGCCGTCATGGCCCAGCGCCTGGTGCGCCGGCTCTGCGAGGCCTGCGCCACGCCCACCGATGAGACACCGACGCTGGGCGATGCCGAACTGGCCGCCGCGATGGCCGATGCGCGCGCCGAAGAGGGTGCAGGCGAGCTACCACGCTGGCGCCGTCCCGTCGGCTGCCCGGCCTGCCAGAACACCGGCTTCAAGGGCCGCGTCGGCATCTACGAGATGCTGGACGTCGGCAGCGAGATGCAGCATGCCATCGCCCGCGAGGTCGGCCTGCCCGAGCTCGTCGCCATGGCGCGCCAGACGGGTTACCGCTCGCTGGCCCAGGAAGGCGCCCTCAAGGTCGTGCAGGGCGCGACGACGCTGGATGAAGTGCTGCGCGCCACCGGCACCGCTGACACCTGATGCGCTTCGACTACACCGCGCGCGACACGGCGGGCCAGCCGCACAGCGGCCAGCTCGAGGCCAGCGACCAGGCCGACGCCATGGCGCGCCTGGCCGCCCAGGGCATGACGCCGGTCAGCCTGCAGGCGCGCACGGCCGCACCGGTGCCGGCGAAGGCGCGTGGCACCATCAAGCTGGCCGATCAGGTTGTGTTGCTTGGCGAACTCGCCACCTTGCTCAGCGCAGGGGTCACGCTGGGTGATGCCCTGCCCAGCCTTTCCCAGGCCTATGAGGGCCAGGCGCTGGGCGTGCCGCTGGCACAGATGGAAGCCCTGGTGCGCGGGGGTGGCAAGCTGTCCGACGCGCTGCGCATCGAGGCTCTGCGCATGCCGGTCTATGTCATTGCCCTGGCCCAGGCCGGCGAGGCCAGCGGCGAGATCGCCCGCGCCCTGCAGGAATCGGCCGAGCAGATGGAGCTGGCCCGCAAGGCCAACGAGGACCTGCGCAGCGCGCTGATCTATCCCAGCGTCCTCGTCGGCGCGGGCTCGCTGGCGGTGTTCTTCATCTTCGTCGGCGTCGTACCGCGCTTCGCCAACCTGATCAAGGGCAGTCGCCAGGTGCCGGAGATGTCGCGCTGGGTCATCGAGTCCGGCGTCTATGTCCGTGGCCACCTGTTCGAGGCGGCCCTCATCCTGGCGGCGATCGTGGGCCTCATCGTCACCAGCCTTTCGCGCGAGTCGACGCGCCAGGCCCTGCTGCAGGCCCTGGTGCGCGTCCCCGTAGTCGGCCCCTGGCTGGTGCAGTCCGAGATCGGCCGCTGGGCCACGGTGCTGGGCAGCCTGCTGTCCAACCGCGTGCCCGTGCTGACGGCCATGGAGCTGGCCCAGAACGTCATCCGCCTCAGGCTGCTGCGCGCGGGCCTGGAGCGTGCCACCAAGGGCCTGCAGCAGGGCCAGTCGCTGAGTGCCGGCCTGGAGACCCAGGCCTGGTTCCCGCGCACCCGGCTCAACCTCATCCGCGTCGGCGAGCGATCCGGCGAGCTGCCCAAGATGCTGCTGGCCCTGGGCCACAGCCAGCGTGACGCCGCAGCCCTGCTTCAGCGCCGCATGCTGGGACTGATCGAACCCGTCGCCATCTTGATCATCGGCGCCGTCATCGGTTTCGTCATGGTGGCTGTCATGATGGCCATCACGAGCTTCGATACGCTCGTGTAGTCAGCCCCGCTGCGCCGCGTCGAGCGCTGCGACCCCGTCGGCCGCGACGGCCGGCACAGGCTGCTCATAGCGCTCGATGCGTCCCTGGCTGGTTCGCCCCAGGGCTGCTTCCAGCGCCGATGCCGGGCCGGGTTGCAGACCCAGTTGCTGCATCACCCTCGCTACTGTCGTGCGCGGATCGGCGGCGAGCGCCGTCTGCTCGACGCAAATCCAGCGCTGCGACGGCAGTTGAGTCTGCAATTGCTTCAGCACCTGGGCGCAGCCTTGCAGGGCCGTGCCGAGGAAGGCGTCCAGGCCTTCGGCCGCGCCTGTCGTCAGCCGGTGCTCGGCAAACATGGCCTGCCACATCTTGCGATTCGAATGAAACACGGTTGCCGCATCGCGCACCATCCACACGACCTGCGCGTCGGGGAAGCGCTTGAGCAGCGCCGGCAGGCGGAAGCTGTGGTTGGGTGACTTCAGGATCAGCCGCCGACCGGCCTGGCCACTGGAGGCCAGCACGCCGGCCATGAAGCTTTCGAAGCGTGGCAGCCATTCGGCCTCGTGCTCACTCCAGTAGCGCGCGTCCAGCGTATGGCGCAATTCCGGCAGGCGCTCGGGCATCAGGAAGCCGCGGTAGGCCGAGTCCACGCCCAAGGTCAGCAGCGCGAACTCATCCTCCTGGGGCGACAGGGCGCTGATCTCCAGCCCGTCCATGGGCCGAGCCACACCGATGTTCTGCGGCGGCGCCGGCAGCAGCTGGAAGGCGGTGGCGTTCATGCACTGCCAGGTCAGCGGTGCGGGCCAGCCGGTGGCCGCGGTCAGCAGCTCGTGCATGACGGTGGTGCCGCTGCGCCAGGGGCCGACGATGAAGAGAGGCGGTGCCAGCGGCGGCGCGTCGACCACGCGGGCCTCGCTCAGGCGCCGGTTCAGCGTCGCCCAGGCCGAGCGCCAGCGCAACTGGGCCCGCGTGCCCAGGCCCAGCGAGGCCCAGCTTTCACCGGCCTTCAACCAGGTCAGCAGATCGGCGTCGAAGCTGTGCAGGGGGCTGGTGCTCACGAGCCGTCGCCGAACTGCGCTGCGCGCTTTTTTTCCGCGGCCGCCAGCTGCTGATCCAACAGCTGGCGCAGGTGCGCCGCCGTCTCCGGCAGGCTCTTGCTGAGGTCGTGCAGCTCGTGCGGGTCGGCGGCCAGGTCGAAGAGCTCGGCCTGGTTCTCGCCAAGGTCCAGCACCAGCTTGTGCGATCCGGCAATGACGGCATAGTGGCCGGCGCGCAGGGGCTTGAAGCGGCTCTGGCGCTCCATGGCCATGGCATACACCGGCTGCTCGGGCAGCTCCCCGCCCAGCAGGGCCGGCTTGAGGCTGCGGCCATCGGCCTGGGCCAGGGGTGGCAGGCCCAGCACGTCGACGATGGTGGGAGCAACGTCGTCCAGGCCGACGGGCGTATGCACGATGCGGCCGGCGCGCTGGCCCGGCAGCTTGATGACCAGGGGCACGCGGATGACGGCCTCGTGCAGCCACTGGCCGGCGTGGCCGATATAGCCGCGCTCGAAGGACTCGCCATGGTCCGAGGTCACGATGACCAGGGCCTGGTCCAGCTTGCCCTGGCGCTCGAGTTCGTCGAGGAAACGGCCCAGGGCCTCGTCGGCGCCCATGATGGCCTCGCGGTAGCGCAGGCGATGCTTGTCGATCAGGGCCTGCTGCGGCGGGCTGTAGCGCGTCATGCCCAGCATCTGCGACCAATGGTCCAGCTCGCCCTCGGGCAGCAGCTTGTGCTTGGTGCTGGGCGGCGGCAGATAGGGGTCGTGCGGGGGCAGGGTGTGCAGCCACAGGAATTGCGGGCGGCCGGTCCGGGCGAGCAGCGGGCGCGCGGCCTCGTAGGTGCGTTCGGGCGCGAAGGGGCTTTGCTCCGGAAACAGATGGACGTCCAGCGTGTCCAGCAGCGGGATCAGGCCCGACAACCAGAAGGGCAGCGTCGTGTCGGGGAAAGCGCTCAGCGCGACGCGCGGCTTCAGGCCGAGCGACGACGACGGTGCAATGGCCTGAGTCGTGTATTCGTCATACGTGCCGTGGTGGCGCGGGCTGGCCATCAGATTGGCGCTGATGGAATGGGCTTCGTAGCCCTGGGCGCGTAGCTGGCTGGCCAGGGTCTGACCCTGCATGGCCGGGGCCATCTTGGCCACGATCTGCACGCCCCAGTGCGACCAGGGCAGGGCGCCGGTCTCCATGGTGGCCGTGCTCGGTGTGGTGAAGTTGCCCGACGCGTAGTGGCGGTCGAAGCAGCTGGCGCGACCGGCGAAGGCACGCAGGCGCGGCATGGTCGTCGGACCGTCGCCGCAGACGCCGGCATCTTCTGCGGCCAGGGTGTCGATGGTGATCAGGTAGACGTCGGGCAATTGGGCCTTCACAGGGGCCGAGGCGGGCTGCGCGGTCAGGACCGTCATGCGCGGCGGATGCAGCAGCAGCCAGCCCGCCGAGACCAGCAGCAGCAGCAGGGCCGGGGCCTGCAGGCTTCGCAGCGGCGGCACCAGACGGGCCAGCACATAGGACAGTCGCCGGCCGCGCAGCATCAGCCCGAAGGCCAGCAACAGCAGGGCCACGGCGATCAGCCGCGCATTGGCCGACAGCGCCAAATCGCCCTCGGTGACGAGCTTCAGCCAGGCCCAGCTGGCCGAGCCGAACTGCCACAGGCACATCCACGACACCGGCAGCAGCGTGGTGGCCCAGGCGACGACGTCGGCGCGGTGGGCCGATGCACCCAGGCGCCGCAGCAAACCGGCCAGCGCGGCTGACAGGCCGGCCAGCAGCAGCGCCGGCAGCGTCAGCAGCACCAGGGCCAGCGCGACGTCGCGCATCAGTTCGGTGGTGGTCTGGAAGGCCAGGAAGGCGTCGACCTGGCGCAGCAGCACCCAGGGCATCCACAGCAGGCCCAGGGTGGCGAAGGCGACGCCGAAGCAGGCGCCAAAGCGCGCCGGCGGCAGCTCAGGGTGGGAGCGTTCGGCGCTCGCGCCGAGTCTCATTCAGCGCCGCGTCCCGTCAGCCGGCGCCAGAGGCGGCGAGCCGTCGCGCTGATCCATTGGCGCAGGAAAAGCCAGACACCGACGATGCCCGCGAACACCGGGGCCAGCAGCTGGAACAGCATGCCGCCCGCATTGGGGTCGATATAGGCATGCGCCGGCAGGCTCACCAGTGCCAGGCACAGTGCCACGCAAAGCAGAAGAGGGGTCGGCTTCATGTCGGGATCTTGAACGGCCCGGATCAGCCGGGCGCTAGGCCCCCCGACAATGCGTCGCGGACGGCCAAAACCTCCATTTTATCGGTCCGGCCAAGGTATTGATTTGTGAAGCTGCCTGCCCGGCCGATGAGCAGGGCTCTCCTTACAATCCGCGCCCCTTCCCATGTCGCACCGGCCCCTCCTTTCTTGAAGCTCGCCAAGCACACGCTTCTCAACCTGCTCGGGCTCGGCGCGCCGCTGCTGCTGGCGCTGTTCTCCATCCCGGCCCTGATGCACGGCCTGGGCGCGGAGCGCTTCGGCCTGCTGACCCTGGTCTGGGCCGTGACCAGCTATTTCGGCCTGTTCGACCTCGGCCTGGGGCGTGCCCTGACGCAGCAGCTGGCGATCCTGATCGACCGCAAGGACGACGAGCGCATCGGCCCCTTGAGCGCCTCGGCCCTGCTGCTGATGGCGGCCCTGGGTGCCGTTGCCGGCGCATTGATGATCCTGCTGGCGCCCTGGGGCGTGAGCCTCATCAAGGCGCTGCCGGACCGCGGCGAGGCGATCGCCGCCTGTTGGGTCATGGGCCTGGCCGTGCCCTGCATCGTCGTGACCGCCGGCTTGCGCGGCATGCTGGAGGCCTGCCATGCCTTCGAGGTGCTGAACTATGTGCGCCTGCCCATGGGCGTTTGGACCTTCGCCGGCCCCTGGATCGTGCTTCACTGGCTGGGCCCTGACCTGCTGCTCATCACCATCGCCCTGGCCTTGGGCCGTGTCGTCGGCTTCATCGTGCATGGCTGGCTGGCCTGGCGGGCACTGCCGCAGCTGCGCGGGCGGCTGCAGTGGCAGGCGCAGTGGCTGCGCCCGCTGCTGGTGTCGGGCGGCTGGCTGACCCTGAGCAACATCGTCAGCCCCTTCATGGGCTACGTGGACCGCTTCATGATCGGCGCCACTGTGTCGGCCGCGGCCGTCGCCTACTACGCCACGCCGCAGGAGGTCGTCACTAAGCTCTGGATCATCCCGGGCGCGCTGACGGCCGTGCTGTTCCCGGCCTTCGCCGCCCAGGCGGCCCGCAAGGATGCCGCGGCCTGGGCGCTGTACGACAAGGCGGTCCGCGTGCTGTTCATCGTGCTGCTGCCCATTTGCGCCGTGCTGGGCCTGTTTGCCCACCCCATCCTGTCGCTGTGGATAGGGCCGGAGCTGGCGGCGCACAGCGCGCCCATCCTGCAGGTCTTCTCGGTCGGCATCCTGCTCAACTGCCTGGCCCACGTGCCACTGACCTGGCTGCATGGCGCCGGGCGCTTCCGTGCGCCGGCCCTGCTGCATTGCGCCGAGCTGCCGCTGTTCCTGTTGGCGCTTTGGCTGCTGGCCTCGCACTGGGGCCTGATGGGCGCCGCCATGGCCTGGCTGCTGCGCATGGTGGGCGACGCGGCCGCGCTGTTTTGGCTCTGCCGGCTGGAGCGGCGCGGCGCTTAAGCCGCCTCGCCCGGCTGCCTACAATCCGCGCGCTCATGTCCCAGCCCCTCGTCACCCTCGTCACCCCCGTCTACAACCAGGCCGAATACCTGGCGGCGACCCTCGAGAGCGTGCTGGCCCAGGACTATCCGGCGCTGGAATACATCGTCATCGACGACGGCTCCAGCGACGATTCCTTGGCGGTGGCGCGGCGCTACGAAGCCGCCCACCCGGGCCGCCTGACGGTGCTGACCCAGGCCAACAGTGGCCAGGCGGCCACGCTGAATCGCGGCTGGAGCATGGCCCGGGGCGAGATCCTGGCCTATCTGAGTTCCGACGACTGCCTGGTGCCCGGCGCCGTGCGGCGCATGGTCGAGGTGCTGCAGGCCCGGCCCGCGGTCGCGGTGGCCTATTGCGACTTCTGGCTCATCGACGCCGAAGGCAAGCGCCTGCGCGAGTCCCGCACCGAGGAGTTCGATGCCGAGCGGCTCAGCGTGGACCTGGTCTGCCAGCCGGGGCCGGGCGCCTTCTTCCGCCGCGACGTGTTCGAGAAGCATGGTGGCTGGCGGCCCGATCTGCGCCAGGTGCCCGACTACGAGTTCTGGCTGCGCGCAGCCGGGCAGGGTGCTTTCGTGCGCGTGCCCGAGCTGCTGGCCGAATACCGCATCCACGAGGGCTCGGCGTCCTTTCGCGTCATGCCCGAGGCGCGTGCCGAGGAGATCGTGCGCGTCATGCAGGCCTACTGGGCCGCGCAGCCGGGCCGGCCCGGGGCCGAGCATTCGATCGCGCGGGCCTACAGCCTAGCGGCCAAGAATCATGGCCAGTCCGGCCGCATCGGCGCCGCGCTGCGCTGCTTTGCGCAAGCACTGAAGCGCCGGCCGGGGCTGCTGTTCGACCTGGGCATCTGGCGCCAGCTGCTGGTGGGCTTCCTGCGCCGCGGCTGGTACCAGCTGCGGGCGTCCACGCGCGCCGCCTGACGATGTGGGGAAGAGTCCAATGACCGCCGACAGGCAAAGTCCCATCAAGGGACGCTGGCGGCCTTCGCCATCTCATATCGTCTGGATAGGCCTGCTGGCGCCCGCGCTGACGGTAGGCATTTCCACCAGCGTCGGTCCCCACGTCGCCATCTTCGTCGTGATGGCGGCTCTGCTGTGCGCCAACGACCGTGCGACCTGGCAGGCACTGATGCTGGGGGCAGGCGCGACTGCGCTGCTGCTGTGCCACACCATCGTCACGGAAAGCCTGGACACCTGCCGCGACCTGATGCTCAAGTCGGTGGCGTCGCAGGTCCTGCTGGTTGTGGCGCTGGCCGCGCTTTGCCTGCTGGCGCTGGCGGGACGAAGCCGCCCGTCCCAGCGCAGCATGGCCTGGCTGGTCGCCCTGCTGGTGGCGGCCGTGGTGGTGGAGAAGATCTATCTGGTGGCGACCGGCGCCAAGGAGACGATCCGGCCGAGCGGCTTCTTCTCCGAGCCCAGCCATTTCGCGCTGGCCATTGCGCCGCTGCTGATCCATCTCATCCTCGACGAGAACCCGCGCTGGCGTCGGGCCGGCATCGTTGGCGCCGTGCTCAGCCTATGGCTGGCGGCCTCGGCCACGCTGTTCCTGCTGCTGGCCGTGGGTCTGGGCGTGATGTGGCTGGCCCTGCACGGACGGCGGCTGCGCTTCTGGAAGGCAGCGCAGGTCGTCGTGATGTCGGTCGTTTTCGCCGGCGTGGCCTATGTGTCGCCCTTCTGGTCCGACTTCATGGACCGGATCACCAGCCTGGGCAACCAGAGCACGGAGGCCAACGTCTCCAGCGTGGTCTATGTGATGGGCTGGGAACTGGCCATCGAGAACCTGAGCAACTCCAGGGGCTTGGGCCTGGGCTTCAACCGCATGGGCTGCGAACCCCGGCCCAGCACCGAAGGCGTGGAGGTGCTCGACCTGCTGGGCCTGGACGACGGCAACTACAACGACGGCTCCTTCCTGGCGTCCAAGGCGCTGAGCGAGATGGGCTATTTCGCCGCTGTGCTGT
>Ga0194137_10001643_pt1 | contig 13560 bp, 14 predicted proteins | sample TARM_MetaG_T3_14_FD_134025 | JGI IMG/M metagenome (GOLD analysis project Ga0194137, IMG submission 134025) | Freshwater microbial communities from Pennsylvania, USA, analyzing microbe dynamics in response to fracking - TARM_MetaG_T3_14 (version 2) | ecosystem: Environmental > Aquatic >... | reverse complement strand
TCCCGAATCAGGCTTACTTGAAGCTTTTCAGGAACCGGACCGCTTCGGCGATATCCTGTTCCGGCTGTGTGCCGACTTCCCTCTCGATCGTCAGGTAACCGGAATATCCGATGTCCTGAAGCGCCTGGAGGTAATTCGGCCAGTCGACGCCGCCTTGGCCAAGCGGAACTTCACGGAAGTCCTCTCCGGACTCGGCCGATGCCGCCAGCGCCTCATGGCTCATCGCCTCGTAGCCGAGCATGCCGTATACTTTGCGCGGGTCGACTTCCCGCAGCCGGATGCCGTCCTTGGCATGCGTATGGACGATGTAATCCTTCAGCGTATAGACGCCTTGGACCGGATCGTCTCCGGTCACCATCACCATATTGGCCGGATCGAAGTTGACGGACAAGCCGTTCGTGCTTAGCGTATCGAGGAACTTCCTCAGATGGGCGGAGCGCTCCGGACCGGTCTCGATCGCGAAGTAAGCGTTGATGCTGCTGGCATAGCTGCTCAGCTCCTCGCAGGCGCTTTGCATCGTGTGATAGATCTCGCCGTTCTCGTCATCCGGCACGATGCCGATGTGGGTCGTGACGATCGGGCAGCCGAGATCCATCGCCAGGTCGAGAATCCGCTTGGACTTCTCGATCTTCCAGCGGTTCTCCCTGGCGTCCTGGAAGCCGTGTCCGGCCAAGTCGCCCACAAGGGCGGAAATCTGCAAGCCGAGGGAAGCGACGTATTCCTTGAGCTCCCTGCGGCGGGCGGCATCCATGACGTCGGGATCCATTTCTCCCTTGACCGCATAGATCTGCACGCCGTCCGCTCCGACTTCCTTGGCCTTCAGCAGCCCTTGACGAACGCCGAGCTGGAAGCTGTCCACGATGACGCCGATAGGATTATTGATTTTAGTCATGCCACATACCGCCTTTTAGGAAGGTTATCGTTCTGCTTTCATTGTACCTGCCCGGAGATATCCCCTCTAGAACTCCGGTGCCGACCATTTGGATTTTTGTGCTTAAGGAACGCTTGACCTTCTCGCCGCGTCAAGGTGTAAGATGGAGCCAACCGCATGGACGGAAGGATTGAAAATCCGGGTATTTCGGCTCTAGGTGCTTGCGATAAATATCTTCGATGAAGTGTTGTATCTGATGTCTCTGGTAATCTTAGCGATAGATGCGATATCTTTGCCTGGATGTCTGTTATTGATCTTTAAGGTAGTAGATGTCTGCGATTGATCTTTGAGATAATGTTTGCGATTGAAATTCATCGAGCGATATCAATCTGTGACTTAATGACAGCGATAGAATTGAACTCCGACATTCAAATCGAAATTCCGGTTATGCCGGAAAGGAGAACGTACTCATGCATATCCGTCAGGCAGCCGCCATGACCGGCCTTACTCCCCGGGCCATCCGTTATTACGAACAGACCGGCTTGCTGCCGGCCAGCGCCCGCACCGAAGGCGGATACCGCTTCTATAGCGGCGATGACATCGATCGCTTGAGATGGATAGCGGCTCTGCGTGAATGGGGAATCCCGCTCTCCTCTATTGCCGGCATGCTGGACAGTCTTGGAGACCGGGAAGCTTTCCTGCTGGCGGCTGGAGCAGCGAGGCAATCGCTGTACGAGCAATGGCTGGACGCCTCGGCCGCCTTGAAGTCGCTGGACCAGGGAATGGCCGCCTGGCAGAGCCGATCCGGACTCCCTTCGCTGGATGAATTGAAAGAGTCCTCCCGGGAGCTCCAGCAACAACGAAAAACCCGCGGCAGCTGGTCCGACGGGATCGGTTGGGATGGAATGGCGGCTGCAGCCGGAGAGGAAGCGCCGGTCCGATCGCTTCCTGCCGGGTACTCGTTAGAGCGGTATGTAGCAACGCTTGCAGAGCTGGCTGATTGGCTCGACCCGTTGCCAGGAGAAACCGGCGCCGATCTCGGCTGCGGAACCGGCAATCTGACGAGGCTTCTGGCCGCAGGCGGAGCCCGCTTGATCGCTGTCGACGTCTCCTCGTCCATGCTTGCCCTGCTGGCCCGCTCACTTCCTCAGACCGAGACGCGCCAAGGCAACCTGCTTGCTCTGCCTCTTCCTGACCGAAGCTGCCACTTCGCGGCGAGCAGCTTCGTGCTGCAGCATCTGGATCATAATGAACGCCTCCTCGCACTGCAAGAAATGCGACGTGTGCTCCTGCCCGGCGGCAGGCTGGCGATCGCGGCGCCGTTGAGCGACAGGGAGCTCGGCGAGCTCCAGCGCCCTTTGGCAGCTGAAAGTTGCGAACTTTTTCGCTGTGAGGACGGGATGCTGCTGGCAGTTGTTTCCTGATGCAAGCGATGGTCCCGTCCTCCCTATGACGAACTCTCCACCCACTATAACAATCCGAAGCAAAGATCAAAACCCGTTTTAAAACCAAAAGGCCGCCCTAGAAGGGCAGCCTCATGATTCCCTAGCGGAGCTTCCGCCCTGCTCTTATCTAACCGCCGCACCAGCCAGGCTCACCCACTCGCCCCGCTTGTCGGCGGAAGCCAACTCCGCCTCCACGATGGCGATCGTCGACATCGTACTGACCGGATGGGCTTCCTCGATCGGCTCTCCGGCCAGCAGCTTCTCCACGAAGTATTTCAGCTCGTAGTAATAGCCCTGATCGTCCGGCAGATCCGCTTCGAAGCCCGGCGCGTCATTCGGGTTCACCTTCACGGCGCCGCCGCTGAACTGGACATTGCCCCGCTCGAAGTTGACCTGGAAGCCCATCTCGAAGCCGAAATCGCCGTTCAGAGTCCAGTCGACCTGGGAATGGACGACCTCGCCGCCGCCATAGCGGTAATGGGTGGACACGATGTCGTAGCCGCTTCCCGGAATCACGTTGGCGGCTTGCGTCGAGACGGCTTCCGGCATGCCGAACAGCCAGTTGACGACATCCGTGTCATGCACATGCATGTCGAGCAGGGCGCCGCCTCCCTTTTCCTTTTGCAGCACCCAGGGGCCCCAGTCCGGCGTGCCGCCGCCGCGGTAGAAGTACGCATACGTAGGCTTGCCGTATGTTCCTTCGGCGATCAGATCCCGAAGATACACATATGCGGGCCAGAAGCGCAGGCATTGCCCGATCATGAGCGATTTTCCGGTTCTCTCGGAAGCCTGGAGCATCTCCAGGCATTCCGCCACGTTCGATGCCATCGGCTTCTCGCACAGCACATGCAGGCCCGCTTCCAGGCACATGACCGTCACGCTGCGATGCAGATGCGTCGGCAACGCAATATCGACGGCGTCCAGCTGCTCCTTGTCCAGCATCTCCTGCAGCGACGTATACAGGGAGAAAGAGGACAGGTCGAGCTGTGAAGTGCCCGCATCCAGATTTCCTCCGCCGCCTTCGCCGCGAAGCTTCGCGGGATCCGCGTCGCAAATGGCCGCCACCTGCACGGCGACGCCTTCCTTGGCCAGCCTGATGTAGTTTTCCAGATGGGCCCTTCCCATGAATCCAAGTCCGATGATTCCGATTCTGATCATGCGCGGCCGCTCCTTCCGAGAATGGCGTCCATAGCCGCCGAAGTATTGAAGATGATCTGGCTCCCGTGATGGGTGTAAGGAGGAATCATTTCCGCCGTTACAAAGCTGTCGTAGCCGATGGCGCGCAGCGCGCCGACGACGGCCGGGTAGTCGACGTCGCCGGCCAGCAGGTCGACGAAGCCGTGCAGGCCGCCGGCCTGCCTGCGATAATCCTTGAAGTGGACCTTCTTGATCCGGCTGCCGAGAATCGGGATCCAATGCTCCGGATAGCCGGAGTGCACGACGTTGCCGACGTCGAAATAGGAGCCGACATAATCGGAGCCGATCTCGTCGATGAACCCTCTCAGCTCCAGCGGAGACAGCAGGAACTTGTTCCAGACGTTCTCGATGCCGATCGCCACCTTGGCTGCCTCGGCGTCCTTGGCGAGCCGCGAAAGTCCCTCCAGCGCGCGCTCGTAGGCCTTGTCGTAGGGAACGGCCTCTGCGTCGGGAATGAAGTCGACTCCGACCGCGCCGGGCACGACGAGAATCGTGTCCACGCCGAGCAGCGCAGCGCATTCCAGCTGCCGCTTGACGATGTCCGCCGACTTCGTGCGGACGGCTGCGTCCGAGCTTGTGATCGGATAACTCCAGTACAAGCCGCTCGCGAGGCTCGCCAGCTCGATGCCTTTATCCTCCGCCAGCTTGCGGATCCCGATGATATCCCGGTCCGTGCTTTCCAGGCTCAGCGGCCCGTTCTCCTCCAGCGCAAGCTCGATGCCGTCGAAGCCGGCGGCAAGCGCCAGGTCCATGCTTTCCTCAATGCCCGTACCCGCCGGGAACGACCAGGCGTTGATTCCTTTTTTCATGTCATGCAGCTCCTTTCGGATTTCTGTATCCGCTTCCTTGCTGCGATTATATCAATCTCCCTTCCGATTGGATTTGTCGCATCAGCCGTTAAATTTGCACTCCAACATGGTAAAATGGAAACCGATCCTATCCCTAGACCGCGAGGAGATGCCCGCATGCCGTTCAGCCGCTTGATTCTGGAGACGCCCGTACAGGTGGAGAGCCTGATCTCCTTTCATTATTTCGAATATCCGACGGGCTTCCTGTTCGAAGGGGAATCGCATGACTTCTGGGAGCTTCTCTATGTAGACAAGGGAGAGGTGGAGGTTCGCGCAGACGACCGGCTGTTGACGCTGAAGCAGGGTCAGCTGATTTTCCATAAGCCGGGAGAGTTCCACACCGTGCGCGTGGATGCCGGTCATCGGCCCCCCAATCTCATCGTCATCGCTTTCGGCTGTACGAGCCCGCTCATGCAAGAGCTCGAGAACCGGGTGTCGTATCCCGGCGAACGCGAAAGAAGCTGGCTCGCCCTGCTGCTGCAGGAAGGATTCGCCAGCTTCCTTCCGCCCTACCATACTCCCGGCAGCCATGAGCTGAGCCGCAACCCCCAGGCGCCGGCGGCCAGTCAGCAGGCGTTCCGCCTGCTGCTGGAGCTGCTGCTGATCGGACAGATCCGCAGCGCCCGCTCGGAAGCTCTGGGCGAGCAGGCCGAACAGCGCCGCAGCGTCCCGGCGAAGGCCGCCCGGCTGGAGCAGGATACGGTGCGCCGGGTGCGCGAGATCATGAGGCAGCGGCTGTCCGAGCCGCTGGCGCTCGACGATCTATGCCGGGCAGTCCACTTGGGACGGAGCCGGCTCAAGGAAATCTTTTTGTCCCAGACCGGCATGGGCGTCATGGATGCGTTCAAGGAGATGAAGATCGAGGAAGCCAAGACGCTCATCCGGGAGCGGCGCCATACGTATACGGAAATCGCCGACCGTCTAGGCTATTCCAGCCTTCATTACTTTTCCAGGGATTTCAAGAAAGCGACCGGAATGCCGCCGTCGGAGTATTCGCGAACCGTAACGGCGGCCGCTTCCCTGCCTTCCGATTCCCGCCGTTAACCCAATAAGGAGGTGCCGAACATTGAAGAAGTGGAGCTTGATCGGAATTTGGATGGTGCCGCTGTTCATCGTTTCCATGCTTGCCAGCAGCTTCCCGACAGCCTCCTTCTCGGAGGATGCGAAGGTTCGGATCGTTTTCGAGTGGGCGACAACCTATATGTCTCCTTGGATCATCGTCATTCTGCTTGCCGCCATTCTTCTGAAGCTCCCGCCCCGCAGGTGAACAATCAGTTCGACGTACGGGCCGCCTTCTGGATTGCATTCATGCCAAGGATGACGCACACCCATTCCATTTCGCCGACAGAGCTTGTATAGGTTTCCAGCCGGTAGGCGGACGGAAGCACCCAGCCGCTTACTTTCCGGAATCCGGCCGCCATGTTTCCCGCTTCGTCCGTGATTTCGTACAAGTCGGAAAAGGCGGGAGAGGCAATTTCAAAAACGCCCCTTCCAAAGCTGTCGTACTCGAATCTTTTGGACAGGAATGCCAGCCGCTGCCTGAGCTCCCCCGCTTCCCTCTCGCCCTGTCCAAGCACAGACCATCTTCGGGAGAAGAGGGGGAACTTCCCCTGGAACAAGGTCGCTCCATCTCGGTCGAATACTTCCAGCGAGGCTCCGAACATGCTGCGGAGATCGACATGGCCGATGACAGTTCCATCCTCGTCCATGATTTCCGTCGGTCCCGAATTGAAAAAGTTGTCTTTGAAATAAATCGGCATCCCTTTCTCTCCTTTCCTAAATGAGACTTATACGTCCACAATTCTGCATCAGTTTCCTCCTTCCTTCCACTGGAAAATCAAGCCGGGACCAAGAAGGTCCCGGCTTGATTTGCTTGTTTATCCATTCACCGGTCCAGCCGTCGAGAACGAAATCCCGCTCCTTCGAAGGAGAGCGCGGGGCTTGGCTGCATAAAAAAGGGAAACGGGGATGAGAAACAAAAAAACACCCCCTTCGCAATCAGTGGAACGACACGGTTCCACTGACGCGAAAAGAGGTGTCCGCTAAAGCGATTCTACTCGGCTGGAGGCGTGAAGGATCTGCCGGCAAACTCCGCATCGAGCATATAGAAGGCGTTGCTGTCGCTCTCGATGCGCTTCAGCTTCTGGATGATGCTGTCGAAAAGGGCTTCTTCCTCCACCTGCTCGTCGATGAACCATTTGAGGAAGTAGATCGTCGCATGCTCTCTGGAATCAAGCGCGAGATCGGCGAGCTGGTAGAAGTTTTTCGTATTCTGCTGCTCGTGGCGGTAGCCATGCTCGAATACGTCCAGCATGGAATCGTATTCGTTCTTCGGCTCCGGCAGCGCCTTCAGCGTCGCGCGGCGTCCGCGGTCGTTGAGGAACCGGTAAATCTTCATCGCGTGGAACCTCTCCTCCTCCGCCTGGACGAGGAAGAAGTTGGAGAAGCCTTCGAGGCTGTCCCCGGAGCAATAGGCCGCCATGGCCAGATAGACATGCGCGGAATAGAATTCGAAATTCATCTGCTCGTTAAGAGCGGTTGCCAATTGATCGTTCACCCTGAATCCCCCTGTCGTCATGGAGACCGCTGAAAAGCTGCCGCTGCGTTCGGGAATCCTTGTTCCGACGTTTCTCCAGAACGATCCGCGCCTATCGCTTGTTTTTCAGCGGCCTCATCGTCATTCGGTCATCGCTTATTCAACCGCTTCTTGATTTTGCGCCGCAGCTTGGCGGGGCCGGACGCCGATAAGGTTTTCCCCTTGACGACGGCGAAGCAGGCTTCCCTGCACAGCCTGCAGCTGCCGAGGCAGTCTTCCTTGACCAGCTTGACTCCCGCCTCCGACTTGAGCTTGCGGTAGGCAGGCTTCGCCCCGTTCTTCAGGTTGCGCCGGCAAAAACGGATTTTCATCCGGCCCTCCTCCCCGCCTCGTCCCGTCAGTTTTTCGACGTCCCGCGGAACTTGCGGGAATGCACCTTCGCTTCCTCCGGCGTCGATACCCGGTTGCGGGACCATTCCAAAAGGATGCGGTCGATATACGTAAAGTGAAGCTTGCCTGCAAATACCGCTTCCCTGAGCGCGAAGCGGATAAGCTCGTCGCTGTACTGGTCAAGGTCGAGCCAGCTGCTGATCCGCTCGCATTCCATCGGAGACAGCGGCCTTCCGAACTCCTGCTCGAACACCGAGAACAAGTTGAGCTCCATCGCAGCCGTCTGGCGGGCGGCCGGTTCCGGCGAAGCGGGCTCCGGACGTTCGGAAGCCGCCCAAGCCGCCGCCCGCTCCAGCCAGCCCTGCCAGTCGTACCGCTCGTAGCGGATGCCGCTGGCGGCGTCGACGGCGTCGTTGATCGTCAGGAAGCCTTCCTTGATCAGCCGGCCAAGCTGCTGCTGGACCGACTTGGCGGTCGTGCCGGTCAGCCGGCCGAGCTCGTCCGGCGTCGGGAAATCCTGGCGCAGCGAATCGCGGAACATCATCAGCTGCAGAAGCAGCATCATGTCGCTGTCGCTGAGGCCCAGCTCCCGATAGCTGCGAAGAAGGAGCGCGGGAAGGAAAATTCCCCGTTCTCCCATCAGGGAAGCCAATGCTCTCGTATATTCATGCTGGCTGTTCTCGTTCAAGCGGCTCACCTTCCTCCTGATCGCTGCAACTTGGGTCATGCCGCCGGACCCTCCGGCGGCGATGGCGGTCATGCTGTCTTACGGGTACAGACGGTAAAGCGTGCGCGGGAATGCGATCGTCTCGCGCACATGCTCGAGGCCGCAGATCCAGGCGACGGTGCGCTCCAGACCGAGGCCGAAGCCGGAGTGCGGCACGGTGCCGTACTTGCGCAGGTCCATGTACCACTGATAGGCGTCCAGAGGAAGGTTATGCTCCTCGAAGCGCTGCGCCATCAGCTCCGGATCGTCGATCCGCTGCGAGCCGCCGATGATCTCGCCGTATCCTTCAGGCGCGATCATGTCCGCGCACAGAACGACTTCCGGACGATTCGGATCCGGCTTCATGTAGAACGACTTGATGGAAGCTGGGTAATGGGTGATGAATACCGGACGGTCGTACTCTTGAGCTATGGCGGTCTCGTGCGGAGCACCGAAATCTTCGCCCCAAGGCACTTCGAAGCCGTTTTTGTTCAGGAAGTCGATCGCCTCGTCATACGTAATGCGCGGGAACGGAGCCTGAATCGCCTCCAGCTTGGAAATGTCGCGTCCAAGCGTCTCGAGCTCCGGACGGCAGTTGCTGACGACGCTCTGCACGACGTGACTGACGAAAGCTTCCTGGATGCGGAGGCTCTGCTCCAGATCGACGAACGCCATTTCCGGCTCGATCATCCAGAACTCGATCAGATGGCGGCGGGTTTTCGATTTCTCCGCACGGAACGTAGGGCCGAAGCTGTATACTTTGCCGAGAGCCATCGCAGCCGCTTCCATGTACAGCTGTCCGCTCTGGGTCAGATAGGCGTCCTCGTCGAAGTATTTCGTATGGAACAGGTTGGTCGTTCCTTCGGCGGAAGTCGGCGTCAGGATCGGAGGATCAACCTGGGTGAAGCCGTTCGTATCGAAGTACTCGTTGACGGCGCGCTTGATCTCGGCGCGGATCGTCAGAATGGCGCGCTGCTTCGGCGCGCGCAGCCACAGATGGCGGTGGTCCATCAGGAAGTCGACGCCATGCTCCTTGGGCGTGATCGGATATTCCTGGGTAGCCTGGATGATCTCGATGCCGTCCACGAGCAGCTCGTAGCCGGAAGCGCTGCGCGGCTCTTCCTTGACCGTGCCGGATACATACAGCGAGCTCTCCTGCGTCAGCTTGCCTGCCGCCTCCCATGTTTCCTCGGAGACGTCGTTCTTGGCGACTACGCCCTGGATATAACCGCTTCCGTCGCGAAGCTGGAGGAAGGCGATCTTGCCGCTGGAGCGCTTGCCGTGCACCCAGGCTCCGATGGTGACGCGTGCGCCCGTATGGGCGGATACTTGCTTGATGGTAACGAGATTTTCAATCATGCTTCGGTTTCTCCCTTCGATTGCTCTGCGGCCAGCTTGAACGTATCGCGCGCGATCAGCAGCTCTTCGTTCGTCGGCACGACCATCACCTTCACGCGGGATTCCGGCGTAGAGATGACTCGGGCTTCCTTGCTTCGCTGGGCGTTGAGCTCGCGGTCGAGCTCGATGCCGAGGAACGTCAGCCCCTCGCATACCCGCTCCCGCAGCACGACGGAGTTTTCCCCGACTCCGGCGGTGAACAGAAGCACGTCGATGCCGTTCATGGCGGCCGCGTAAGCGCCGATGTATTTGCGTACGCGGTAAGTATACATTTCAAAAGCGAGACGGGCGTTCTTGTCGCCTTCCGACATCGCTTCCGTAATCTCCCTCATGTCGCTGCTGATTCCGGAAATGGCCAGCAGCCCGCTGTGCTTGTTCAGCATGGAGTTGACCTCCGTCAGCGTGAGGTCTTCCTTGTTCATCGTGTAAGGCACGATCGCAGGATCGAGATCGCCGCTGCGGGTGCCCATCATGAGCCCTTCGAGCGGAGTCATGCCCATGCTCGTGTCGAACGACTTGCCGTTCAGGATGGCGGTCGCGCTCGCGCCGTTGCCGATATGGCAGCTGACGAGCTTGAGCTCCTCCAGCGGACGGCCAAGCACCTCGGCCGCGCGCTCGCTGACATAGGCATGGCTCGTCCCATGGAAGCCGTAGCGGCGGATGCCGTGGCGGCGGTAGAGCACCATCGGAACCGGGTACAGGTACGATTCCTGCGGCATCGTCTGATGGAAGGCCGTGTCGAACACGACGACCTGCGGAACGCCGGGCAGCACCGCTTCGACGGCGAGGATGCCCATCATATGCGCCGGATTGTGCAGCGGGGCAAGATCGAACAGCTTGCGGATCTCCAGCTTCGTCTCGTTCGTCACGATAGCGGACTCCTTGAACGACTCCCCTCCGTGCACGACACGGTGCCCGACCGCATGGATCTCCGATACGGAGCCGAGCACTCCATGCTCCGGATGGACGAGCATGTCCAAGACGCGCTTGATCGCGCTCGTATGCTCCAGAATCTCGTCGACGATGCGCACTTCCGGCTTGTCCGCCGGCTCATGCGTCAAAATCGCGGAATCCATCCCGATCCGCTCCACGCGGCCGCTGGCAAGGACGGATTCGTCCTTCATGTCGTAGAGCTGGTATTTCAGCGAGGAGCTGCCGGCATTGATGACGAGAATGTTCATACGCGGTCACCGTCCTTGTCGTAGCTGAAAAATCCCGTACCGCTCTTGACGCCGAGCTGGCCGGCGCGCACCATTTTCTTGAGGATGAAGGACGGCCGGTATTTCAGCTCTCCGTATTCCCGGAACATCGACGAAAGCGCGGCATGGACGGAATCCAGCCCGAACCGGTCGGCCATCTCGAACGGACCGTGCTGGAACGAGTAGCCGATGCGCATCGCGCTGTCGATGTCCTCCGCGGAAGCGGTGCCTTCCTCCAGAATGTGCAGAGCCTCGTTGATGAAGAGGCAGATGAGGCGCGTCGTGACGAATCCCGGGGATTCGAACACCATGACGCCTTTCTTCTCGATCACCTGCTCCACGAAATCCTTCGTGCCCTTGAACGTCTCGTCCGAAGTGCGGAGTCCGCGAACGATCTCGACGAGATCCACCTTGAACACCGGGTAGACGAAGTGCATGCCGATGACCCGCTCCGGATGCGCGGTGACGCTGGCCAGCTCCGTCAGCGACAGCGTCGACGTGTTGCTTGCCAGAATGACCGATGGCGGACAAGCCTTGTCTACGGCTCGGAATACTTCCTTCTTCGCGTCGAGATCCTCGGTGATCGTCTCGATGATGAGCTCGCATTGGGACAGGTCTTCAATCGCCGATACGCCATGGATCCGTCCCAGGATCAGCTTTTTCTCCGCCTGAGTCAGCGCCCACTTCTCGATCTGCTTGTCGAGGCTGACCCCGATATTGTCCAGGCCGGACTTCAGCCTTTCCTCCGACAGCTCCAGCAGATAGACGTCCAACCCTTTGTAGGACAGCATCTCGGCGATGCTCTGTCCCATCGTGCCGGCGCCGATCACGCCGATCTTTCTGTAATTCACAGTATGGTCTCTCCTATTCCCTGTATCTCTAAAGTACCCTTTATTATAACGTTCCGACGGCTGCCGACACAACTTGACACCGTTCTTTTCCGCTATAAAAATCCGGGCCGTTCCAGCTTCATTCAACCGTTCGTTCCCATCTTGTCGCCGAATCGATGCAAATGAAAAAAGAGACGGCATATTCCGTCTCTTTTTGAATGCATGCCAGCCGCTCCAGCCTAAGCGCTGAGGCTCTCCTCCGATGCGATGAGCTTGCGGAACTGCTCGCCGCCAAGCGTCTCGCGGTCGATCAGGATGTTCAGGCAATGCGTGAACAGCTGCCGTCTTGCGGCCAGCATTTCCTTGACCCGGCTCATGAGGCCGTCCAGCACGCTGCCGGATATTTGGGCCCAGCGGTCCGGCGTCATCATCCTGTCCTCAATGATGCCCACTTCGGTCAGGCCGCATTCCACCATCGTCCGGACGATATTGAGCGACTGCTCGAAGTCGTTGCGGGAGCCGGTGCTGCGGCCGCCGTAGAACATCTCCTCCGCGGCTGCGCCGGCAAGAGCAATCATGATCTGGGCTTCCAGATAGTCCTTCGTGTACAGATAATGGTCGTCGCTCGGGTTGTGGCGCACGTACCCGAGCGCTCCGCCGCGCGGCGCGAGCGCGACCTGGGATACGCTGCCCGGACGAAGCAGCTCCGCCGCGATCGCATGGCCAAGCTCGTGGATCGCCACCCGCTCCCGTTCTTCCTTGGTGGACTCGCGGTCGGTCTTCTCGCCCATCATGACCTTGTCGATCGCCATCGTCAAATGATGCTGCTCGACAAGCGGCAATCCTTCGCGCATCGCATAGATGGCGCCCTCGTTCAGGACGCTTTCGAGCTGGGCGCCGGAAAATCCGAACGACTCTTCGGCGATTTTTTCCATGTTCACTTCGTCATGAAGCGGTTTGTTTTTGGAATGGATGTTTAAGATATGAAGACGGCCCTTCTTGTCGGGAAGATCAACGCCGATATGGCGGTCGAACCGGCCAGGGCGCAGCAGCGCCGAATCCAGCATCTCCTTGCGGTTCGTCGCCGCGATGAGGAGAATGCGAGGCGCCTCGTTCGTATGGATGCCGTCCATCTCCGTCAGCAGTTGGTTGAGCGTCTGGTCATACTCCCGATGCTGGCCGCCGTCGCGCTTGCCGCCGATGACGTCGATCTCATCAATGAAGATGACCGCGTTCTTCTTCCCTTCCTTGCCGGCCTTCTTGCGGGCTTCCTTGAACAGATCGCGTATCCGGCCTGCTCCGACACCGACATACATCTCTACGAATTCGCTGCCCGATGCGGCCAGATAGACGGAATCCGTATAATGGGCGGCTGCCTTGGCCATGAGCGTCTTGCCTGTTCCGGGAGGACCGGTAAGCAGGATGCCCTTCATGGGGCGGATGCCGAGCTTGCTGATCTCTTCATGCTTGACCAGGAAATCAAGCGCCTCGACCAGCTCCCCTTTGGCACGATCCTGTCCTCCGATATCGTCGAAGGAAAACGGCGTCGAGCCTTTTACCCGGGCCTCTCTGCGGCCTCCTGCCGCTGCCAGCTGCCCCTTGGACTTGAGCGCGAACAGCAGCACGCCCATAAGCGCAAGCGCCAGCAGAAGAGGAATGATATTCACGCCGCGGAACAACAGAAACGCAAACAGCGAGACCAGAACTCCCCCGCCTATCTCGATGCTGTACTTAGGCATTACTCCAAACCCCCATTCGCTCGCCGGTTCTAGGCAGAATGATATATTTCGTATCGCTGCCGAGCTCCAGCGTCACATATACGTTGCTGTCGTCGATCGAGGTGGCCGTCTTGAGGCCCGGCGTCGCGCGTTCGATTTCCTTCAAGGCATCCGGTATTTCGGAATAGCGGCGGTTCTCCATCGCTTCTGCGACGGTGAACAGCTGGCTTGTCCAGATGGAGTCCAGCTTGGGCTGCGAGCTCTGATCGACCGTAATGACGAGCTTGCGTCCTTCAAGCCATTTGGCGCTGCGATCGGCAATCTGGTCGTGGATGCCCCGCAGATCGGCTCCGGCGCCCAGCTTCAGGCGAACGGTCAGAGAGTCTTTGGAAAGGGTCGGGACGGCAGAGACGACACCCGGC
>Ga0194137_10001642_pt1 | contig 13567 bp, 11 predicted proteins | sample TARM_MetaG_T3_14_FD_134025 | JGI IMG/M metagenome (GOLD analysis project Ga0194137, IMG submission 134025) | Freshwater microbial communities from Pennsylvania, USA, analyzing microbe dynamics in response to fracking - TARM_MetaG_T3_14 (version 2) | ecosystem: Environmental > Aquatic >... | reverse complement strand
GCAATCTGATTTGATTTTAGACACTCAAACGCCTAGGGCACCAGGAATGAAATATACACATTATGCACCTGAAGCACCTATGTTTTTGGTTATGGGAAGTGTTGAGCATATGATTAACTACATAAATAAGCAAGTATTAATCCATCATTCACAAAACAAGAAAGTGGCTGTTATCGGATATGATGAATATCAATCGCTCATCCACGGTGATTTTGTGGTGTCTTTAGGGTCACTTCAAAATCAAGTTGAAGTTGCTCACAATGTCTTTGATGCACTACGTCAATGTGATCAGAAGCAGGTTGATATTATTTATGCGATAGGTCTGGACGATAAGCAATTAGGAAGCGCGATTATGAACCGTTTGAGAAAAGCTGCGGGTCATCAATCGATTGAGGTATAACACAGTGAAACAAGCAAATCTGAAATTATTTCCTTTAGCCTGGCCAATTTTTATTGAAATTGCCCTGTTTATGCTCATGGGAAACATTGATGTCATCATGCTCAGCCGATTTAATGAAGTGGCGGTAGCAGCCGTAGGAAATGCCAATCAGATTTTCGGGCTGGTAGGTCTGATTTTCAGTGTAATTACCATGTCGACAGCCGTGCTGTTAGGTCAATATATTGGTGCAAAACGAAATGATCAACTGAATATTCTTGGGTCAACAGCCATGATTGGAAATCTGGTATTTTCATTGATGCTTTCACTGATTATCATATTCTTTTCCCGACAAATCTTATCTTTGATTAACGTACCCAACGAAGCTATTGAACTTGCTGTCAGTTATATGGTGATTGTGGGAGGGTTTATTTTTGTTCACTCATTGAGCATGACACTAAGTTCGATGATTAAAAGTTCAGGAAATACACGCCCTGTCATGATGGTAGCACTCTTCATGAATGTTCTTAATGTGATAGGTAATTACATCTTTCTTTTTGGGCCCTTTGGCATCCCGGTTCTTGGAGTACAGGGTGTAGCCATTTCAACAGCAGTATCCAGATTTTTAGGGTTTTTATACTATTTCTATTATGTAAAGAAGCACTTGAATATCCATATATCGGTGAAATATCTGTTTCCATTTCCGAAGGAAATTGTCAAAAAGATGCTTCATGTGGGCATCCCAAGTGCACTCGAGCCATTATCTTACCAAATGTCACAATTGGTTATCTTCAGTATTATTAATACCTTAGGGTTAGTTGTGATTAATACACGACTTTATGTCATGACACTGATCTGGTTTGTTTTCTTGGCTTGCATGGCCATTTCTCAAGCTTCTCAAATTATGGTCGCTCAGATGATTGGTGCGAATAAAGAGAAAGAGGTTAAATCGATTGTATATCGAAACCTTCGACTATCCTATCTGATCACAGTTCCATTATCCATACTTCTTGCATTCTTTGGCCAATATCTAATTACCATTTTTACCAATGATCCAGCAATTATCCAGCTGGCTCGCTGGATTTTTATGGTAGATGTGTTTGTGGAGTTGGGAAGAGTTACTAATCTGGTGATTATTAACTCTGCAAAAGGAGCTGGTGATGTTAAATTTCCTGCTTACATTGGCATTGCCTCTATGTGGATATTTGCGGTTGGGTTTTCCTATATTCTAGGTGTGAGTCTGGGTTGGGGTTTGATTGGCATTTGGGTTTCATTTGGACTCGACGAAAGTGTTCGGGCAGTGATTATGCTCATTCGCTGGCAGACCAATGGATGGCATGGTAAAAAGCTTGTATAATCAACGAACTTGAAGATGAGAATCTTCAAGTTTTTTTTTTGCATTTAGCATATAATAGAGATATCAAGGAGGACACTCTATGAAGAAACAGTTTATTGGCTTGGATGTTCTGCGTGGTTTCGCTCTGTTTATGACATTATGGATGCATACCTCATTCTATTTTTTTGATGGCCTTTATGATTTAGATTTAAATAACCCCCCATTGATTGTGACTCTGATTGGGTTTCTGCTTATGTTTGCTGGATTATTTGCAATGATAAGTGCTTTTGTTCATACACATCAGTCACTTCTCAAGCAAGTCAAACATCAACCAAAGAACATTTGGCAAGGCCAGTGGGTGTCTGCTCTTTTTATCTTTATTATCGGATATGCTTATTTTCTATTTACAGGACCAGGACTTGTCAATATGACTGAAGCAAGCATGGATAATAGCTTGCTTGTAGGATTCATTCGGGAGGGGATATGGACGGCAATGTCCCTGGATCGATGGCTTTATGTAGATAGTTTAATCATGTTGGCAAGCAATATTTTCTTACTCTCGATCGTGTTTTATGTTACTTCCAAAATGAAATTAGAACAACGTAGCATGCTTTATTTAATGCTAGCCTTGGGTTTCTTCATTTTATCCTTAGTGAGAATTCCTCTGTATGAAATATATCTTCAAGCAGTTGAAAATAACCAATGGGGAATCACACTTTTACTTAATTGGATTGTCAATAAAAACAATCCGGTATTTCCATACTTTTCATTTGGGTTGCTTGGAAGTTGGCTTGCACTTAGAGTGCATCAGAAATCCAGACATACATCGTTACTTGTTTTGATCGTTGGTGGAGGTCTTTTTGTCCTTGGCTTAGTGCTCTATATGGTTTTACCGGATACGATGCTTCAACGAAGTATTGATCTGAAATGGTTTGCTATTATGATGTTTCAAATGGGTTTATTTGTTTGGCTAGTTTATGGTTTTGTTTTCATCAAAGGGAAGTCAGTGATTCATCGCTTCTTTCAACGTTTGGGAACTGTCAGCTTGAGCGTATTCTTTGTCGAGAGTGTCGTGGCTGCACTTGTCTATCGTATCTTTATATTTATCTTTGGACCGATGTATTTTGACTTGATTCATGCACTGATTTATGGATTTATCATGGCTACATTCTGGGGATTATTTGTCATGGTTTGGGAAAAAACAGGTTACAAAGGTTCGCTGGAACATCTGTATGTACGAATAAAATCAAGGTACATTGAATCGAGCAAAAAGGAAAAGGTTAAACTTTTGTGAACGGGCTGTTGGACGCATTTCGACTGTTCTATCATCGAAGATGGCTGAGTGAGAAAAAACTTCAGAGATATCAGCTCAAAAAACTGAATCAACTGATTCAGTATGCAAAGAAGCATAGCGAGTATTATCAGCAAGTCATCCCATTCGACTCCATCAGCTCTTTTGATCAGTTTGAAGAAATTGAGCTTTTAAACAAACAACGTCTGATGGAAAACTTTGATACAATTAACACTCTTGGGTATCAACTTGAGAATGTCATGGAGTATGCATTAAGTAAAGAGCAGAGAAAAGACTATTATGGTTACTATCAGGATCGAGTCGTTGTCGGATTATCAAGTGGGACAAGTGGTAACAAAGGAGTCTATCTGACTGACCGAAGGTTGACGAAGAAACTACCATTTGTCTTTCTGGCTCGAAGTGGGATACCACTCAAGCTGTTACCATACCGGATTAGCTTCTTCCTGCGCGTCTTTTCTCAGGGGTTTCAGGATATCAACTCTCCGCTTATCAAATTACAGTACATTCATACCATGAGTGAGAGCAAAGTAATGATTGAAAAGATTCGAAGTCAAAGAAGTAATATTATCATGGGTCCACCAAGTCTTTTACGAAAACTTCTACCTTATAAGGATGAACTAAAGAAGACGGTTAAACTGATCGTCAGTTATGCAGAAGTGTTGGAAAAGGCACAAAAGATGGAGTTCGAGCGTGAGTTTGGTGCAAAAGTCATTGAAATATATCAGGCGAGTGAAGGCCAGATGGCAAGTGCTTGCCCTTACGGGAACTTGCATATCAATGAAGATCTGGTTTATGTGGAACTGTTCGATGAGCATGGTCGTCAGGTGAATGAGCCAAACAAAGTGGCATCAATGATTATAACCAATCTGGTGAATTATGTGCAGCCTCTGATACGATATCAGATGAATGATATGATTCGCCTTGGTCACCCATGTGGCTGTGGTAGCCGCTTTCGAGTGATTGATACAATTGTCGGAAGATCTGACGATGTGTTTTACTTTCAAAATAAACAGTCACAGCGAGTGCCTATTTACCCTGACATTCTTTCTCGCTGGATTATTACAGCGACAGACAATTTGCTTGAATTTCAGGTGATTCAGAAGAAGGACGGGGATATGTTTATTGAAATGCAATGCAAAGATGAACAATCATTTGATATCGAAGCTCACAAGATACGTAAGAACATCCTTGAGCATGCACGGGAATATAATGTTATGATTGACGTGGAATGTAAACAACGGAGCTTTGATCAAAATAAGTCGTCGTTGAAACACAAACGTTTTATACGTCAGAAAGGGGATTAATTTGAAGAAAATTGGTATTGCGTTAAGCGGCGGAGGCTCACGAGGATTTGCTCACTTGGGGGTTTTGAAAGCATTGGAAGAAAAAGGTATTGAGTTTGATGTTATTTCAGGTACGAGTGCTGGTTCCATCGTAGGTGCTTTGCTTGCAAATGGACTAAGTGTAGATGAAATCTTTTCGTTAATGAAGGCGAAGAAATTTACGGACTATGCCAAGATTGCCATTTTTAAAGATGGATTTATGACACTTGAAAGTTTGAAAAAGAACTTAACCCATACCTTGAAGGAGGCCACTTTTGAACAGTTGCCCAAAGCTTTGTATATATCGGTATCTAACATTAATACGGGTGAAGTTGAATATTTGCATAAAGGAAATGTGGTCGATGCGGTTATCGCTTCATCTTCTATACCTATCCTATTTGAGCCGATCGTGTTAAATCAACAGACATATGTGGATGGAGGATTACTTGATAATCTACCCATCGTTCCACTATTAACTACATGTGATATAATCATCGCGGTTAATGTGATGCCTGTTGAAAAACTAGCCAAAGTGGATGGTATGCGGGATGTGGCCCTTAGAATTTTTGAGGTAGGTATTGGTCATGTGCATCCGGAGTTAAAGGCACGATGTGACTTATATGTTGAACCTAAAGGGATTGATAAATATCACATTTTGGATCCTCAATCTGCAGATGAACTGTTTGAGCTAGGCTATCAAGCAACGAAAAACCATCCGGATTTGGATGGTCTAGTTAAGAAGATTCATAAGAAGAAGAGCTTCTTTAAATTTGGTAAGTAGGCTGAGACGATTTATTTGTTACGTATTTCTCGCTGATTTCCTCGATATGTTGGAAAATATGTACAAGATCTTCACCAAAAGGTGCAAGGGAATACGTGACATTATGCTCGATTTCAATGCGAATAATGATGTTTCGATCTTGCAGCATCCGCAATTTTCTGCGTAGCTCCGTACTGCTCATAAATGGAATGTTATTTAAAATATCTGAATATCGATTCGATCCCTGTTCGATTTCTGATAATATTTCAGGAACCCATTTCGAACCAATTAAATCCTGAAGCATCTCATAGCCTAAACGAATATTCTTCATCGTTGCTCCTTTTTGGAGACAAATTTGTCTCTTTATGTTCTAACAATTATCTGTTATAATCTTAGTATAGTTGAAAACAACTAAAAAATAAAGGAGGATACTTTATGTATAAAAACAAAATGAATGTTTATTTATCAAACTTAATGGTTTTAAATGTAAAATTCCACAACTTGCACTGGAATGTGGTTGGAAAGCAATTTTTCCCACTTCATGAGTTCACTGAAAAGGCATACGATGGTTTCTTCGAACAATATGATGAAGTTGCAGAACTTCTAAAAATGCGTGGAGAGTACCCATTAGCAAAAATGACAGACTATCTTGCGAACGCAACTGTTAGCGAACTTGAAACAAGTGATTTCTCTACGAAGGAAGTTCTGGAAATTGTGGATGCTGACTTCAAACTCATGAAAGAGTTGGCTACGGAAATCCGTAACGCAGCAGATGAAGCTGGAGATTTCGTTGTGGTCGGAACATTTGAAGACTATGTGGCTGAGTACGAAAAGAACATCTGGTTCATTCGTGCAATGTTAGCTTAATTTAAATCAGGAGTGGTAACACTCCTTTTTTTTCTGTACAATTAAGCAAAAGGGGAAATCCACGATGAGCAAACACGAAAAATTACTATTTGACCGAATTGCGACTCCATATGGATTGTTTTACAGTATTCAGAGAAAGAAGTATACAAGAATCCTTGATATACTCAAAAAAGAAAACATCGATGGATATTTAAGTCTCTGTGATGTTGGATGTGGTACAGGAGCACTTGCTTCGGCCGCAACAGAATATTTCGATAAAGTTTATGCGTGTGATGTTGCTGGTATGATGATCGATGTTGCCAAAAAGAAAACGAAAGGTCAATCCATTGAATATCGATGGATTGATAAATACCTTCCTTTTGATGATCAATGCATGGATGTGGTAACTATTTCTTATGTTTTGCATGGGATGAATCAGAAGGAAAGAGAAGATTTGCTGAAAGAGTGTATTCGAATATCAAAGAAGTACATCATCATTATTGAATTCAATCAGAAACGTCACTGGATGATCAGTTTTGTCGAATGGTTGGAAAAAGGGGATTACTTTGCGTTTATCAAAACATTTGATGCTCAACTGAATCAAATTGTATCCACTTATCAGATTGTTCAGACTGAGAAGTACCAACAAGTCTACATTTGTGATGTTAGCTCTTTAAAGGTATAAAGTAATGTAACTTTGCTTTGCAATTGACGTTTTCTTTGTATATAATAATTTTAATGCATTGGCAGGGTGGTGATTGAATGAAACAACCAAGCTTGTCTTTGATTGATGAATACAAAGACTTGTCTTTTCCACAATTATTTCAGGTCATAGCCAAAAGTGAACATACGTCAGTTACTAACATGAACCTACTGGCGAGTTTTGCTGTTGAAAAAGCACGTGATATTCAACACCCTCTTTTTGAGGTCCAATCACTTTTCTTTTTGGGGAAATCATTGCTAAGACTTGGTAAACTTGTAGAATCTCAGCAAATTCTTCTTGAAGCCCAAACAAAAGGTCAGCACCTAAACTTTCCTTCAATTCATATTGAAATTCTGATGGGGCTTGGAACGATTCAGTACTACTTGCATATTTACGATCAGGCATATTCATTTTATATGCAGGCACTTGAACTGGCAATTGAACAGATGGATCATTATGCACAAAGCCGTATCTATAACAATCTGGGAGAAATATATCGAGAACATAAAGAATATGATCGGGCAGTTGAGCACTATCAGAAGAGTATTGATTTATTAGCTGATAACCAGCCGAGATCAACCCAATATTCTAACTTCTGTGCAGTTGCTATTGAGAAAGGTGAGTATGATCAGGCAGAAACCTATGCTTTTACTGCGCTTGATTTGGCAAAAAGTGAAGGAAATCGAATGATCGAATCCGTTTTACTTAAAAACCTAGGGTCGATTTATCGTTTCAAGAAGGATTTTGCTAAATCAGTTCAGTATTATCATGAAAGCTTAAGCCTATATCAGCTGACCAATGAACTAATTCATATGAGCGAAGTGTACATTGAGTTGCATTTCGTTTCGATTGACACAGAAGAATATGATAAAGCTAAAGTTTTCCTGCAACAAGCTCTAGACTATGCCATGAAAGTAGACTCGGATATGTTGTTGTCAAAGATTTATGGTCATTTCGCACGCGTGTATGTATTAACTAAAGATTATGAGCTTGGATATCATTACAAAGAGCTTGAAAAGCAAAAACTGAATCACATTAATGAGATTGAACGCAACCTTCGCCTCAGATCGATATTAACGATGGAAAAGATGATGATGACACATAAGGAGAATGTGGAACTGACTGTGCTGACTCATCAGTATCGAGAGAAACCACAGTTACTTGAAGAAACACTCTACAGTCTTCAGCGTTTGAGCGATGTTGGGAAAATGATCACTTCAGTTCTTGACTTGGAACAGGTGTATGAAATCATTTTTAATCAGGTAAAAGACTTAATTCCCAACGATTTCTTTGGAATCGGGCTTGTGGATGAGGCTGATCGAATGATCGAATATAAATTTATGGTGGAAGATGGAACTAGAGTTTACGGTGCAAAGATTTCCATTGATTCACCCACATCTTTTGCGGCATACTCTTATAAGAAACAGGAAGAGATTCTGGTCAATTCTAAAGATGATACTTACAAGAATTATGTAAGAATACGAACCTCCACGTATGGTGAGCCGATGAATGCCCTAATGTTTGTTCCGCTGATTCTGCAGGGGAAAGCTATTGGTGTATTATCAGCCCAAACTCGACTTGAAGGGGTTTATAATGCTCAAACGTTAAGCACATTAAAAACACTGGCTTCTTATCTGTCGATAGCCATTTTAAACGCACAGAAATCTGATTCGTTACGAAGGGAAGTTGAGCAACGAAAAGCAGCTCAACAGAAACTGGAACAGATGAACGCTTCATTGGATAAACTGTCCAAGAAAGATGCTCTTACTGGATTGGCAAATCGCAGATATTTTGATGATGTTGCACAGATGATTGTCCACAATGCTCAACGACTTGGGTTGACTTTGTCATTGCTGATGATTGATGTCGATCACTTCAAGGAGTTTAATGATGAGTTCGGTCATCTGTATGGGGATGCGATGATTAAACTGGTTGCCCGAATCATTGAAGATGCCGTGCAACGTAGTTCTGATGTGGTGGCGCGATTTGGGGGCGATGAATTTATTGTTCTGTTGAGTGATACAGATGTTTCCGGTGCAGAACTGATCGCACGAAAGATGGTTGAAAAACTTGAAGAAACCACACAAAAATATAAACAGGAAGTGACTCTGTCCATCGGTATTGCTTCACTGTCTGTAAAGCCTGGAATTGAAATCGAAGATATCATTAATCTTTCGGATAAGGCTTTGTATCAGGCGAAGCAAAATGGTCGAAACCAAATAGTGATCAATAATGAAAAAGAGACTGCCTAGCGAGGCGGTCTCTTTTAGATAAACATTAATAAACTGAGGGCCATCACAGCCATTCCAGCAATTAAGCCGTAGATAGACAAGTGATGTTCGCCATATTTTTGTGCAGAGGGCAAAAGTTCGTCAATGGAAATGAAGACCATGATCCCAGCTACACCTGCGAATAGAATTCCGAAGATGGTATCGTTCATAAATGGCATCAAAATAAACCAACCCACCAAAGCGCCAATCGGCTCAGCTAAACCAGACAAAAAGGAGTACAGAAAGGCCTTTCTTCTTGATCCGGTGGCATAGTAAATGGGAACTGAAACCGCAATTCCTTCTGGAATATTATGGATGGCAATAGCTACAGCTACTGGAATCGCAACTTGAGGATCTTGCAAAGCTGCGATAAACGTTGCTAGTCCTTCAGGGAAATTGTGGATGGCAATGGCTAATGCTGTGAACAATCCCATTCTCATGAGCTTATCTTTGGGAAGCTTTTTCTCACCTGTAATCTCATCTGTCGAGTAGATTTCATGTGGATTTTCTGCGCTTGGAATCAAACTATCAATAATAGCAATAAATAACATGCCACCAAAGAAGGCCGCAACTGTTGTCCAATTACCTATGACTTCACCAAGTTGTTCAACCAGTGATTCTTGAGCTTTGAAGAAAATCTCAATGAAAGAAACATAAATCATCACACCAGCAGAAAAGCCAAGTGCAACACTGAGAAATTTTGTGTTGTCCCTTTTAGTAAAGAAAGCAAGAAGGCTTCCAATACCCGTACTTAAACCGGCAAATAGTGTTAATAAAAATGCAAATAAGACATCATTCATATAATAATCCTCCGGTTATTGATAACCATTATCATTTTATATGAAATAAGACTGAATGTAAAGATGAATACAGTAAATGTAAATAAATGATAAATTGTAAGAAAGGATCGAAGTAATTCTCATTGGACGGTTCCTTTTAATTCATAAAAATCTTTAGTATAATGAAAATGAACGAACATTGAAAGAGGTAACTATGAATCATTTATACATTACAGGAAGCGACCTCACTTTAGAGCAAGTGATGGCTGTAGCCAACGAAGAAGTATTTGTTAGCATAGATGAAAACGCTTACGAACGAATTGATGCATCCGCATCATATGTTTTGGAATTAGTCAGAAACAAGGAAGTAGTTTATGGAATTACAACCGGATTTGGAAAGTTTAGTAATATAGTTGTTACTGATCATCAAATCGAAGAAATGCAGGCAAACCTGATTCGCTCTCATGCTTGTGGTGTCGGACCCATGCTTGAAACAAGAATAGTTCGTGCAGTTATGTTACTGCGGGTGAATGCTTTAATTCAAGGATACTCGGGTATTCGTCGCAGCACATTGCAACTGCTTCTGGATTGCCTAAACCATAAAATTCATCCTCGTATTCCACAAAAGGGATCGCTTGGTTCCAGTGGAGATTTAGCTCCATTGTCTCATATGGTATTAACCATGATGGGGGAAGGACATTGTGAATACCAAGGTGATGTGGTGCCTAGTCTTCAAGCGCTTGAATCTTGTGGTCTAGAGCCAGTTTCTCTTGTGGCGAAAGAAGGTCTGGCACTCATCAACGGTACTCAGGTGTTGACTGCTATAGGAGCTGTTACGACATATGAAGCATTAAATCTGCTTAAGGTTGCGGATATCGCAGGAGCTATGACATTTGAAGCACTGCGTGGTGTTAAAGATGCGCTGGATCCACGCGTACACAAAATTCGTCACCATCAGGGACAAATGATCTCTGCACGTAACATCACGAGAATAACCCAAGATAGTGAGATGACTACGTGTCAGGGTGAAGTTAAGGTACAAGACTCCTATTCTTTGCGTTGTCTTCCTCAAATTCATGGTGCAAGCAAGGATGCGATTGAGTACGTCAAGGATAAAGTTCTCCATGAAATTAATGCAGTTACAGATAATCCATTGATTTTTGTCAAGGACCAGAAAGTAATCTCCAGTGGAAACTTCCATGGTCAACCTATGGCATTATCTTTTGATTTTCTTGGGATTGCCTTGAGTGAACTTGCCAACGCATCTGAAAGACGCATTGAACGTCTGGTTAACCCGAGTCTTAGTGAATTGCCACCATTTTTAACTGAGTATGGTGGCAGTAATTCAGGGTTTATGATTATGCAATATACTGCTGCTTCACTTGTGTCCGAAAATAAAGTGCTGGCACATCCTGCAAGCGTTGATTCCATACCATCATCTGGAAACCAGGAAGATCATGTGAGCATGGGAACAATTGCTGCCGCAAAAGCGTATGAAATCTATAAGAATGTGAAACATGTGCTGGCCATTGAGTTATTAACTGCAGCACAGGGCATTGATTTAGGTCAAAAGAAAAGGTTGGGGAAAGGCACTCAAGTTGCCTATGAGTTTGTTCGCAATCGAATCCCCCATGTTGATAAAGACCGATATTTACATCCAGATATTATGGAGGCTGTTTCCTGGATTGACTCCAAGAGTTTAGTGGAAACTGTGGAAAAAGCCATTGGCACACTCGAGTAAGGAGGCGTTTATGAACTTAAATCATCTATTTACATCCGGTTTACCGGACATGCCTGAGTTTGACCCATCTATTCGTCGGGCACCAAAACGTAGTGCTCCGCTGAATGAAGAACAAAGAAAGCAGGCAGTTGCGAATGCCCTCAGATACATCCCCAATGCGTATCATGAGGTGATGGCCAAGGAGTTTTATCAGGAACTGATGCTGTATGGTCGTATATATGGTTATCGGTTTGTGCCCAAAGAACGACTTTATGCAAAACCTATTGAATCATACGTTGGTCAATGTCTGGAAGCCAAGGCTTTTGCGGTGATGATTGATAACAATTTGGATCATGATGTCGCTCTGTATCCTTATGAACTGATTACTTATGGTGAATCAGGAGCTGTATTTGGTAACTGGATGCAATATCATCTGGTTAAAGCTTACTTGAGAGAGTTGCGAAGTGATGAAACTTTGATGATTGCCTCAGGGCATCCCATGGGAATTTTTAAAAGTCATGAATCAGCCCCAAGAGTAATACTGACCAATGGTCTTATGGTGGGAGCCTTTGACGATCTAGAGCACTTTAATCAGGCGGCAGCTATGGGTGTTGCCAACTATGGACAAATGACTGCAGGCGGCTGGATGTACATTGGACCTCAGGGAATTGTTCATGGAACATATAATACCCTATTAAATGCCGGAAGACTTAAGCTTGGACTTGGTATTAATGAAAATCTTGCAGGAAAACTGTTTGTTTCTAGTGGTCTGGGTGGAATGAGCGGTGCTCAGGGAAAAGCAGTTAAAATCGCCGGAGGAGTTGGTCTAATCGCGGAAGTTGATCAATCCCGTGTGAATACACGTCACTCACAGGGTTGGGTCGATGTTGTTACAGATGATTTAGCTAAGGCATTTACATGGGTGAAAGAGTGTATAGATTCAAAAGAAGCAAAAGCCATCGCCTATATAGGGAATATCGTTGATGTGTTGACATATGCACTTAATCACAATATTCATATTGATTTGGCCTCGGATCAAACATCCTGTCATGAACCTTATACTGGAGGGTACTGTCCAGTGTCTCTTTCTTTTGCACAACGAACCGATTACCTCAAAAACCAGCCCGAGAAATTCAGAGCACTTGTGGATGAGAGCTTACATGTACACTATCAGGCGATTGCTGCTTTGGTAGATCGAGGAACATACTTTTTCGATTATGGAAATTCATTTCTAAAAGCTGTTTTTGATTCTGGAATCAGAGAAGTTGCGAAGAATCCGGATAATGCCCAGGAAGGATTTATCTGGCCATCGTATGTCGAAGATATCCTTGGACCACATCTGTTCGATTACGGATACGGACCATTCCGTTGGGTTTGTCTCAGTGGAAAACAGGAAGATCTGGATGCCACCGATGCCATGGCGATGCAATGTATTGATCCAAAGAAGCGGTATCAGGATAAAGATAATTATGACTGGATTAAAAATGCAAAAGAAAATAGGCTTGTCGTGGGTAGTAAGGCAAGAATTCTCTATCAGGATGCCTGGGGAAGAACGAAAATCGCATTGGCCTTTAATCAGATGGTCAGGGAGGGTAAAGTCGGGCCCATTATGCTCGGAAGAGATCATCACGATACGGGTGGAACAGATTCACCATTCCGTGAAACGAGCAATATCAAAGACGGAAGCAATGTGATGGCCGATATGGCCACCCTCATCTATGCAGGCAACAGTGCGTTTGGCATGAGTCTTGTGGCACTTCATAACGGTGGTGGTGTTGGGATTTCAAAATCAATCAACGGTGGTTATGGATTGGTTCTGGACGGCAGTGAACGTGTGGATCAAATCATTCGACGTGCTATGATGTGGGATGTGATGGGTGGTGTTGCCCGTCGTAACTGGGCGAATAATCCAGCCGCAATAAAGACAGTTGAACAGTTTAACGAACAGGAAGTTTATGGACAAATATCTGTGCCGTATTTATGTGATAAGGAACAGTTATCCATGTGGATTAAGGAGGAAGATTATGAAGCAAATCATTGAAACCGTCATTAATTACAGTGAAGGAAAGGATGTCGAGAAAGTAAACCGGATTGTAGCTCTTTTTAGGCAAACGCAAGGTGAAAAATTGGTCAATTGGAAAAG
>Ga0194137_10001641_pt1 | contig 13569 bp, 11 predicted proteins | sample TARM_MetaG_T3_14_FD_134025 | JGI IMG/M metagenome (GOLD analysis project Ga0194137, IMG submission 134025) | Freshwater microbial communities from Pennsylvania, USA, analyzing microbe dynamics in response to fracking - TARM_MetaG_T3_14 (version 2) | ecosystem: Environmental > Aquatic >... | reverse complement strand
GAGATTGTCTGTAAGCGGATCAATGCGATACCGGGTCTGTCTTGTGTCAGACCCAAAGCGGGATTTTATGTCTTTCCCAAAATTGATACGGAACTATTTAATATCACCAGCGATGTCCAGTTTGCACTGGATTTCCTCAAAGCAGAACATGTCCTGATGGTTCAGGGAACCGGCTTTAACTGGCCCCATCCCGATCATTTTAGAATCGTCTTTTTACCCCATCCTGAAGATCTGTTAGAAACCATGGATCGGCTGGAACGGTTTATGGAAAACTATCAACAAGAATAAGAGTAAAGAACGGAAGAATAATGAAAAAACAATTAATGAAAAGTAAAAAACGAGCAATCGTGGCCGGTGTTTGCGCTGGTCTTGGCGAATACTGCAACATTTCGCCCTGGGTTTTTAGAGGGTTATTATTAGTATTACCGATCGTCTTACGAACTTTTGGGTTAATGATTGGGGTTGGAATTTATATTTTCCTGGCGGTGGTTCTACCCGGTAATCGGCGGATTGCCGATCAGGATGTCGTCGAAGTGGATTATGAGATAGTTGATGATGAAGATGAAGAGATCATTGACTTCAGTGACGAAAAGACAGGCTCCAAAGAAAAGGTTGATTAAGATGCAAGAAAAAAGAATCATCACAAAGTCAAGTCAGGAAACCTTTGATTTTGGAAAACATTTGGGGGAAGCCATCGACTTCCCCCTGATTATTTTTTTACAAGGTCAAATGGGTGCCGGAAAGACCCTCTTTTCAAAAGGCTTTGTAGCTGGAATGGGCATCGATGATGAGGTTACCAGCCCGACCTATACGCTTGTCAATGAGTACGGTAACCCCCCTAGAATTTTTCATTTTGATTTGTACCGGCTTAAGGATCCGGATGAGCTTTATGAGATGGGCTTTGAAGATTACCTCAGCCAGGGTTGTACCCTGTTGCTGGAGTGGCCGGATCTGGTGTGGCAAGATCAGCTTGAGCCGCGGCTTGAAATCTGTCTAAAAACCTGTCTGGAGACCCCGCAGCAGCGGGAAATTATTTTAAAAACAGACCACCCCAAAGTGGCCCAGATATTAAAGGCGCTATAAATATCCTGATCGGATAAAAACTCCGGTGAAGCGGCAATTGGCAGCGGTGGAGCCTGAGCCTTTATCTCTGGGCACCTAATTAAGGGGATCTTAATAATTAATAATAAGGTGACAAAGATGGAAAAACTTCAAACTAGCGTGATCATCCCCGCCGCCGGCTTAGGTCGGCGGATGAACGCCTCGGTCAGCAAACAATATCTCCGATTAAACGGAAAACCGATCTTAGCTCATACCCTGGATGTGTTTGAAAAATGCCCCCTGATTAATGAAATCGTGTTGGTTATCAATCCCGAGGAACGAGATCTCTGTCAGGATCAGGTCATCGCAGCCTATCCCTATACCAAGGTCAAATTGGTGGCAGGCGGCAACACCCGGCAAGAGTCGGTTTATGCCGGTTTGGAAGCGGTCGATCCGCAGACCCGGATTGTCCTGATCCATGATGGTGCCAGACCGCTGATCCGCGAGTCGGTGATTCGCAAAAGCATTGCCGAAACAGTCACGCATCAGGCCACGGTGGTAGGGGTGCCGGCTAAAAATACCATCAAAATAATTAATGAAGAAGGCTTTGTCGAACATACCCCGGATCGAAACCTTCTGGTGGAAATCCAAACCCCCCAAACCTTTTCTTATGATTTGATCAGAGCAGCCCACCAACAAGCCCGTGAAGCGGGAGTGGTCGGCACTGATGATGCTTTTCTGGTGGAACGGCTAAAGATCCCGGTTAAGATCGTGGTTGGTGACTATAGCAATATTAAAATCACAACCCCCGAGGATTTGATCATCGCCGAAGCGATCATCAGGCAGCTGGCCAAAAACGATTGATTGGACAAAAAATTAAAAGATTATTAATAGAAATAAAGAATGAAGTGAAAAAACTGTTATTTTATGTAGTTTTTCGCTTCATTCTTTATTTATTGGGGAATAAAAGATATAATGACAAAAGCAATTAAAACAAAATACTAAGGTTATTCACCTTTTTAAAATATACTTAAGAGAATGTGGAGGAAACCATGATTGAATTATCAGAAGAACTTCTATTAAGAATGTACTATAAAATGAATCAGGCTCGCTATTTTGAAGAAAAACTGGATGAACTTGTTTCAAAGGGAAAGGTTCACGGAACGGTTCATCTGGCCATCGGTCAGGAAGCCTCAGGGGTGATGCCTTGTCTGGCACTGGAAGAGGGCGATCTGGTGTCGATGAGCCATCGCAGTCATGTCCAGGCGATCGGTTTTGGATTGGATGTCAATCTGATGATGGCAGAGTGTCTCGGGAAATATACCGGCTACTGCAAGGGTAAAGGTGGTTCGATGCACATTGCCGATGTCGAAAATGGAAATCTTGGCGGCAATGGCATCGTCGGAGGCGGCTTTAACCTGTCCTGCGGGGCGGCTCTGACCCAAAAATACCATAACACCGGCAAGGTTGTTTTGTGCTTCGCCGGCGATGGTGCCACCAATACGGGCAGTTTTCATGAATCCCTGAATCTGGCCTCGATCTGGAAGCTGCCGGTGGTTTTTTTTATTGAAAACAATCAGTATGGGATGTCAAATCCGGTTGAAAATCACATCAATATTGAAAACATCTCAGACCGTAGCGAGGCTTATAACATCCCCGGCCTTACGATTGATGGCAATGATTTTCTGGGTGTTTACAATACCGCGACCAAAGCCCTGCGTTATGCCAGAGCAGGTAAAGGTCCGGTGCTGATCGAAGCCAAAACCTATCGCTACAGTGGACACTCTAAAAGCGATAAACAACTGTATCGCGATAAACGCGAGCTTCTTGAATGGCAGAAGAAAGACCCGCTTTTGAAGATGAAAGAATACCTCCGGGAGAACCGCGTTTTTACAGAAAAACAGATCCTCAAAATGGAAGAGGAAGCCAGGGTTTCGATTGAACAGGCGGTCGAATTTGCTCAAAAAAGTCCACAGCCCGAGCTGACCACAATTTTAGAAGATGTCTATGCGTGAGAGGTTGAATAATGATGAAAACAAGTGATATGATAAAAATGACCTACCGCGACGCCATCCGTCTGGGAATAACAGAAGAAATGCGTCAGGATAAAGATGTCATTTTTTTAGGTGAAGATATTGGTACATACGGCGGTGCCTTTGGGGTGTCAAAGGGTTTGCTGGAAGAGTTTGGTGAAGAACGGATTCTCGATACGCCGATTTCAGAAGGCGCCATTGTTGGCACCGCGGTGGGAGCGGCAACCACAGGCCTGCGCCCGATTTGTGAGATGATGTTTATGGATTTTATTACCCTGGGCATGGATGCCCTGGTTAATCAGGGCGCGAAAATGCGCTATCTGTTTGGCGGTCAGTCTCAGGTGCCAATGGTGCTAAGGCTGCCAGCTGGATCCGGAACCGGGGCAGCGGCGCAACACAGTCAGAGTCTCGAAGCCTGGTTATGCCATGTGCCCGGACTAAAGGTAGTAACCCCTTCCAGCCCGGCCCAGGCAAAAGGGCTGATAAAAGCGGCCATCCGGGATAATAACCCAGTCTGTTTTATCGAGCATAAGATGCTCTATGATGCGGTCGGGCTGGTTCCAATCGATGAAGACTATATCCTGGAAATTGGAAAAACGATTGTCGAACGTCCCGGCAAGGATGTTACCATTGTTGCTTACGGTACCACCCTGCTAAAAGCCATTGAAGCGGCCGAGTTTTTAGAAGAAGAAGGGATTAAGGTGGAAATTCTTAATCCGCTGACCCTGTATCCGATCGAGATGCAACCGATCATTGATTCAGTTATAAAAACCGGCTGTCTGATTGTCGCCCATGAGGCGGTTAAAACCGGCGGCCTGGGTGGCGAAATTGTTGCCCGGGTGGTCGAAAGCGAAGCCTTCGACTACCTGACAGCGCCGATTATTCGTCTGGGCGGGCTGGATGTTCCGATTCCTTTTAATCAGGAATTAGAGGCCGCAACAGTACCCCAGCGAAACGATTTCGTGCATGGCGTCTATCGCCTCCTTAACCGGATATAAGGAGTTGGCAGAATGATGGAAAAAGAAATAATCTTACCGAAAGAGAAGCTTAATATGGCAGCAGAAAATGTGACAAATGCCGCAACCCTTGAGTCTGCAGAAACAATCATAAAAGAGGCCGTGCGCGATGATAATCAGCATCAAGACGGGGCGGCCGAGATAAGCACAGAGCCACCAGCCGCGGTCACCCCAGAAAGCTTAGAAGAGCATCAACAATTAGCTGAGGATATCGTAACAGAAGATCCGAAAGAAGAAAATCTGGAAGAGAAACTGACAGCGGCGATTGCAGCACTGGAAAGAAACTTAGAAGAAACCATCAAAGAAGGCATCAAAACAGAAGCTACCGAAGAGCTACCCGCTAACGCGATTCGGGGAATCCTCAAAGATGAAGAAATTGAAGAGCCGCAGGAAAACCCCGGTCAACCCGATCCCCGCGCGGGAAAGGTCAGAGCAACCCCGGCGGCAAGACGGATTGCCCGGGAATTTAAGGTAGAACTTGATCAGGTCATCGGCAGTGGACCAAAGGGAAGAATTGAAACCGATGATGTTAAGAAATTGGTGGTTATTCAACCGGGAAGTTTGAATTACAAATCAAAAGAACCGGTGGTAATCAAAACAAATCTGGAAAAAATAGCCGGGAATCCCAGCAATCTCTTTTCAACGCCAGTGAAGCTGGAAGAGGTTCCCGAACCACCGCTTAAACCCCGCAAAAAACTTAGAGATATGAACCAAAAAACAGAAAAGCTTCCCAATCCGGAGTTGGATTTTGTCCCCTTTGTCGATGAGAATGATGACAGGTTAAAAGTGCAAGACGTTGATGTAGTGACTAAAATATCAGAACTCGACTTTGTTCCCTTTGTCGATTTGAAAGCGGAACCGCTGCGGGAAGAAATCATTGTTAAACCAACACCGATGCATGTGCTTTATGAAAATGAAGAGCAGGATCAGGCGTTTATAAACCGTAAAAGCCGCGGTTTGCCAAAAAGAACACCGAGTCAGGATCAATATCAAACTAAAGCCAAAGCGCCAATAAGTCCAGATCAAGCGGTTGTCAAAGCAGTCGACAGTGAAGTGAAAACCAGTGAAAATAAGCCCGTTAACAGCCAAATAACGGAACTAGTAAAAAATCAGCCGGAGGATCTTTTGCCAGAAACCGATCAACCAGAAGTTTTTGAGACTGCAGCCACTGATACCGAAAAGGTTGAACCGTTAGAGAGCCACGCTGATCCGGTTCAGCCAGCTCAAGAACTGATTCAGCAACCAGAGAACGTTAACAATGAGCAAGCAATGGCTGATCAAAATGATGATGAAAAAGATGTAAAAAACCTTGAAAAAATTATCGCCCCAACGCTAAGACCCAAAGCAATCAGAAAATACCTGGTAAAAAGCACCGGGGAAGTACCGGTCATCAGCTTAACCACGGAAATTGACATGACCGAAATTAAAGATCTGAGAAAGAAGATTACCAAGAAAATCGAGGAACAGGCGAAATATCGCTGTACTTATACCGATTTTCTGCTATTGGCAACCTCCCGGGCACTAATTAAGCATCCTTTGATTAACGCCCGACGGGAGGGCGATCAAGTGGTTGTCCATGATCATGTGAATATCGGCTTAACCGTTGAATCCGAAAGTGGTTTTATCGTGTCGGTGATTCCTAATAGTCAGACGATGAGCTTTGTCGAGATCGTCAAAAGTCGCGGTGATCTTTTAAAGGCAGTCAAAAACAAACATCTGCCCGAGGATCAAGAGGCCACCACCACCTTTACGATTACCAACCTGGGAATGTATGGGATCCGCGAGTTTACCGCGATTATCAATCAGACCAACAGTGCCATCCTCAGCGTTGGCGAAGTGGTTCAGCGGATCCGGATTCACCAGGGCGAACCGGTCGTTCGATCGGTGATGAAAATTAGCCTAAACCTCGATCAACGGGTAGCCAATGGGGTCGACGGCGCAAAATTCCTTCAAGACATTAAAGCCGACATGGAGAATCCGCCCCTATTATTATTTTAGCCTGAAAATTGCTTAACTCAAGAAAAGATAACGTTACCAAAAAAATAAGTATTGTCACATTTAAGCTAATTGTGTTAGACTAAACAGCATAATAGAAGATTACCGAACATACATGAAGCAGATGAAAAGCAATGGCCAATTGTCTGCTTTTTTTGTATCTAAACAAGAGTTGAATTCGAAAGGAGTACAAGGTTGGAGAAGATATTAAAGGAAGGCATTACCTTTGATGATGTATTGTTAATCCCAGGAAAATCAGAAGTGTTGCCAGGGGATGTCAACACCGGCACCCGTCTGACAAAAAAAATTGCCCTGAATATTCCCATCATGAGCGCCGGCATGGATACCGTTACCGAGGGACGATTGGCGATTGCGATGGCCAGAGAAGGCGGCATCGGGATTATTCATAAAAATATGACGATTGAAGAACAGGCTTTTGAAATTGACAAGGTTAAACGCTCAGAAAACGGGGTTATCGTTGATCCGTTTTTCTTATCACCGGATCATAATATCGGTGATGCCCTGGAGCTGATGTCCCGTTATCGGATTTCCGGCGTTCCCATCACCGTTGCCGGAAAATTGGTGGGAATCATCACCAACCGCGATCTGCGCTTTGAAAGTGACCCCAAAAAGAAGATCAAAGACGCGATGACAAAAGAAAACCTGGTGACCGCTGAAGAAGGTACTACCTTAGAAAAAGCCGAAGCCATTTTAAAACAATACAAAATCGAAAAACTTCCGATTGTCGATTCTGAAAACAATTTAAAAGGTTTGATCACCATTAAAGACATTGAAAAGAGCATTAAATATCCCAATGCCGCTAAAGACTATCGCGGTCGACTGATTGTTGGCGGTGCTGTTGGCATTAGCAGTAACACCTTTGAACGCGTCGATGCATTAGTTAAAGCCCAGGCGGATGTGATCGTCGTGGATACCGCTCATGGTCATTCGATTGGCGTTATTAAAACTGTCAAAGCGATCAAAGAAAAATATCCCGAGGTTCAGTTGATCGTCGGAAACATTGCCACTGGAGCCGCCGCCAAAGATTTAATCGAAGCCGGCGTTGATGCCCTTAAGGTCGGGATCGGCCCCGGTTCTATCTGTACCACTCGAGTGGTAGCAGGGATTGGCGTGCCACAAGTCACGGCGATCTTAGATGTGGTTGAAGTTGCCAAAGAACACGATATTCCAGTGATCGCCGATGGTGGGATCAAGTATTCCGGTGATGTCGTTAAAGCGATTGGCGCCGGTGCTGACGTGGTGATGATCGGCAGTCTCTTTGCCGGGACTGATGAAAGCCCGGGAGAAACCATTATCTACCAGGGTCGTAGCTTTAAAACCTACCGCGGGATGGGCTCTTTAGGAGCCATGAAAGATGGTAGCTCGGATCGCTATTTCCAGGAAGGTCAGAAAAAACTGGTTCCTGAAGGCGTTGAGGGTAAGGTTCCCTACAAAGGATCATTAGCCGATACGGTCTACCAACTCGTTGGTGGCCTCCGTTCAGGAATGGGCTATTGTGGTACGCCAACGATTAAGGATTTAAGAGAAAAATCACAGTTTATGAAAATAACCAGTGCCGGTTTGATCGAAAGTCACCCACATGACATTTCCATCACCAAAGAATCACCGAACTACAATAGCGCGCAATTTTAGGAGAATTTATGATAGCAAAGCATTATCAAGATGAAATTATTCTCATTGTGGATTTTGGAGCACAATACAATCAACTGATCGCCCGACGGGTTCGAGAAGCCCGGGTGTATTCTGAGGTTGTTCCCTATGATATTAGTCCCGATGAGATTCGTCAGAAAAATCCCAAGGGGATTATCTTCACTGGCGGGCCTTCTAGTGTTCATGAAGAGGGAGCACCGCTTTGTGACCCGGAAATTTATAACATGGGGATTCCGATTTTAGGGATCTGCTATGGCGCTCAGCTGATGGCTGAGCAGCTACAAGGTGCAACTAATTCTGCCGATATTCGGGAGTACGGAAAAAAAGCCCTGAAATTTGAAACAGACTCGGTGTTGTTTAAAGATATTCCCGATGGTTCGACCTGCTGGATGAGTCACACCAATTATATCCAGACAATCCCGGAAGGATTCTGTATCACTGCCACGACTGACTCCTGTCCGACCGGTGCCATGGAATGTCATGAACGCAAGCTCTATGCGGTGCAATTCCATCCCGAAGTGGAACATACCAAATATGGTAAAGAAGTGTTAAATAACTTTATCTACAATGTCTGCGGCTGCCAAGGTTTATGGACCATGCATAACTTTGCCCAGGAACAGATTGAAGCGATTAAAGAACAGGTTGGTGACCGGCGAGTCTTATGCGCCCTCAGTGGCGGCGTTGATTCTTCGGTTGCGGCAACCCTGGTTCACCAGGCCATCGGTGATAAGCTGACCTGTATTTTTGTCGATCATGGTCTGCTGCGAAAAGATGAAGGCGATCAGGTTGAAGCAATCTTTAAAAACCGCTTTAATATGAACTTTATCCGGGTAAACTGCGAAAAGCGTTTCCTTGGTAAACTGGCAGGCGTCAGTGATCCCGAACAAAAACGAAAAATCATTGGTACCGAGTTTATCCGCGTCTTTGAAGAAGAATCCAGTAAATTAAACGATATCGATTTTCTACTACAGGGAACCATCTATCCCGATGTCATCGAAAGCGGCACCAAAAATGCGGCGGTCATCAAAAGCCATCATAATGTTGGTGGACTGCCCGATGATGTTAATTTTGAACTGATTGAACCGCTTAGAAACCTCTTTAAAGATGAGGTTCGGGCAGTCGGTGAAGAAATCGGGTTGGATCACGATCTGGTCTGGCGGCAACCCTTCCCGGGACCAGGTCTGGCCATTCGGGTGATGGGCGATGTCACCAAAGAAAAACTGGACATCTTAAAAGAAGCTGATTTTGTCTTCCGCGACGAGATTGCCAAAGCTGGCCTGGATGAAGAAATCTGGCAATACTTTGCGGTGTTGCCAGGAAACCGCAGCGTCGGGGTGATGGGTGATGAACGCACCTATGATTACACCATCGGCCTGCGCGCCGTTACCTCAGTTGATGGGATGACCTCCGACTGGGCCCGTATCCCCTTCGATGTGTTAGAAAGCATCTCCACCCGAATTGTTAATGAAGTCAAGCATGTCAGCCGGATTGTTTATGACATTACCAGCAAGCCGCCTTCAACGATTGAGTGGGAATGACAGGGATAAGAACAGTTAATTAGGTTAAAATCGCATAATATAGCGGTTTATAAGGAATAGGAACGCTACGATCTTAATATGGATAACAATCAATAGGTGGTTATGATGTACTGCATGGAATGCATGCAATCATAGCCACTTATTTTTTTGACTATTTGTCCAAAGTGCGTTAATAATAAAGATCCAGATCGGGGAGATTAAAAAAAGGTAAAATTGAAATATAAAAATGAATGGGGCTTTATATTTCAATATAATTGACTAAATGAAATAAAAGCGATATGATAATTAAATAATTTCATTTTAGGAGTATTGTCGATGAATACCAGAGCAGGTGAATACCGTATCAATTTAAAAGGGACAATGGAATACAAATCTTTTCTGCCCAAGCACCTCCCCCCAAATCCGGCAATTGAATATGATCAAGAGATGGTAGAATTGCTGTCAAAAGCAAATAGAAGTGTGGGAATTTTACAGGGAGTATCAAGTCAGGTTCCGGATATTGATTTATTTGTATCAATGTACGTGAGAAAAGAAGCGCTGTTGTCATCCCAAATCGAAGGAACACAGGCAACATTAGATGATCTTTTAGATCCAAACCTTGATGATAATACGAACCTTGAGGTTGAAGAGGTCATTAATTATATAAGGGCTTCGTCTTACGCAAAACAAAGAGTGAAGGCATTGCCGATATCCAGTCGATTGCTGAGGGAGATCCACGAAATTTTATTAGCAGGGGCAAGGGGAAGCGAAAAAAATCCAGGCGAGTTTAGACGATTGCAAAATTGGATCGGTCCCCAGGGAGGAAGTTTAAAAGATGCGCGATTTGTGCCGCCCAATGTTAACGATATGATTGATGCGATGTCAGATTTAGAGATATTTATCAATCAAGAAGATGCACTGGATCCATTAATCAAAATAGGACTCGTACATTATCAGTTTGAAACGATCCATCCTTTTTTAGATGGTAATGGTCGAATTGGACGTTTGATGATTAACTTATTTTTAATGGAAAGAAAAGTAATTAGTTATGAAACCCTATATATATCCTATTTCTTAAAAAGAAATCGAATTGAGTATTATGACAGGCTGATGGAAGTAAGATCAAAAGGAAATTTTGAACAGTGGATCAAGTTTTTCATATTAGCTGTTTATGAGTCAGCTGAGGATGCTATCCAAACGATTGAAAAACTTGTTAAATTAAATGAGCAGAACACACGCCTCGTAGAAAATAATGTCGGGAGAGCTAAAAAGACCGTCAAGTTGGTGTTAAAATACCTTGAAGGTCACCCGATTATTGATATTAAGAAAACCAGCGCAGCCCTGGACCTTTCATATAATACTGTTTCCAGTGCAGTCAAGCAGCTTATCGATTTGGGGATTTTGGTACAAACAGTGAGTGGACAAAGAAATCGAGTTTTTGCTTATGAAGAATATTTGCAAATCATGAGAAAAGACACTGAATATTAGAAACAAAGCAGAAGCATGCAGATGCAGAATAATTCAGATGCAGAATAATGCTATTAAATTCCACAAATGATTTTTTTGTCAACTTAGGGAAAAATATTTGAGGAACTTATGATTCAAAATAAACCCCGTAAGTGGTACAATAATAACACGACAAAAACCGAATTGGAGGGTGACCATGGAATATAGCGCCGGAATGGTTTCAAGCCTGTTTTGGCTCAGCGAAACCCGAAAAACAGCCCTGCTTTTGCAAGACGGCAACGACGTTGTGGCGATCCGGGATCTTGCCCAGACCGAAAATATTTATCAGGTTAAAAATGAAATACGGGCCCGAAAAATGGCCAATGTCATCATCAAGCGTCTTCACAGTCTGCCCGATGACTGTTTAGAATTGATCGTCACCGCTGATATTGCCACCGTCAAGCTGATTATTCTGATCAGCATTATGAAGACCGATCGGCTTTTTTTTGAGTTTATTCATCAGGTGTACCGACCGGCGATTCTTTTAGGGGAGACAGTCATCACCGGCCGAGCTATCAACAGCTTCTTTGATGAAAAAAAACAGCAAAACGAAACCGTGGCAGCATGGTCTGAAATAACCACCAAAAAGTTGAAGCAGCAATATATAAAGAATCTGCTTGAAGCCGGGGTGATTCAAAACAAAGAAGAGCAAAGAAAAATTATCATTCCCCTGGTTGACTACAACCTGAGAAAAATACTGGAAGATCATGGCTTCACAGCTTACTTGAATGCCATAACTGGAGAGGCCTAACATGAACAACATCGAAACCCGCTTGGATCAAATTGAAGCGAAAATCACAACCGATGACTTTTTAAAAAACAAGGGTCTGGGTAATGAAGTGGGCTACTACATCTTTGACTATGCCCCCCAGAACGAACTAAAGGTCAGGCAGCACATTGCCTATCTTAAAGCGAAAATTAACAAATCAGCCAGCGGCGTAAAGATTGTCGAGTATGACCTCTACCAACTGGTGATTACCATTTTAAGAGAACGGGGCTATCTGGAAAAGTGCTTCCAGTTTGAAAAAACAAAAGGTCTGGATTATACCTACCAGGCCATTATTAAAATGCTCCGCCTGACCAGCAAGACCAATCTGCTAGTCAACCATATTGTTGAGCATACCCCAGATCATTCGGTGATTTTTATTACCGGGGTAGGAAAATGCTATCCGATTGTGCGGTCCCACAATGTCCTCAACAATCTTCATCAGGTGCTGGACACTGTGCCAGTGGTGATGTTTTTCCCCGGTGTTTATTCTGGCCAGGATTTACAGCTCTTTGCTACCATTAAAGACGATAACTACTACCGGGCCTTCAAACTCATTTAAAGCTGCCCGTCATACCGGCCTAAAACTTAAAAACTTGTTAAATAAAAACTTTGGAGGAAAAAAGATGCGTATTGCAGAGATGTTTGTCAAACCGATTGATCGGGATATTAAAGGCGTCATTAAAGTCGGCCAGGACGACGATGTCAACATTTATCAGGAACTGGATGAATATGTGGTGACCAAAGAGTTGCTAAAACATTTCCGCAACTTTTTCGAAAGCTACAAAAATGGCATCACTGGCCATACCGATAAAATGGGGGTCTGGATTTCCGGTTTCTTTGGTTCCGGTAAGTCCCACTTTCTCAAAATCTTATCCTATCTGCTAGAAAATAAAGATGTCAATGGGAAAAAAGCCATTGAGTTTTTTACCGACGGCAGCAAGCTGAACGATTCCGTAGTTATGGCAAACATTCGCCTGGCCGAAAATGTCTCGAGCGATGTGATTCTTTTCAATATCGATTCCAAAAGTGAATCCAACTCCAAGTCCTCAAAAGACGCCATCATCGATGTCTTCATGAAAGTCTTTAATGAAATGCAGGGCTTCTGCGGTTCACTGCCCTTTCTGGCCGATCTGGAACGCAAACTCGCTGATGATGGCAATTTTGAAAGCTTTAAAGCCGCCTATCGTGAAGCTTACGGCAACGCCTGGGAAGATGCCCGGGAAGACTTCTATTTTATTCAGGACGAACTGGTGGAAGTGTTAGCAAAACAGGGGATTATGAGTGAGGAAGCCGCCCGCACCTGGTGTGAGAAAGCCGCTGATACCTACACCCTCTCGATCGAAAAATTTGCCAGCCTGATAAGGCACTATTGTGACAAAAAGGGTAGTAATCATCATGTTGTCTTTATGGTCGATGAAATCGGTCAGTACATCGCCGATGATGCCCGGCTGATGCTCAATCTCCAGACCGTTACTGAAGATTTGGGTACGGCCTGTGGCGGTAAGGCCTGGGTGATTGTCACCAGTCAGCAGGATATTGACGCCGTTGTTACCGTCAAAGGCAGTGACTTCTCTAAAATTCAGGGTCGCTTTGACACCCGGCTTTCGCTGTCCAGCGCCAACGTCGATGAAGTCATCCGCAAGCGGATTCTCGAAAAAAACCAGGCCGGGATGGTAACCCTGCAGCTTTATTATGACCAAAAAGAATCGGTGATCAAAAACCTGATCACCTTTTCCGGCGAAGTGGAAAAAAAGCTCTACCAAAACCGTGACGAGTTCGCCCGGGTCTACCCCTTTATCCCTTATCAGTTCAACCTGCTGGGACAGGTTTTAACCGCCATCCGTAATCACAGTGCCTCCGGAAAGCATCTGGCCGAAGGGGAACGCTCGATGATTGCCTTGTTCAAAGAATCGGCGATGTCGCTGATGGAAGCGACCGAAGGCGCCCTGGTGCCATTTTATACCTTTTACAACGCCCTGGATCAGTTTATCGACCACACCCACCGCATTGTCATTAAGCAG
>Ga0194137_10001640_pt1 | contig 13569 bp, 12 predicted proteins | sample TARM_MetaG_T3_14_FD_134025 | JGI IMG/M metagenome (GOLD analysis project Ga0194137, IMG submission 134025) | Freshwater microbial communities from Pennsylvania, USA, analyzing microbe dynamics in response to fracking - TARM_MetaG_T3_14 (version 2) | ecosystem: Environmental > Aquatic >... | reverse complement strand
TGGGAGGACACCACGCCGATGATGCGCAACGACCGGCCCAGCGCGCGGCGGGCGGCGATTGCGCCGCAGATGCCCGAGCCCTGCCCGATCGGCACGAACACGATGTCGAGGTCCGGCCGCGCGGTGAACAGTTCCATCCAGTAGCTGGCCACGCCGCTCACCAGGTCGGGATGGCAGGACGGGATCATGTGCAGGCGGCGCTCCTCGGCGAGTTGGACTGCATGCTCGCGGCTTTCCTGGAATTCGCTGCCGTGTTCGACGAGGTTGACCCCAAGGGCACGCATCGCCGCATTCTTTTCCCGGCTGTTGCCGCGCGGGACCACGATGGTCGCCGGTATGCCCTGCCTGCGTGCAGCAAACCCGACCGACTGGCCGTGATTGCCGCGCGTTGCCGAAATCACGCCGGCAATGCCGGGCGCGCGCCGGGCCAGCGCCTCCATGTAGACCAGGCCGCCGCGCACCTTGAAAGCGCCTGTGGGCGTATGGTTCTCATGCTTGACCCAGACTTCGGTTCCCAGCGCTTCGTTGAGCAGCGGCCAGCTGTACTGGGGCGTGGCCGGCATGGCCCGGTAGACGGTGCCGGCTGCGGCTTCAAGCTGTTCGAGCGTGGGCAGGGAGGACATCATGGCGGCCTTTCTTGTTGATTCGGTTTGAATGTTGGACTATGCTAATCGACAAAACCAATACAGTACCAGTACACTTTTTTAAATAATTCCGACCACTGTCACGGCAAAATGACCAATACAGCCCGATATGCAAAGGCCGCCGCCCTCAGTCTTGCCGCGGCACCCGTTCTCTCGCGGGAGGCTGGCGAATCGCTGGTCGACCAGATCGTGCGCTCCATCCAGGCCCGGATCGATGACAAGCTGCTGCGCAGCGGCGCGCGCATGCCGTCGATCCGGCAGTTCGCGGAAACCCACCGCGTATCGCGCTTTACGGTGGTGGAGGCCTATGACAGGCTGGTGGCGCAGGGCTTCCTGGAGTCGCGGCGCGGCTCCGGCTTCTATGTGCGCGAACGCGCACCGATGATGACGGCCGCCGGAAATGTCCGCCCCGAGGAAGCCCCGCCGCAGCGGCTCGACGTGGTCTGGCTGGTGCGCAACATGTTCCGCCAGTATCCGGCGCACCGCACGCCGGGCTCCGGCCTGCTGCCCAACGACTGGCTTGACGGCGAACTGATCGCCAACGGCTTGCGGGCCATCAGCCGGCAGAACCAGAGCCAGCTTCTGCAGTACGGCAATCCGCAGGGTTTCCTGCCGCTGCGCCAGCAATTGCAGCTCAAGCTGGCCGAACTGGAAATCGCCGCCACGCCGGAACAGATCGTCACCACCTCCGGCATCACCCAGGGGCTGGATATCGTGGCCCGGCATTTCACCCGTCCGGGCGACACCATTTTCGTCGACGACCCGGCCTGGTTCCTGATGTTCGGCTCCTTCGCCACGCTCGGCGCCAACGTCATCGGCATTCCCCGCCTGCCCGACGGACCGGACATCGCCAGGCTGAGCGAACTTGCAGCGCTGCACAAGCCGAAGTTCTACGTGATCAATTCCGTGCTGCACAATCCGACCTCGACCTCGCTGTCGGCCGCCAAGGCCTTCCAGATCCTGAAGATCGCCGAGCAGCACGACTTCACCATCGTCGAGGACGACATTTACTGCGACCTGCATCCCGGCAGCTCGGTCCAGCCGGCAACCCGCATCGCCTCGCTCGACCAGCTCAACCGCGTGATCTACCTCGGCGGCTTTTCCAAGACCCTGGCCGCGAACCTGCGGGTCGGCTTCATCGCCACCACCGAAGACATGGCCAAGCGGCTGTCGGACCGCAAGATGCTGTCCACGCTCACTACCTCCGACCTCGGCGAACGCATCGTCTACAAGATCCTGTCCGAAGGCCATTACCGCAAGCATGTCGACCGCCTGCGCGGCAAGCTCGACGGCACGCGCGACAAGATGATCAAGCAGCTGGAGCGGGTCGGGCTGACGATCGACATCAGCACGCCGGCGGGCATGTTCCTGTGGGCGGATGCGGGCCGCGACACCAATGTCCTGACCGAGAAGGCGATGTCGGAAGGCATCCTGCTGGCGCCGGGGAGTCTGTTTTCGCCTAGCCAGCTGCCTTCGACGAGGATGCGGGTGAACGTGGCGTCGATGGGAGATGTGGAGGTGCTGCGGTTTCTGGAGCGGGAGTTGGGGAGGGGATGAGGCGGATTGCCAAGACCGCAAGAGCCCTTGCGAGCCCCCTCATCCCCAACCCTTCTCCCGCCTGCGGGAGAAGGGAGCGATCTCCGGTTTTGAGACCAGATGAAGCATGCCAGCTTCCATAGCCCCTCTCCCGCAGGCGGGAGAGGGGTTGGGGTGAGGGGGGCTCGCCAAGCCAGGCGCCCCCGCAACTGCCCTCTCCGCGACCCACGACCCGGCTTGCATTGCAAGCCGAGCCAGCTACGGCAGCGCACACCATGGTTTGCGAAGCTCTCCTTCACTCTGTGTGGGAAGAAGACAGCCATCATCCGCAACGAACGATCTCCAAAATTCCCCCTTGAAATCCCCACGGCAGCCCCCACCTCGCAGGAATTGTCAGACCGGCATCCAAGCCGGCTGCCTTTTCCACTCCATCACATAGATTCTCGAGGTGAAAATGGCCGTAGCCGAAAAGCAAACCCTGGGTTTTCAGGCAGAAGTCAAGCAACTGCTGCAATTGATGATTCACTCCTTGTACTCCAACAAGGAAATCTTCCTGCGCGAACTGATCTCCAACGCCTCAGACGCTTCCGACAAGCTGCGCTTTGAAGCGATCAACAACAATGCGCTGTTTGAAGACGATCCCGAGCTGAAGATCAAGGTCACCTTCGACAAGGCGGCGCGCACCATCACCATTTCCGACAACGGCATCGGCATGAGCCGCGACGAGGCCATCGAGCACCTCGGCACCATTGCCAAGTCGGGCGCCAAGGAATTCTTTTCCCGTCTCTCCGGCGACCAACAGAAGGATGCGGCGCTGATCGGCCAGTTCGGCGTGGGCTTCTACTCCGCCTTCATCGTCGCCGACAGGATCACCGTCGACAGCCGCCGCGCCGGCCTGCCGGCCGACCAGGGCGTGCGCTGGGAATCGGCCGGCGAAGGCGACTTCAGCGTCGAACAGATCGACAAGCCCAGGCGCGGCACCGACATCACCCTGCACCTGCGCGAGGGCGAGGATGAATTCCTCTCCATCTGGAAAATCAAGTCCGTCATCCGCAAATACTCCGACCACATCTCGCTGCCCATCCTGATGCAGAAGGAAGAATGGGACGACGAGAAGAAGGAAACCGTGGTCAGGGACGAGTTCGAAACCGTCAACCAGGCCAGCGCGCTCTGGACGCGCAGCAAGTCCGACATCAGCAAGGAACAGTACGAAGAGTTCTACAAGCACGTCTCGCACGACTTCGAGGCGCCGCTCGCCTACACCCACAACCGCGTGGAAGGCCGCAGCGAATACACCCAGCTGCTCTACATCCCGGCGCGCGCGCCCTTCGACCTGTGGGACCGCAACAAGCGCGGCGGCATCAAGCTGTACGTGAAGCGCGTCTTCATCATGGACGATGCCGAACAGCTGATGCCGGTCTACCTGCGCTTCGTCAAGGGCGTGATCGACTCGGCCGACCTGCCGCTGAACGTGTCCCGTGAAATCCTGCAGGAGTCGCGCGACGTCAAGGTCATCCGCGAAGGTTCGACCAAGCGCGTGCTCGGCCTGCTGGAAGAACTGGCCAACAGCGACGAGCAGGAACAGAAGGACAAGTATGCGAGCTTCTGGACCGAGTTCGGCCAGGTGCTCAAGGAGGGCATCGGCGAAGACCAGGGCAACAAGGAGCGCATCGCCAAGCTGCTGCGCTTTGCCTCGACCCACAACGACAGCGATGCGCAGACCGTTTCCTTCGGCGACTATATCGGCCGCATGAAGGAAGGCCAGGACAAGATCTACTACGTCACCGCCGACAACTACGCGGCAGCGAAGAACAGCCCGCACCTGGAGATCTTCCGCAAGAAGGGCGTCGAAGTCCTGCTGCTGACCGACCGCGTCGATGAGTGGATGCTGTCCTTCCTGCATGAAGTCGAAGGCAAGGAACTCGCCTCGGTGGCCAAGGGCGACCTCGACCTCGGCAAGCTGGAAGATGAAGCAGAGAAAAAGCAGCATGAGGAAACCGAGTCCCAGTACAAGGAACTGGTCGAGAAGATGAAGACCGCGCTGGCGGACAAGGCCAAGGATGTGCGCGTGACCTTCCGCCTGACCGATTCGCCGGCCTGCCTGGTGGCGGACGAGCATGAACTGTCCGGCAATCTGCTGCGCATGCTCAAGGCCGCCGGCCAGAACGCGCCGGAGTCCAAGCCCATCCTGGAAATCAATCCCGACCATGCGCTGGTGCAGCGCCTGAAGTACGAGGAAGCCAAGTTCGACGACTGGTCGCATATCCTGTTCGACCAGGCGACCCTGGCCGAAGGCGGCAACCTGGCCGATCCGGCAGGCTTCGTCAAGCGGCTCAACGACATGCTGCTTGGCATGGCGGGCAAGTAAATCAGGGCAGCGCATGCTGCTGAATGCCTGATGAAAAAAGGAGCGGCGCCGATGGCCCGCTCCTTTTTCTTTAGGCAGCTTGATTCTTACATTGGACAGTCCTTTCGAACTTTCCATTCAGGCATACCTTCAGGCCGCCGTACCCGGCATCCGGCCCGCCAGTCCCACCGCCTCCATCACTCGCCCCGGGTCCACCACGCCCTCGCGCGAGCGGATCACGCCTTTCGACGTTCCCACCGCCGCCACCCTGCCTCCGGCGGTGAAGGTATGCGTCATGTAGAAGTACTTCGCATCCCAGTGGGTCACGGCCAGTTCGACCTCGAAGGGCTCGAACAGCTTCAGCGGCTTCTTGTAGGTCATGGTGTGGTCGGCGATCATCGGCATCCATTTGCGCTTGAGCATCTGCTTCGCCAGTCCGGAGCGGATGAACAGGTCCACGCGGTTCAGATCGCAGATGGTCAGGTAGCGGCCGTTGTTCATGTGCAGGTTGATGTCGAGGTCATTCGGCAAGGTGCGCAGGCGAAGCCGGCTTGCGAACTCATCGGCACCGATGCGCGGCCGGAACAGCGCGGACAGCAGCACATACAGCATGCGAAACAGCAGGTTCATGATGTTTTCCAGTCGTGGCCGCTTATCTGAGATTCATCGTGATGGTCGCGGTGAAGACCCGCTTGCCTTCGGTATCGAAGGCGTCCACCGGCACCTCGACATTGCCGGCATGGCTCCAGTCGACGCCGGCGCCGTCGGCCACCACCCGCATGTCGGTCTTTGCCTTGGCCAGGTATTGCACGCTCATGCCGACCGGTATCCATTCACGACCCTCCGCAAGCGACACCGTCGTCATGGTGCCGGCGGCCAGCTCGGCGGCGTTGCACAAGGCGATCGCATGGACCGTGCCGATATGGTTGTGCACCTCGCGCCGGTTGGCAAAACGCACTTCCGCAAAGCCGGGACGCAAGTCGGTGAAGCTCGGTGCGATGGTCGAGAAATAGGGCGCAAGCTGCGTTACCGCCTTGCCGAAAGCCTCGTTGCCCATCTGCTGATACAGGGCCAGGGTCTGGTTCATTTCTGCTCCTTCAAGAATGGGATGACGGCAGGAATTGCCGCTGCCGCGCAGTCGCGGTATGGTTGCGTTTCGTCGCATTGGCAAAATACCGTTCTAGAATCGTATTCTAGAATATTATTCTAGTCAATCCGGAATCCACCGTGTCTTGCAAAGCTGGAAATGACCGTCGAAAAGAAAAGCAGAAAGCAGGAAATCCTTGATGCCGCCCTCGCCTGTTTCACCGAACACGGCATCGAGGCCACCACCATCGACATGATCCGGGAGCGGTCGGGAGCCAGCATCGGCAGCATGTACCATCACTTCGGCAACAAGGAGAGCATCGCAGCCGCGCTGTATGTGGCCGCGCTGGCGCAGCACCATGCCTATCAGCAGGAGTTGCTGGACGCCGCCGTCACGGCCGAACAGGGCGTGCGTGCGATCACCCATGCCTACGTCGACTGGGTCGCGGCCAACCCCGACAAGGCCCGTTTCGTACTCTACGGGCGTAGCGTGCTGGCCAAAGGCGGCATGGCCGAAGAACTGCGCGAGCAGACGCGTGCGCATCTTCAATCGGTGCTGCAATGGTTCGAGCCGCATATCGAGGCCGGCCGGATCAGGAAACTGCCGGTGGAACTCTACGGCTCGCTGATGACCGGTCCGGCGCACGACTATGCGCGGCTGTGGCTGTCGGGCCGGGCGAAAACCGACATCAAGGCCTATCGGGAGATATTTGCGGATGCCGCATGGGCGGCGATGAAGCCGGCATGAACGCCGGCGCTGCTGTCATCGCTCGGCGGCACGGACGGCATTTCCTGCGGCACTAGGCACGGTTCGCAGCGCGGCCAGCAATTCCCTGCCGCTGAACTGCCGCACGGCGCCCTGCTCCGCCTCATGGATGAGAGCCGCGATGCGCGCGTTCGCCGGCGCCTGCCGTCCGTGGCCCTGCGCCAGATTCACCACCGCGCCGTTCAGGTAATCCACCTCGGTGCGCCGTCCGGCCTGCAAGTCTTCCCACATCGATGAACGGGCTTGCGGGTCGATGTCGAGCATGGCTCCGGCGACCCGGGTGAAGAGGAAATCCGGCAGCCGCAGCAGCACCGGCAGCACGCCGGGCGCCACTTTCGCCACCCTGGCTGGCCTGATGCCGGCCGCCTTCAGCACCGACAGCGCCTCGCCGATCAGCAGCGCCAGACAGCGCCGGTAATCATGCTGCGACAATTCCGTCTTCAGCGGCAGGCCGGAGAGCGCATTGACGGGATTGTTCAGGTTCAGCAGCAGCTTGCCCCACTGCACGGCGGTGAAATCATCGCGCTGGAGCAGAGGCAGGCCCGCCTTGCGGAAAAGCTCCAGCCAGGGTGCCAGCCTCGGCGACGCCTCCGCCATCAGTTCGCCTTCGGTACCGCGGTGAAAGCGGCCGCCGTCCATCTGCACGACATTGAACGGCACCATGCCGGCCAGCACACGCTGCCCGGGCAGCGCGGCACGCAGGACGTCGGCATTGCCGATGCCGTTCTGCAGGCTGATCAACAGCGCATCCGGACGGGCATGGGTACGTATGCTTTGCGCCGCAGCCGCGGTATCGGCGCTCTTGACCGTGACCAGAATCAGATCGGCATCGCCCAGCGCCTGTGCATTCTCCTCAAAGATGATGCGTTCGGCCTCGACATGCAGGTCAGTTCCGCGCAGATCGGTCAGCCGCACGCCGTCGCGGGCAATGCGCTCGCGCATGCGCGAACGCCCTATCAGCACCGCGTCGGCGCCGGCCGCCAGCAGGGAAACGCCGGCATAGACGCCGATCGAGCCGGCGCCGAAGATCGCAATCTTCATTTCGTACAGGACGGCACGGCGATCAGTAAGCGATGCGCATGCGGCGGTACAGGATGGCCAGCACGAACAGCGGGCCGATCAGCAGGAAGCGCAGGTCGTCGAAGAAGGACGGCTTCTTGCCTTCGATCTTGTGGCCGATGAACTGGCCGATCCAGGACACGACGAACACCGCCAGCGAAACGGCCAGCACCTGCGACTGCGGCAGCAGCGACAGTATCCACAGCATGACGCCCGACATCAGCAGCATGCCGAGCGCAAACGATACCGACAGGCGCAGGTAATACACGAGCGAGACGGCCGACACGGCCAGCGCTGCCAGCGGATGCAGGGCCCACAGCAGGCCGAGGAAGGAAAAGATGATCGCCGGGATGCAGATGCAATGAATGACTTCATTGACGGGATGGCGGTGGCTCTCGCCGTATTTGTCCAGCAGGGCATCGACCTGCCGTTGCGCAACAGTTTCCATGACAGTCTCCAGGTTCTTGATGTAAGGCGGTCGTTTTGTCCGCTCAACATTATCTTAGGACTTCACTGCGCAATCGGCTTGAACGCAATCGTCATCTTTTGCAGTTCCGACGGCATCACGCCGAAGGTATTGCGGAAACTGCGGCTCATGTGCGCCAGGTCGGCAAAGCCGGCTTCATGGGCGGCGGCCGTTACGCTGTCGCCCCGCGCGATAGCCGCCACCCCGGCCAGAAGGCGCGTCCACAGCAGGTAGCGCGACAGCGACATGCCGGTCTGCTGGCGGAACAGATGCGTGAAACGGCTCTCCGACAGGTGCACCCGCTCGGCCAGCGCAGCCCCGCTCGGCTCGCTGCCGGGATGCGCGGCAATCCATTCCAGCACCGCTGCGATGCGGGCATCGCAGCCGGACGGCGAATGCGCCTGGGGTAACGCGCAGGCAATCCATTGCTCGGCCGCCTGCACCGCGCTTTCCATGCAGATTCCGTCCCGGCGCGCGGCATCGAGCGCGCCGCGAATCGACGCAAACTGCGGCAAGGCATGATACTGCGCGGGCATGACGGTGCCGATGGCCTGCTGGCGCAGCGGCATCTCGACGAACAGGTGTGCCAGCATCGCACCGCCGCAGTCGAGCTGATGCGCCTGGTTGGGCGCGAATACCGCGGCGCTGGTTTCCACCCAGGGACGGCCCTCTTCCAGGCGGGCGCGGAAAGGTCCGTCCAGACCCAGGGTCAGCTGCACCGCGAAATGCGCATGCGGCGAGGAATCGATGCCCGGCCCGACGATCAGCGCCCTGCCGTGCCAGAGGAACATGCAGGCACGGCCGCCGCTGCCGCCGATACCGCCGCTAACGGCCGCCGGCGACATCGATGAACGAACCCGTGGTGTAGGAAGCCTGATCGGACAGCAGCCACAGGACGGCATTGGCCACTTCGAGCGCATCGCCGCCGCGTTTCATCGGCACGGCCTCCTTGACCCTGTCGACGCGGCCCGGCTCGCCGCCGCTGGCATGGATTTCCGTATAGATGACGCCGGGCCGCACGGCATTGACGCGTATGCCTTCGGTCGCCACTTCCTTGGCCAGGCCGATGGTCATGGCGTCGATTGCGGCCTTGGAGGCGGCGTAATCAACGTATTCGTTCGGCGCGCCCAGCTTGGCCGCGATCGACGATATGTTGACGATGGCGCCGCCATTGCCGCCGCGCGCGGTCGACATGCGCCGGACCGCCTCGCGCGCGCAAAGGAAACTGCCCGTTACGTTGGTGGCGAAGACGCGGGCCAGCCGCCCCGCATCCATCTCTTCCAGGCGCATCTGGTGCTCCAGGATGCCGGCATTGTTGACCAGCGCGCCGATGTCGCCGAGCGACTGGTCGACCGCGCCGAACAGCCGGACGACATCTTCCTGCGAGGAGACGTCCGCCTGCACCGCGATGGCCTCGCCGCCCGCATTGAGGATGGCCTGCACGACTTCGTCCGCCGCCGCGCGATTGTTGAGATAGCTGATGCAGACCGCATACCCCTGGGTGGCGGCCAGCTGTGCGGTCGCGGCGCCGATCCCGCGGCTGCCGCCGGTGATGAGGATGACCTTTCTGGACATGTTGGCTCCCGCTGGTGGTCTTTCCGATAACGACATATTAAACCAGCGTCCCGGCGGCCGCCCCGCTGCGGCTACAATGAAGCCATGCCCTTGACCCCCACTCCGAATTCAAACTCGCAGAGCTCCCTGCTGGCTGGCTTTCCGCCGGTGCTCGACCCCTCCACGCGCATCATGATCCTCGGCAGCTTTCCCGGCGTCGCCTCGCTTGCGGCGCAGCAATACTATGCCCATCCGCGCAACCATTTCTGGCGCCTGCTTTCCGCCGTGCTGGATGATCCCATTGCCGGGCTGCCCTACGAGCAGCGGCTGGACCGGCTGCTGGGTCATCGCATCGGACTGTGGGACGTGATCGCCCTGTGCGAGCGCGAAGGCAGCCTCGATGCCGACATCCGGCAGGCCCAGGCCAACGACTTCGCGATGCTCAGGCATGCAGCGCCGGAACTGCGCCGGGTTTGCTTCAACGGCAAGACCTCCGGCAAATACGCGCCCTACTTCGCCGATGCCGGATTTGAAACACTGGTGCTGCCTTCGTCTTCGCCCGCCAACGCCCAGCTTTCCTTCGAGGAAAAACTGGCGCAATGGAAGAACATCATTCTGTAGAATGACAGAAACATTTTTTACCGTCCGCCTTCCCGGCGCACGGCAGATTGCCTGATCGCCATGCTCATCAAACGCAATTCCATGGAAGCGCAAGCCAACCGCAAGGCCGGCCCCGGCAAGTCCGGAAATCCGGAAACGGCCGCCAAGGCCAGGGCGCCGCGCAAGCCCAAGTTCGCACCCATCACCCTGTCCGAACAGGACGGCGTGGTCTTCCTTCATTTCGGCACCGAGTGGGTACAGGGCGCCATGCGCAAGCGCAAGCCCGACTGGATCGAGCTGGAATACGCGCAGCAAATGATGTCGTGGATGCTGTTCATCGAGCAGCCCACCCATATCGCGCAGCTCGGCCTCGGCACCGGCGCGCTCACCAAGTTCTGCTACCGGCAGTTTCCGCAGGCGCGGGTGACGGCGGTCGAACTCAATCCCGGCGTCATCACCGTCTGCCATTCCATGTTCAAGCTGCCGCAGGAAGACGAACGGCTGTCGATACGCGAGATGGATGCGATGGACTTCGTCACCGACCCCGCCAACCACGGCACCCTCGATGCGCTGCAGGTCGATCTCTACGATGCCACCGTCAAGGGACCGGTGCTGGATACGCCGGAATTCTACGAAGCCTGCGCCGCCTGCCTCAAGCCGCACGGCATCATGACGGTCAATCTGTTCGGCGACCATCCCAGCTATAACAAGAATTACAAGGCGATGCGCTATGCGTTCGCCGATACGCTGTGCCTGGCGCCGGTCCATGAAGGCAACGTGGTGGTTGTCGCCTTCAAGACCAGGCCGGAGCTCGACTTCAAGGCCCTACACGAGCGGGCGGCGCAAATCACCGCCGCCACCAGGCTGCCGACCAAGTCCTGGGTCAACGGCATGCAGGCGTGGCACAAGCTGCGCCTGGAAAAACAGGGAAACCCATGAACGCCAGACTCGACCAGGCCGGCGCCCCGGCGGCAAAGCCCGCGGCCCGCGCCATCGACCTGCAGCAGATCTTCAGCTGGCTGCTCGCCGACGGCATCGTGGCCAAGGCGGATGCGAAGGCGCTCTTCAACCAGGCGCAGGCGCTGCTGCGCAATGCCACCGTCGCCATGCATCCGCTGACCGCGGTGGCGCAGTGCAAGCTGCAGTCCGCCGCGCCGCCGCACCGGCTGCTGACGCTCGACTGGCTGAGCGAATGGATGGCGGGCAAGGTAAAGCTGCCCTTCTTCCGCATCGATCCGCTGAAGATCGATTTCACCAAGGTGGCCGATGTGATGTCGGCCACCTATGCAAGCCGCTTCAACATCCTGCCGGTGGAACTCACGCCCACCGACGTGGTGATCGCCACCGCCGAGCCGCTGGCCGTCGAATGGGAAGCCGAGATCGCCAAGATCACCCGGCGCAGCGTGCGGCTGGTGGTCGCCAATCCGCTCGACATCGCGCAGTACACCGCGCAGTTCTTCACGCTGGCCAAGTCCATCAAGGGCGCCAACAAGTTCGGCAACCAGGATGTGTCCCTGCGCAGCAATTTCGAGCAGCTGGTCGAACTCGGCAAGAGCAACAAGACGCTCGATGCCAATGACCAGCACATCGTCAACATCGTCGACTGGCTGTGGCAGTACGCCTTCGAGCAGCGCGCCTCCGACATCCATCTCGAACCCAAGCGCGACCTCGGCGCGATCCGCTTCCGCATCGACGGCGTACTGCACCAGGTCTACCAGGTGCCGATTGCGGTGATGATCGCGATGACCGCGCGCGTCAAGCTGCTCGGCCGCATGGACGTGATCGAGAAGCGCCGTCCCCAGGACGGCCGCATCAAGACGCGCACCGCCGGCGGCCAGGAGATCGAACTGCGGCTGTCCACCCTGCCCACCGCCTTCGGCGAAAAGCTGGTCATGCGCATATTCGATCCCGAGGTCGTGGTCAAGACGCTGCCCGAACTCGGCTTTCCGCCTGACGACGCGAAACGCTGGGATGCGCTGACGGCCCGTCCGCACGGCATCATCCTCGTCACCGGCCCCACCGGCTCCGGCAAGACCACCACGCTGTACACCACGCTCAAGGCGCTGGCCACTTCGGAGGTGAACGTCTGCACCGTCGAAGACCCGATCGAAATGGTCGAAGGCAGCTTCAACCAGATGCAGGTCCAGCACGGCATCGACCTGTCGTTTGCCGACGGCGTGCGCGCGCTGATGCGGCAGGACCCTGACATCATCATGGTCGGCGAGATCCGCGACCTGGAGACGGCCGAGATGGCGATACAGGCAGCCCTGACCGGCCACCTCGTGCTGTCGACCCTGCATACCAACGACGCGCCGTCGGCGGTGATGCGCCTGCTCGAACTCGGCGTGCCCTACTACCTGCTGGAAGCCACCCTGATCGGCATCATGGCCCAGCGCCTGGTGCGCACGCTCTGCCCGGACTGCAAGAAGCCGGACGGGGAATTGAACGAGGATGTCTGGAACAGTCTTGCCGAGGGCTGGACGCTGCCGAAACCCCAGACCGTGTACCGCCCGGTCGGCTGCCCCGAATGCCGCCAGACCGGCTATCGCGGACGCACCGGCCTGTATGAGCTTCTCAGCATCACCCAGCCTTTCTCCAAGCTGATCAAGCAGGAGACCGACATCCATGCGCTGCGACGGCAAAGCATCAGCGACGGCATGAAGCCGCTGCGCATCGCCGGCGCGTTGAAGATCGCCGAAGGCGCCACCACCGCCGACGAAGTGCTGAAGGTGACGTCGGCATCAAGCTGATCTCTGCCATGTAACAACAAAATTGGAACCGGCAACTATTGATCCGGCCCGAAAAATGGTTCATTTTTCGGGCCGCTGATCTCACCCTCTAACTATGGGAGAGGGCCGGGGTGAGGGGGTCCGGCTCAACCTATTTTCGGGCCGGATCTACAAGAAAACTTTGTGCCGCGGAGAAGCCGGAGAATTGCTGCCCTGAGTACATTGCATACATAGACTCAGGTAGAGCAAAACATGTCCCGACGACGCAAATTCTTACCCCGGAAAAACTTTTGCCTTCCAGGCCTTCCAAATCCGGAGATTGTTGCTATAATGCGGGCCTCGTTGGGTCGTTAGCTCAGTTGGTAGAGCAGCGGACTTTTAATCCGTTGGTCGCAGGTTCGAGTCCCGCACGGCCTACCAGAATTAGAAGGGTCTAAGTGAAAGCTTAGACCCTTTTCTGTTTTGTTCTCCGTATTTTGCAGTTGACGTCTTCCCCTTCCGGTTTCATCGCTCGGCCCTGCCTTCAACATCCTGCCGCTGCTGCAGCATCTTCTGCGGGTCCAGCAATTTGGATTGAAAGTCTCGGACAGGCGTGATCAAAGCCTTGGGACGGCATGCATGATTCCAGGCAACTATGTAAGAGTGTTCCGACTTGGTAGCCGCGAGCCGCTCCCGATAGCGCGGCTTCCAAGCCGCCTCGAGTCCGCAGCCGATTCATGCGTCCCCTGCCCCCTGCTCCCTCCCCTTCAAGGGGAAGAATGGGGTGAAGATGGGTTCAACGC